>ENA-OWNT01001913-OWNT01001913.1-seawater-metagenome-genome-assembly--contig:-NODE-1913-length-23505-cov-4.091045_pt1 | contig 23505 bp, 23 predicted proteins | sample MGYA00238136_ERZ651165 | MGnify/ENA primary metagenome ERZ651165 (study PRJEB26861, sample SAMN08777766) | seawater metagenome | isolation source: coastal seawater | place: USA: Florida | collected...
ACAGCAAGTGCACTGTGCTGCTGCGAAGCGCAAAACACGTCAGCAGCACCAAATCGGGGAAAGGGGCGTGTTGGACAACGGGCGGCAGCAACGACGGAGACATGGATTGTGACGTTGTGGGACTTGGTTTCTGGAGTGGAGAGTGGCGTCTGGACACGACGCACAACTTCACTCTCAACTCAATCGCAGTTGACCCGCAACCGCCGCAACCGCCGCAGATGCGGCGGGAGAAAGATCAAGCACTCTCAAGTCAGAGAGCTTGGTGCCTCTTTATCCAACTCGCGTTTTTCCTGCTGGTGTTTGTTCTCTTGTTTTCTTGCTCCTCGTCTGGTTTCCTTGTTCGTCCCTCTGCCGTCGACAGTGAAAGTGTCGTTGACCCATTTCCTCTGCTTTCATATTCATCATGGGGTACTTGAAGCTTTGCTGCGCTGCAGCAGCTGTTGGAGCTCTCGCTCAGGTGCGCAATTGCGAGTTGCATTGACCTCATTATTATTGCACAAATCTTGTGTGTGGATTCACTTTCTCATCAACCATTCTGTTCTGTGTTTTCTCTGCGCTGTCTTTTTTCGGGTGATTTGTGTTTTTGTGTCGGGGTCTGCCTGTCTGGCGTGTTCTCTTGCGGTTGCACTTCTCTTCCAGGTTCAGGCCGAGTCGTCTGTCTTCGTGCGTGACTCCGAACACCTTTACACTGCGGCCGCCGACGACGCCGCCAGCGCTCTCGCCGAGGAAGACGTTTCCTTCCTCGTCTCTCGTCTCGCCGGCACCCGCAGTCCCCTTGAATCCAAGCCCCCGACTGGCCTTCCGGTCGCGGACATCTTTGATGCACCCACCGCTTCTCTGATGCTGGTGGTCACTGGGGCCGAAGTCAGCACCATCGAGGGCGCCAGCACACAGTTCGCTTTGGAGGACACGTCTAGCACGGCGAAGGAAGCCATCAAGACTATGCTCACCGGTAATACCGCGCAGCGCACCGTCTCGGCCTCTGTGTGCGCTTCCCTCGATGCCGCCGTTGGGCATGCTTGCGGCGACGACGCCACGGTTGTGTCGTGGGACGAAAACTCCCAAGCTTTCGTCGTCAGCGACTCGGAGCCCATCACCGTCGATACCTTGTTCAGCGACAGCAGTTTCTTCTCCACTGTCGGTGTCAAGGTTACCTCGGACACCACTGCCGTCCACACCAACACCGGAACGGAGTTCGACCTCACCGAGTCTTCCACCATGAAGCTGTTCGCCGAGCTCCAGCTCTTCAACCAGCTCCCACAGCTTCTGAACGTCTCCGACGCCGTGCAGCAGTTCTCTCTTCTGTCCCTCGTGGGCCCTCAGATTTACACCGATGTGCACGGCTCTGACGACGCTAGCCTCCGTGCCGTTGACGCCATTGTGGCCGAAGCCGCCTCCACAATTCTTGATTCCTGGAGTGATGCTTTGGGAGACGATATTTTTGAAACTGCTGTTGTCCGCCACAACGCAGAGCCAACGGCCGCCGGCCGCCGCCGTGTTTTGACCACTGCTTCCACCACCGACTTGTACACTTTCGACCAGGTTCGTCGCTCGTGGCCATACTCTTGCTGTTGCTGTGGTCCAGACTGTCTCATCGTGTGTCCTGAATTGTTTGACTCTTGTAGATTTACGACTTCCAAGTGTTCACCTGGACGTGGTTCATTCTTGTCTTGATTGTCTTCTTCTCTGCCTGCTCTTTGGGCGGCGTTAACATTGGCAACGACGATGCCGGTTTGTACTCCAACTTCAAAGCTGGTTCATACGATCGCGCAGCACACGAACACGATCAGTAAATACCACCACATTCTGATATCGCGATTAGTTTCGCCTGCAGTTTTTTAGAGAAAAATAACAATGGGTTTTATTTGTAAATTGGGCGTGTTTTGGTCGTTGGGGTGATGCGTGCTCGCAGGTCGTTGCAGCAGCGGTTTCTTTTCGCCGATAGAGCGTCGGTGTTGATTCCTCCACAAAACACCACTTTGCGCGAGGAGTTGCTTGCAACCGCAAAATCGTTGTTGTAGAGCGAAGCGAGGTGCGGCGCTCGGGATGCTTGACAACACGAAAATGGGACGCCACACCATCACAACAACACAGCAACACACCCTAACAAGGCTGTGATTGGTACAATCCTTTCCTGTGTTTGTGTTCGGCCGCGCAATTGTCACCACTGACTGACTCACGGGTAAACTTCCTACGGACTGGAGTGGGTCGACCATGCATGATTGGATGATTGGTCGCTCGTCGCTCGCTGGTGGTGACAATGAGTATGCCATAGAAATTCCGGTTCGACCAATACCAAGTACTGTTGACCGCTTCGACTTTGACATGAGTGGACGGACGTCCATTTTGTACTTTGAACACCAACATTGACACGACAGACACAGCTTCCAAACTTCCAAACTTCCAACAGCTTCCTTGATGCTCGCTCGCTCGGTGGTTCGTTCGGCTTGCAACAGACGTTTCGTGTGGCGTCGTGAGTCGTGACTGACAGTTTCAGTCGGAAGCCACTGAACAGACCGACTGCTGCTGCTCAAAACCTATGGCAACGTCGTCGTCGTCGTCGTCGTCGTCGTCGTCGTCGTCGTCGTCGTTGTTTTGGTTGCCTTTACTTACCTGCTCGCGGGTTCACCGGACCGGTGTGTTGGTGACGCCATGACGGCGTGACCGATGTGTGGAGAATGATCGGACCAGCGCGGTGTTGGGATGCTGGTTGTGGGAAGTCCGAGATTCCCACCCAATGTTGCGAGGATGCCGGAGTTCGGTTGAAATGGGCGCGCTGATGGTGGTGGTCGACGAAGTTGGAATTGAGGCCGGAAAAGGCGGTGTCGCTCGCGATGCGTTTGTAGTTCACGAGTGTCAGTGGTGACTTGACAGCGTCCTCAGGATTGAGCACCTTTAAGTCAGGACAAGAGATTGTGATGGGTGAAAGTGAGATGTGGCGAAACAAACTGTTTTTATGTTTTAGCGGCACAGCGGAATCTCGCTTACAATAGTCAAACCGCTTCTTGTGCGGTACCTTTAAATTGATCTGGTGTCTGCATACACCACTTCTGTATTGTGCTGCTGTTTCGGTGTTGTGCCGTTGTGCATTAGCGCATCCATTCCAAGATGGCATCGACAATGCCAGCCATCAACGGTGTAGCGGCGCCTGCGCCGGCGCCGCATCTGGTCATGGAGCAAGAGCCCCGCCGGTTGGACAAAGACGGCCATCCATACACTCAACATGAGTTTTTTGAGTACTACGGCAGTCACGATGCATGGAATGCCGCTCCAGTCTACCACCCTCCACAAGATTCATCGACAGCAGCCCAAGCGAAGTCCGACTCGTTGCCATCGGTGGGGTCGCAACAGTCCGCAACAACAACTAAGCCTGCGAAAATGTTCGTTCAGAAATCCTCATTCCGATCGTTTGATATTCCGATCGAAGGCGACAATGGGGAGGAAATCCACTTAGAACCTATTTCGTCTTCAGCCACACCAGCTTCGCAACAGAACCAACACGAAGTCCAGCGTAGTCACAGCCAACGGAAGAAACAAGGGGACCACCATTCAGGCAGTCACCACAAAGGCAAACATCATCACCACCATCACCACCACCACAAACACCACCACAAGCACCACCACAACCAGAACCCACACGCCGGCAATGCCGCTTCGGGCGCCACAGCACGGCCGGCGGTAGATCTTTCATCAAAGCCGGCCCCACGGCCTCAGCCCGTCTCTCCAACGCATGGCGATGATCATGCTGAAGCCAAGAGAGCTTTTGATAAATTCGACGTGGACAACGATGGTTGTTTGGATCAGGTGGAAGTCGGCAAGGCGCTTCGCGAGTTGGGTATTCAGATATCAGATCGTGAATTAGATATTATATTCGGGGAATACGACGTTGATGGTAACGGCACCTTGGATCTTCCCGAGTTCACATTGATGATGGGACGCCAGCGTTGCAATGCTGATTCCAAGGACAGTCTCCGACAAGCATTCGCGAAGTGCGACACCGACGGAAGTGGGACACTTGAAATTGCGGAGCTTCGTCAAATTATGAAGGAGTTCGGTGTTGAAATGGACGACGAAGAATTGGACGAAATTTTCCGAGAGGCAGATGTGGATGGGAGCGGAGCAATTTGTTACGATGAGTTCGTCGAGATAATGGGCACCGGGGACTGAGGATTCAATATGAAGACATCACAGTAGACATCAACTTGCAGAATTGATCGTGTTTTTTCATCACTGGGAGCTGTGCACCGAAGCACAGTGCCTCTATGATTTAATGGTAACCAAAATACAACACTTGAGTACAACTATGGCGGGGCCAGCAAGTTACTTTTAGACAACAAGTGTAGTAGTCGAGTATGTCACGGGGCGATGTTGCTCGCAAAGTTCAATCGAGTCTCCGGGTGTCTGGTTATTGCGACGAAACACATCGGCAGTCCTGGAATGGATTAGAGGTGGTCCACAAGCACAAGGTTGCGATGGAAATTACTAATCCTGAAGGAGTGTTTTGAACGAGTCCGCAACAGCCTGCGCCAAGTAGCCAACGCCTTCCGGAGAGTAGTGGTAGCCACATCGAATTCCCATGTACTTTGTCTCGTCATCGCACAAAGAGCAGTTGCTGTAGTTTGCTCCGCAGTGTGAGTGCACAATGGTGTTCAAGTCAAGGGTGGAGACTTCTGGGTGCCTTTGCATGACCTGTGACGCGCGGTCGTTCAACTTGGTAACGGCAAATGTCGCCGGCCCACAGCCTGGCGCGCTCGGGTCAGGGCTGAGTGCTTTGGCGGTTTCGTTCGGGACGCCGCAACCGAGAGAACCAGCTTCACACATTGGCGGGCCACAACGACCATTTCCACCGTTCACCGGCTGTGGATAATCGCTGATAGTCAGGTTCACTGGGCCTGGGCTGCAATAGGGGCCGCACGCCTCCAGTGCGTCAGCTTGGAAAGGAGTCGTCAGGGCGTACTGGACATGCTTCACTCCGCTCGACAGCAGAATCTCCGTGATGTTTTCGATCTCGGCCTCGTAAAAGTCGAGCAACTCAGGCGTGGTCTTCATCAAGTCATGCAAGCCAAAGTTGAATTGCACGATGTCCCAATCAACAGTGACATCAGGTCGAGTGGCAGTGCGCAGCCAGTGGCAATTTTGCAAGTGAAATAAACCCGTTGCTGCGTCGTTCGCGCTGCCACCTCCAACCCACGGGGCATGCTGCACCTGGCAAACATCTTTGAGCAATTCGGTGACGGACGGGGTGTACTGCACTGAAACAGAGTCGCCGATTATCAAACAGTTTGGTAGTGTCGTCGAAGGTTCCAACGGAGGACCGGGAGAGCAACAGAAATCAGTATCCGGATACTGGCAACCATACGCTCCGAAGTACTGGGCGACGCAGCAGGTGGCATTTACTGGGCAAGCACTGGGCCCCAACGACGAATTTGTGGGGCAGTCTTGGAGCCCAGGTGCCGCCGTAATGGCCAAACCCGCAGCAAGGATAGGTGCTAACATCGTCGTGCAATTGACAAACGCGAGCGATCTTTGTGAACCAAAGTAAGATGGGAGTTTTGATTGCGATTGAGCGAAATCTTGAAAGCTTCTTCAAGTGCATCACTTGCGCAGGCGTGGACAGTTGCCACCTCACCCCACCTCACCAAGTGTATATCCACCTGCCACGTTGTGACAAGCAATTTTATGCTTCGCTTCCAACACACCTGTCACTCGAAATACCAGCGTCTCGCAACGGCATTGTACATGGTACGCCGCCGTCGCCGTCGCCATCCCTCACATCACCGCACAACAATGCCGAATCACGCAGTGATACGGCGCGGCGACGACAGGACACCACACGGCAGAAGCGCCCACACTGCACGGATGAAGAATGGAGAGAACCAGGAGCACAGTCCGCACAGCACAGAGTATCATAACAACAACAAGCGCGACACGGCAACAGCAACAGCAACAGCAACAGCAACAGCAACAGCAACAGCAACAGCAACCACCAACCAGCAGAGAGCCACCGCCAGTTTTGAAGAGTGAGCGTGTCACGCCGTCGCCGTCAGCAATCACTTCACAGAATTCGGCGGCGTCGTCGTCGTCGCAGTCATTCGCCGTTCATCGTTCATTGTCCGTCGTTCGTCCGTCGCTGTCTTCACTCTTCACTCTTGCAATTGTGTCGTGGTCAGTTGGTCCTGCTTGCTTGAAATGCATTCGTATGGTTTCACGGTTTCACAATTGAGTGTATAATAGGCAGTGCCTGCGTTTGTGTGCGCTGGTTGTGGTGGCACTCATTGATGATGGCTGCGTGAAGGATTGATTTGATCGGTGGATGCGGCTGAGTGTAGTGGCAGCTGGTGTCCTGCAGGAGACTCTAGCTGTTGAAGTGTTACGGTGTCGTGCATTAGAGTGTGTGCTGAAATACTCTGACGGTACTTTGAAGGTTGCCATTTTATTTTGAAATTACCAATTATTGCAACGGCGTGGCAAATGTAAACGACTACTTCACATTGTTGAGCACAACCGACAATGGGAGCTACCGCTTTCATCGGTGGCCCCGTCTCGTGGCTCGCGAGGCTCCTCTGCTTGGTGATGTGCATGGCGTTGATAGGTGCAGGCCAGCCTCGTGACGACGAAATCGTGTCGCTGTCGGACACGTTGAAAAGTTTGCCACGGTCCGAGCTCAATGAAGTGCTGGAGGTGTCGCTGATACTTTCTTGGGAAGATGGTGTCACGTTGGACAAGTATGTCCAGTTTGCTGGTCTCGTCGTCGGGCCCGACATGGACGGAGATGCTCTCCTGTTGTCTGTAATTTCGACCGTGGATCAGATACCGGATCGCGATCTGGTGCAATGGATTTTGTCTAATGTTCCCGAAGAAATCCTTGCAGAAGCTATGTTTGGAGACAAAGGCGGCGCGAACTCGCCAGTCACGGCTCTTTCAGACACCGTGGCGCGGTTCTTCGAAGCGGAAGTTTCTGCTGGTGACCTGTGGAGTTTACTCGACGGAATTGGAAAGCAGGGTTCCCGTGCAATTGAATTATTCGGCAGTGACGAAGACGGCGATCACTGGCCGCAAGTTGACGACGAACAAGAGAAGCAACTTAAAGGTATTGCTCTGTACTTGCAAGCCCAATTTTTGCTCTTCCACGGCCAAGCAGTCAACTGGGGGCAGCCACTCCCTGATATCAGGAATGCTGATGATCTCAATCCCTTCACTGGTACTACGTCGCCGCAGCAACTGTCTGACGAGACTCGCGCTGGTGCTTATGCAGCAGCGTTTGAGAAGGCAATTGCAATGCTGATCGATTCAGCTCAATACTTTGGCAACAACGATGCTCTCGCTCTGATAGCATTGCTCCATTTTTCGAAAGTTCATGCGTTTTCACTGCAAGATCCGGACGTACCATTAGGAGTAATGGCTGTCCAACGGCTCGGAATCCGAAAGCCTCTAAAAATGTTGCACAAGGTTGTTGGCGGTCAATGCTGAGCTTGATAGCGACGTTTTGTTTTTGTGAACAATTCCATTCGTGATGTTAGGCGGCGAGTAATGGGAGCTTCCTGGGTGGGCGGGCCATGGGCCATTTCTACCTGCACGGGTTGCATGGTGTGAAGCAGTCTTGCTCAAAGGCTGCCGATCACTTTTTAAGGTTGCGAACCACGTTGCTGGGTTCAAGCTTTGCTGATCAATGGAGTTTGGTTCAATTCTTTGTTGTGTGTCATTGTTTCCTAGATATGCAAGTGAACACATGGGTCTCATCTCGTCCGGCTTTGCGACAAATATCGTGGAGCCACCGGTATTGCTGCGCGAAATATGGAAAGATCAAGAATACCTCGGACAGGTTCGTTCATGAGCACAGCCTGACTGCATGTTATGTATGTGAATGTGGGCGTGCAATTACCCGTGTTGATATTATTCTCGGTTACCAGATCAATGATCTCTACGACCCAGAATTCATGAAGAACACAATCCTTCACAGTGCCTTGGATCCACTTACACACTTTACGGGTACGTATCGCGTGATTGTCAGTTCTTTTTGTCCCATTTGTATAACATTCTTTTTGTGCCACGCCCAGATCCAGCCGAGAGCCATTTTATGATGGGGGAGAGCTATCTTCAGGGAGTAACACCGGGCGCAGCTCCCAACGTATCAGCTGCTGTTGAAGAGTTTGAACAGGCAGCTGAGGAAGGCCACTCAGAGGCTCTAGCTCGGCTGGGCATTCTGAAAATTCAAGGTTTTGAAGGGTCCGATCCAGATCCACAGGTACGGGTCTTCGTAGCAACGGGGCGTGCTGGCTGGCTTGAATAATGTTGCTTCGTGATCTGAATGCAGAGCGGACTCAGCCTACTGGAAAAGGCAGCTGAACAAGGAAGCCCATCAGCCTTTAATGCCATGGGCTACCTTTATATACGGGTGTGTGCACGGCTTGAAAATGCGTCGATTGTCGCTGGTGCACGATTCAAGCATTGACCGCTGTTCACTGTGACACCGACATGGGCAGGGCGAAGGTGTGCCGAAGAATGAGACAAAAGCGTTTGAGATGTTTGTGAAAGCCAGCGAAGCCATGGGGTCGTATTACAATGCTGACGAATACGAAATTGACGCTGAGACGGAAGCAATGATGATAAGTGAAGTGAATATCAATCTTGCTGTGATGTACCTGGAAGGACAAGGCACCGCAAAGAACGTGTCAAAGGCCTTCAAAATATTCACTGACGCAGCAAATTTCGGTTTCTTGAACGCGGCGTACAACCTGGGCACCCTCCAATTTCAAAATATGTACGATGGCATCGAGAATAATTTCTGTGCTGCGGTATGTTGAGACGTCACTGCATGTTCGCACGGTGACTCTGATTGTAACTTGTGTCGTTGTCCGCCCTAACTCTGAGTGTGTTGAAAACGTAGGCTGCACGTTTCGAGGTCGTTGCCGAGCATGCACTTCAACACCAGGTTTTGCGCTGTTTGTTGCCGCGACGCTCCCAACCACGGCAGACATTGAACGAGCTCTTTTTTGACACAGGGGACGTTTCTTGCTGATCCCACCATCACCGTTCGATCCATCCTTGGGGGCAACGATATTGCCTCCGCACTGTCAGCGTTAGTTTCATTGCGTCCGCCGTCCTTGGTTTGCCATATTCTGAAAGACGTTTATGGGCACACGGCTGCAGGTACTCGGTCATGGCTGCTGCAGGCAGCGCACCCGCTGCTGTCAATGCAGCGTTTATTCTGAAAGAGCTAGCCTCTGATCATTCCACTGAACCATCGTACAGACCGTTCATGTCAGCTGTCATCGGGAGAAGATTTTCAGACATCGTTGCCACGGCGGCGCACACATTGAGTGATCACATGGCGCAGAAAATCGACATATTCACCACTGACTCTGCATCACAGTCTCCAAATGCCGACTTTGTGCAACATGCAGTGTGGAATACAAGTTGTGCATTGCAGTAAGTTGGTATTGCCTTCATGTCGTATTGTTTTTGTGAAGGAGGCTGTTGTTGTCATGGAGGATTGATGGTGTGATTGCCAATTCTTGTGCAGACCGTTAGCTGTCGCGAAATCATTTCTTTCAGGTGTCATAGCACAGAGTAAGAATGCTGAATCAATGGGACTTGGCGTCAGCAACAGTACAGATTCAACGTTGTCGAACATGCCGTCAACCTCTTCGATGTCAAGAACTTTTAGTGACACACCGCTGTTCACATTTTCGGATTATGTGAAAGATGCGCGGCAGCAACTGGGTTACTGCTTCTCGGAAGGGTGGGGAGGCGCATGCACCGTGAATGCCACGCTCGCGCTCGAGCATTTTCAGGTTTGCCGCAAGATCTTGATGCATTTGAGATTACCCACGCTGATGCTCGTTCCACATACACGTTTAGGCGGCAGCGTCGTTGTGGGATGCCGAGAGCGCATTTGCATCCGCCGAATTGATGTTTAACCTCGGGTTTTCATTTGATGAAGTGGAGGCAGCACTGCAGCGTTGTGAGGAGCTAGATCCTTATTGCTGGTTTCCATCAACTGGTGTTCGTCTGAGAGAAGCTAGCTCGATCGTTCGTGCTGCACCATGTCTGATGTTTTCGAAATGGCTCTTTGTTTGATGTGGCAGTTGCAACATATAGGTTCACGAGGTAGCATGGAATTATGCTTTGCAACATGTACTACCAGCCGAGTATGAGCCGCAAACTCGAAGAGATAAGTCGAGCGCGCAAGCTAGAGTCGACCCGTCCCAAATGATGAATGCGCGTCAAGATTTATGATATTCTTATAACAAAACGTTTTGAGCACCACAACTTTTTGTGGGCGGTATGGGTTCTCCATTCTCAACCTCGTCGATCACCATCCATCACAACACATCGACAGCTTGCAAAGCGAAAAGAATTGCAGCTGGCTCACAACAAAGGCAATCTGACTTGGATGTGGCAACCATGGTTTATTGGGCTTGCAGATTCCAAATTCGTTGGGTCAGTCCGTCAATTTCAAGCTTCAAGCTGTGGGCTGCATCATAGTCCTCGTTTTGCTGCCGCATATACATACCATCCGTGAGTGGCGGTGCACACTTGCACAATCTACATGGATGTTACGTACCACTGCAGCCGCCTTTGCCGCTGTTAATTCAATGATCTGGGTTTCCAAGGCAGCGATGCTAGCTGCAATTTCCTGCACACGCACACGCGAACAACGAGCACACGAAAGTGAGAACTTGCATTTGGAACGTTCATGCCTCAGAGCATCGCACCTGTTGACGCTGCAACTCTGCTTCCGCATCTCGCTGTGCTTGCGCAGCAGCTGCTCTTTCCTCTTCTTGCCTAGCAGAGCAAAACGCAGTGTCAGCAAACTATGTGGGACAACAGTTTCAACAACATGTTATACCTCTGTTGAGCAGCTTCTTCATCCAAGTGGCGCTGCAGCTCGGCAGCGGCTTGAGCGGCTTGATCTTGCCGTTCTCGCTCGCTCTTGCTGCTTTGACTGGGTGTTTGGACGGAATTACTGGTTGCCGACATTGCCGATGCGTCCCCAGAAACCTGCTGTTTGATGTCTTGAATTTTAGACTCTAATTGTGTGAGTTCACTCACAATACCATTCAGTTTGGTTTTGCATGCCTGCAGCAGCAATGGGAAAGTCACCACGTTAACGCATTACATGGAGCATTGTGATCCGTTTGGAGAACATGAGCGGCAACGTGCTACGCACCAAAGCAATGTCGAAGTCTTCTAACTCAATGGCTTTTTTCTTTTGCCCCTCAACGCGAGCTTTAGTTGCTGATAAATCCTCGGCGCGATCTTGCAGCTAGAACGTGTGAGCACAAACGTGACAACGGTGACAATGCTACAACAGGTCGTGGTGTGCGCGGGTGTACCTCTCTCAATTCCTGTCGTAGCTGCTGTTGAACCTCCTCAGCTTTGGCACGCGCCGCCTCTGATGCTTCTACATATGCTGCAGCAACCTCCTCAAGTGATGGCAAAACGTACGTGGATTGTACGGCCTCGTCACTTTGGCGCACCAACAATGACGCCAAGAGGTCCGGATCTGACTTTTCATCACTTTCTTTGCTATCAGCTCGTTGCATGCTTGAAATTGCAGTTTGCCAGAATGAATCATCGTTGAGATTGCTGCTTCCTCTGGCCCGAACACTCTCAACAAGTTGCTGCGAGTTTTCACCTACACACACGTCGGTCGAACGGAGCTCTTGCTCAAACACAACATCCATAGTCTCCCTTGATACATTCAGCAAACCACACAACTTACTTGGGGGATTGGCACTACGGATGAAGTTTCCGAAAGTTTCACCCGTTTCATCGAGATCGTTGCGTCCCTCTTCGAGATTCACTATGCGCGGTATGAAAATCATCAACATATGGTCCCCAAGAGATGCTCAATAAAATGACGTGAACTACCTTGACATTTGCTGGCAGAAGCTCGTAAATCCTCCAACTCAGAGTCGCATTGCATGACCAGCGCAATCGCCTAAACCCATAACAGTCACGTCACCGCTTTGGTCATGCAATGCAACGTTGGCGACGAACGGCTTTGGTGCGACGCAAACCTGCGAGGCTGCGGACGCAGCTGCAAGTGAATCTGCAGTTTGGCGAATATTCAGAAAGTGATCCACCGCAGTCTATCAGGGCACCATGGCGCGAATGTTGGACGTCATTGAAACTCTCAACGGACAAGAACAAAGGTTGCAATACCTCTCGAAGCCTGGTGACAGAGTCAATTTTGTACTCCATCAGCTGCATCATAATCAAACAAATACGCGTTCAGCTCGACAAAGTGCAGGAACGCTGCGAGACACCACCACGAAATTCAAATCACCTGTTGTTGAGCTTGCAACCACTGCACTCTCGCACAGAGCTCGACAGCCTGAATAAGACAATGTGGGTGAGTGACGCGTACCGTTGCCTCTATGTTCGCGAGAAACCAACCTTTTGACGAACAACAAAACCATCACGACCGCCACAAGCGACCGAGCTGCTCTGCAGCTGGCCAGCAGCCTGTCTAACGTGGTGCCATCCACTCTCAATCTCGTCTGTGTTCGTTGTCCGGTGATGCTCATCAAGGGCTGATTTCTGCGCAGCGTCTTGGCTCTGATGCCGCTGCTTCTGCCGAGGTTGGGACGATCGCGACGGCCGTAATGGTGGCGCAGGCTTTGAGCGCATGCTCAGCTCTGCGTTAGCTTGGGCCTCTGCCTCTGCCTCTGCTTGGGCCTCCGCCTTCGCCTTAGCTCGGGCTTCTTCCTCCGCCTTGGCTCGGGCCTCAGCCTCAGCCTTGGCGCGGGCCTCAGCCTCAGCCTTGGCGCGGGCCTCAGCCTCAGCCTTGGCGCGGGCCGCAGCCTCTGCCTTGGCTCGCGCCTCAGCCTCTTCCTTGGCTCGGGCTTCTGCCTCCGCCTTGACCTGTGCTTCGACTTCAACCTCGGCAGCGGCAACTCTGGTTGCAGCAGTTGCCACTTGCGACTCCAACTCGTGACATTGGGCTTCCATGTTTTCAACCTGTGCCTTCGTCTCGCTCAACTTATTCTTGTACTCCAGAGCGTCGTCAAATCTCTCGTCCGCAACAGCAGACTGTTTAAGGGCGGTGTATTCGTCGCTTTTCTGGTCATGCACAAGGCCATGCGGGAGATTAAATGCGGCAGTGATTATGCCGGTCTCGACAACCGAAACAAACCTCTCGGAGAACTTTCAGCTGTTGTTGTCTCTCCAGTAATTGCCTCTGGCGAACGAAGAACATAGTGTGAGCTGCACATCGAAGCCGGTCGGGGGCAACAGTACGCACTTTTGCATTGGCTTCAGCTTCTTTCTCGCGCTCCAATGATGATCGAGCTACAGCCAATTTGCTCGGCCGCGGGGCAACTGGCGGTGGCTGCAGCTTTTTGCGCGTCTGCAATTTCCCCTTGGCTGAGGACAGCCCTCTCGGTTTCGTAGTGTAGCGTGGTTTTGGAGGAGGGGGAGGCTCATCATCATCCGAGTCATCAGATGTCATATCGCCTTCAATATTTTTTTTGGCAGCGTTCAATACGTCGGTTTGAGTCTTCATAAAAGCTGTGACCTCGTCAGCGACCGTTGCGTTGGGTCCATTCGGGTTCCCGATCTGGTAGCAAGCAACAAAAACCCACAGTGAGATTACCTGCAGCAGCATAATGCGAGTGTACGCGCGCGCATTGGAAACCTCCGTGTTGAAATGTAGTTTGATTGGACCACCTTTTTTGGAGGTGCTGGTGATCAAGTTCTAAGCAACAGAACCGCAACGTGATGGCTTTGAGCTCGATGTGATATTGAAACCGGGAACAGAACTGTCGCATACCATCGTCTGCTCTTTTGTGAAGGTCTTGGTTATCATGGTGTCGTTCACACCAACCACTACATCGCCGATGGCAATGGCTTGACTGGCCTGTGCCACACGAAAGTGTCAATCGCGCGCAAAACATTTCCGCTCTGCCGTGCACACACGTGGTAACGAACCTCCGCCGGCAACGTGCGACCGCCATCCGACTTATACAACCCGGTGACGATGGCAAGCCCTTCAAAGAAAATAACAAAGCGTCAATCCCCACGCCACGTTAGTAGAATGGAGCAGAAGCAACAACCGAGGTGTGCCGTACCTTTGAAGTTCTGGAAGGTAAAATCGTCCAGATCCAAGCCCAGTGAACCGCATTGACTGTCCGGCCGCAGCTCGACTGTTTTGTGAGCTTTGACCACGTTCGACGCTGGAGCGCTACTTGCTAGCGTCTTTTTCTTGGATGGGCTGCCCTTCGTCGTTGCGGCGGGTGTCCTGCCCAATTCAACTCCGTTAAGATATGCTTGAAGCACCTTGATGGTGCGCGCATTGGCGGGGTCGTCCATCGATTTGCAAGTGTTGTTAACCGGAAGGCTTATTTTTAGGCCGTGCACTTTCTTCCTAGAATTCAGAAATGCGCGAAGGGCCTGCAAATACGGATGACAGGATCACAAAAAGTCGCACCCCACAACACTTCAACGAACACGAACCGTAATGGTTGACGGTGAAATCAGTCCGGTACATCCAAGTTTGGTTGGCTCCAAGTCATCTTGCTGACCCAGAAATCTCTGCAGTGCACGAACAGATCCTTTCCCGAATGCCTTTCCCTTTAAAGGTTTTTCCTTCCCGGCCGCAATATCTTTCTCGTGCTTCGAAAGAAACTTTTTCAGCCTCAAGCGTGTCTGCAGGCCGAACACACCATCTTTTTTTAGTGGCATGGTGTCGTCAAGGCGACCAACTTCTGTTCCCTTCGCGATGCAATACCGAAATGCCAACTGGTGGTTGCAAGTCAAACAGACAGCACAACCGCTAAATTCACTCACGGCCACTCCACTTTGTTCTAAGAATGGTGATTTTTCTCGTCGCATCAATTCCCATCTCCCCAATGATGTCGCGTATCCAGTTGAGAACTCGTCGCTGTCAACTCCGTGTTCCAGTCAGTCGCCACACAACGCATTGGTTCGCGCGCCACTCGGCGTCTGGCTGTCGCATTCCAATACCTCGTCGATGCCGTGTGCAAATGCACGCGTCAAAATCACAGAGACATTAAAGCGATAGCGAGCGGGCGACTCCAACGATAGAGTTGCGCTCCGTCGGTCGGAGACTGACGGCCTGTTTCATCGTCGCTGTCTCCGACGATTCCGGTCTCCGGTCATCGTTCGTTCATCGACGAAGTCAGTGAAGCAAACAAACGAAGTTCCAAGTTTGTAAAAGTTTGTTGAAGTGTCGAACGAACGAACGAACGAATGTTCATCGAAGTTCGTTCGTTGGTGGTGGTGAGCGAGCGAGCTGAGTGACTTCAGCGGTAAGCAAGCGAAGTGATTGATTGACTGTGAGTGAGTGGCAGTGAGTGAGTGACTGACTGTGAACTGTGGCTCTGTGGCTTTGTGGCTGTGTGGCTCTGTTGGCAATCTGCAATCTGCAATCTAGTGCGACATGTATGTTGCGCCTTGTTGCATGCCACCCACCATGGCTCTCTAATACTAAAAAAAACAATGACAGACTGTGAACTGTGAACTGTGAACTGTGGCTGTGGCTGTGGCTCTGCGGCTCTGCGGCTCTGCGGCTCTGCGGCTCTGCGGCTCTGCGGCTCTGCGGCTCTGCGGCTCTGTTGGCAATTCTGCAACCTGCAACCTGCAATCCGCAATCTAGTGCAACATCTTGCGCGGTGCATGCCACAAACCATGGCTAATTGCAGCATTACTTACTTACTGACGAAGTTTTAGCTTGTACCCGGGTATGCTGTGTTTTATATTCATGTTACGTGGTGTATGCTTACACTTACAAGAGAGGGTACACGTGTACTTTGAGCTATGGTTACTTTTCATTGTCAGTTTCTTGGAGTTTTTGTTCAGCACAGTTCGAGTCGTTTGAAAATAAGTAATATCAAAAACACATTGCAGCGGCGTCACTGCAAGCACACGGAGATTCATGTCGTTTGTTTACGCATGTACACGCATGACGCATTCGAATGGGTTATGTATCGAGTGTGTAGGCAAGCTAGATTCGATGCATTGGATGCTGCGCAATACTACTACACTTTCGTACGTTGTGGTGGGTGCCGCATGGCATGTGGAGCATTCGTTTGGTTCCTCACGCAAAACATGTGGGAAGCTGCGACGGAATGCGAAATGGTGGCATCGCGCACGTACGTTGATGAATGTGGTTGTATACTTGTTATTGCTATTAAGCACGCACATGTCGTAGTTCAATACAAAATCTTGAGACATGGCGTGATTCTGGTTGGATCTACTCATTCGTAGAAGCAGGTGACGCGGTGTCCGGCCTGGGTTCGTCGAAGGCCTCTACTCCGTCTAGTCGAACGGAACTTAAAGGTGCAACCTGGTTCTTGCGAGGAGCCTTTTTCGAGGCCTGCGCGCCACTATTGCCAGACTCTGATCCGGCATCGCGTGCATCGGAGTCATCTTCATCGTCCTCATCATCGCTCGGTCGTAGAGTGCTGCTCTTCTTTAAGTCGTGCTGAGCCAGGAACTTCGTCAAAGAACGTTCGTACCTGTAGTAACGAGTCGAGGGAATCAGCTGCATAGCGAATGTAACATCAATGACGAGGACAGCGTGTGCGTACGTACCATTCTTTGTTGAACTTTGCTCGCCCTCGGGGGCGGGCGAAAGCCAACTTCTCTACCAGGATAAATACCGCACAAACGAAGCAAATTGCCGCCAGAGCAAAGAAAACGAATGGCGTAAACCGGTTCTTCACTTGCAGTATATCGATTGAGGATATGTGAATGTACTTTCCACCGCCAAACTGCAGAGTTGGAAAATGCGCTTCTACGTCGAAAATCAACACGGTTCCTTCGGCGAGTCCGCCAGGAATGGTACCATATCGCTTATTAAAAGCTGGAAACGCCTGCGCCAATCAATCACAGAATAAGCAAGAGAACAGCCCACGCAAGGAGATGTATCGGCCTCCTACCTCGGAGTGCATCCACACTCGAAAATGTTCGTTCTCAACACCTTCGTCGGGCGACACAATGTGTGGTTGTTGCTGATGCAAATACTCCACATTAGAGCGGAAAATGCCATCGGCAACATCTTCGGAATTGCGGAATATGGCATCATCTGTGGACCACGCAATGCCTGACTCTTCCAGGCGAACCTCAGGGGGCGGCGCCGAGTCCGCCGGCATCCCCGGTGCCACGGTGTAGTTGATTAGCGTAAACACATCGTTGAACATTGCCGCGGCCCGCAGCCCACACGGCTCCAATATCTTCCGAGTGTAATTGTTGAGCGCCTAATGCAAATGACACGCACTTATCAGACCTGGAAGTACGCAATGAGAGCACATCATTTTACACTCACAGCATTCGCGCAAGACCCATCCGAAGTCGATTGCTGAATTCGAATTGCGATCTCTTCCAGTTCTTCTCCGACACGCATGTACTCATCATCGTACAGTGGTGAAGGTGATGGCGATGGTGCTGGTTCATCAATTTCTCTGTGCCACAACACACCGTCAGTGAGATGAAGAATTTCAATGGCAGACGCAGTATCGTGGTGCTTACGAGACAACAAAATCATCCATGGCCATCAGCTGCAGAGGATTCCACGACAGAGCAAACTCCAAAATGGAGTAGTAGAAGTTCGAGAGGCGATAATTCACCCCTGCTATGTCCGGTATCGCTTCGGTAACGTGCAGCGCCACCTGACACGTGATGGGCTCGCCATGGCTGTTTGAGTAAGTCCCATGCAGCTGGCATGGCTGGTACGAGTAAAAGTGGCCCGCGTAGTACTCATCTTCGACCCATTCCTCCACCAATCTCTCTCTGTCAGCGGCCAGCATGGGATCGGACAATTCATTTGTAATGTTCCATTCGAATGGCTCAATTGATGAATGGTCGAAGCCGTCGAATAATTCGCTTCGATACGGCGTGTGAGGAGGCCCGTCGTACTGAATGTAGTACTCGACATTTCTGTGTCCACAGCAGCAGCATCACCGAACATTAATCAATCACAAAGTTAGAAAGGCGCAGCAAACACAGCTGGAGTTGCATTTAAACGTACGTTTGATGGGCGTGATACAGCAAGCCACCGAACAACGCGAATGTTAAGGCAGCTCCGGCCGTGATTGCAAAGTACAACATCGGCTTGTATGTGGGTTGCCACACCGGTAGAGCCTGCTGGCACATGGGGTGATGATCAACTCGGGCCTTTCTCGACGGGGGTGCGTCCGCCTCAGTTTTCGTGGTCACATTTTGGTTGGTCCACGCATGGATTTTACTTGCTCGTTCAGATGAACTCGTTTTGTTGAAAAAGTCGTGCGTACTGGTGCGAGAATAGTCTTTGCCGGCCTGCTGGGGTGGCAAGAAAACTTGTGTTTTACCGCGGGACAATTGATGCTTGGCACCGCCAGTTGTCGTCAAAGTTGCCGAAAACGACGAAGACGACGGAGTGGCCGGTATATGATCACTAATTCGAGCATGGCCGCGTGATTGCAGAGTTGGACTGCCAGGCTCAGCATCCCCTCCAAATGCACGCAAGCGATGGAGATTGTCAAACGACGGCGCCGACTGCAAGCGAACATGCAATCGAGGGCGATCTTGCCGAGCCGATTGTGGTCGAAATCGCGACGAGATCGGGGCCCTTGTCTGTTGCTTGTTCGCGGCGACGCCATCATCAGCAAGCGACAATTGGGAGACGGACGCCCTTGTACGCTCTGTAACAGTAGGGCTTTGCTCACCAACGGGGTCCAGCGTCTCACACTCCTCATCAGAAGATTCAGACTCGACAGTACTGAAAGCGAAGCGTTGCCTGTGATTATGTGGGTCAATAAACTCCACAGTTTCCTTGGGTGACGATGGGGCGTTCTTCGATTCTTCGAGCAGGAGCTGTTCCACGACGTGAACTTCCGAGCTGCTACGTCTTCGCATACCCGCCTTCGCATTGTGGAAGCTTGCAATCTCGGCACTAAACGAGTCAAAGATTGCCTCTCTAGAATTAAAACTGGCTACCCGCAACCTCCGCAAGTCATCAAGTGAGGACGGCTTCTCCTTCAACTCTAAATGACGCTTTGAAGTCTTGCGCTTGGAAGAGGATGAGCTTTTCCGTAGTATGCCTTCGAGCTCCAAACTGATGTCGATGGGATTCGGGAAAAACTCTCGCCGAAGATACTCCAGAAACACGTCCAATACCATGGCTGCAAGAGGAACACCAGCGGCGACCAGCCAAAACAGCGGGTTGATGGACATTTCTTCCGCGGCCTTGTATGACCTGTACCCAAGACCGGTCAAGTTGCTGTACGTGAACAAGAAGGCAACGTACAGCAGGAAGCTGCCGAACCAGAAGACCCACGTCAACCAGTTCCACGTCGCCGTCAGGAAGAAGACACGGTACTGCATGGTGATGATGAGACATGTCATGACAATCATGCCGAACACCGGTAGGGTGGTGGCCGATGACACATTTCCATAAAAAGTAATGCTGGGCACAGCAAATACAATCGCTGCGTGAAATATTGCCAGGCATATGGTTTTGACCATTTGAGCAACGTTCAAGTCAAGGTTAAAGCGTCCAGATATGTAGAGGCCTGGGTGTCGTAAAATGGTTCTGTCGGATGCATCCTTGTCAAAGACACCAGTGGCGATAATGGGAAGCGCCAGGATCAAGTTGTACTGTGCTCCCATCAAGCCTTCATACAAAGACATCCCCGACCAGCCAGAAAAGAAGTTATAAAAGAAAGCCACAAACACGAACGCAATATTCTTGTAGAAAGAATACAGAATGACTTTGCAAACTCTTCGGTAGTTCCAACGACCATGTATGAGCAACAACCGCCTCAGATACGCAAATTGGGCGATTGCAAAATCGCTGTTGTTCACAGCTTGGAGACCCTCTTTACCACTGATTCCGACGCCGACATGGGCTTCCTGTATCATGCTGACATCATTGGCGCCATCGCCAATGGCCAGCGTCACGGGGGTTGGGCTGACGTGGTAGCGCACCAAGCGAACCACCTTTGCTTTTTGAAGGGGGGACACACGACAGGCAATCACCACCTTGCACTGTTGACCCAGACGAAGGAAACGTGCAGTCAAATTCTCGTCTGCAAGAACATGGGCAAGCGCAGGTCCGCTGATCACCATTGCTAGCTCCAACAACTTGTTGCTAGAATCGTTATCTCCTGATGATTTCGTTTCGCGAAGTTTGCCTGGGTCCCCGCCGCTCAATTGTGACGTCCCCGAAGAGGACGCGGACGAGGACGGCGAGGACTTTGAACGTTCTCCAGGTTGCGTGTGGAACGAACTTGTCCGATGCAGAGTCGATCGCACCACCTCCCTGTGAATATGCACAAATTGATCGTGCAGTTTTTGCCGCTGCTCTTTTGCTCCGAGGCCCTTTGTAGTGTCCATTCTCAACGTGACCATATCCTGGGTGAGGACGTTGCTGGAATATCCAATGTTAATTGCAGTTTCCATCTTGTCGCCGGTGAGGACCCAAATTTTGATGCCTGCCGCTTGCAGGTCGGCAATTGCCTCAGGAACACCAGTTTGCAACTTGTCTTCGATGGCAGTAGCTCCCACAATGACGAGATCTTTCTCAATGTCGCGGGCTGCTTGTGACAAAGCCTTTCTTCGGTCCGATATGGCATTGGAGGCTGTGGCATACTGTTTTACCCACTCCTCACATTGCGCATCATCGATGTAACGGTATCCCATAACCAGCGTGCGCAGACCCGATCTAGCGTAGGTGCTCAGCTGCTCATGTAATTTGTCCAGAGACGCCTGTTGGTCGCCCGCTGCCAAGTCAAACATCACATTGTCGGCGCCTTTGACGAACAGCATACATCGTCCATCTTCAAGTTGGCACAACACTGACATTCTCTTTCGGGTGGAAGAAAATTGGTTGATTGCCAATATTTTGAAGTTCTCCACTGGCTTTCCAATGTTGACCATGCCAACAGTATCGGTGGCTGCAGACCGCGAGGGTTTATTGCCAATCTGGCCGATGTTGCTGGGGATTTCAACTGACACGGAGTCCATGTTCCGCTGCCGAAACGTGAACCCAAGTGTGCGGGCTGCATCTACGAGCGCGCCTTCGTCTGGCGACTCCGCGTTGTAGACGTCCTTTCTTTCTTTCGTTGCAGATTGATTGGAAACATTTGGCGTACCGGAAGGTAGCGAGCCTTTGCTGGACGCAGGTGCTTTCTCATCATCGCTTCTCGTGTTCCCTGCAAGCATTTCGTTGTGCTCCTCGACGACAACTGTGTGCGCAACAGCCATGATTGTGAGCATCATGCGAAGGTGGTTGTCCGCTTCTGTTGAAGAGTCAGTCGTCTCTTTGTGGCCAGCCGCAGCCGAGAGCTGGTCGGCTATAAGCATCTTGTTGTCGGCGTCGATCGAGAATTCTTGACCAGACCCACAAACCGTGAACTTTTTCAGAACCATTTCGTTCCGCGTCAGCGTTCCGGTTTTGTCAGAAAATAGGTATTCTATTTGACCGAGCTCCTGCGACAAAGCGGAGGACCGGACAAGCGCAGGAGTGTCAGCTGGCCGGTAAAACATCTTTTCGTCGTTGTTGATCCACATTGCTTGGCAGAAGTTGCAAATTTCAAGTGTCACATACAGGGAAATTGGGATGAAATTGTTGTACAAGACAAAGTACGTGAGGAAGTCCCCAAGCCAGCTCAAGTATGGCCCGGACAGCAAAACTGGAGCAGATCCAGAGCCGAATGCAGTGATGTCAGGGTTGTTGATGTACCAAAGGGTGGTGAATTCGAAACCATCCCATCCTTGCGCAAGTCGAAAGAAATGCGTAACGATGACACTGATTGACGTCAGCAGGACCATGGCCCCAAAAATTACGCGAAGTGTGATGTTGACAGTTCGGTTGATACTGCTCAGCTTCGTCCGAGTGGATCGAGAGTTCATCATGACCTTAGTTTCCTCACCGGTGTAAGCAACGATGCCAAGTACCCACGGAGTGTTGCGGATTTTTGAGCCGCGCAGCAGCAAGTTGGCAGGGCCGACAGCGCATCGGTCTTGCGAAGTCGCGACGCGCTCTGCAGCATGGCATTCAGAGAATTCGCCACCATTCGACGATGGCGCAGCATCTGGGGCTTCGGCTGCATTTTCAGGGACAAAGCGAGCACCCTCTATGGAGGCTTCGAATGTTCGTATTGACGAGTTCGGGGCCTCGAAAGCCAGCGTGCCTGTGAGCCGAGCACAACGCTCCACAGCTTTTGCGAGTGAACCCTCGTGACCTGTGGATACAAGCTCGTAGAGAGCTGGGACGGCCAACTTCAACTTCAAGTTCGTTTCGCCGTCGATGTTAGAAGTCTCAACATAGCTGATGCCAGCGACTTTGCTTGAGGACAACAGCACGAGATCGGCTGGGATTTCTTCCTGATTTCGTACCAAAACGATTTGACCCACTCGAACGTCCATCCACCTCGAGTGAATGACCTCACCTCCGGTCACCACAGACGCCATGCGAAGCTTGTTGACCGTGTGGTCTTGCTTGTGGCGGAAAGCATCGTCTTTGATTTCCATCAGCATTGTAAACAACATGACGAGCACGAGAGGGCCTAGCGTGCTGGTGTACGTTAGAGAAGAATGAAACAAGGTCCCTGTTTGCCCCACGATCATCAAAATCACCATCACCAGAAAGTAGAGGTTCGCGGACTTGCGGAATTGCTCGAACAGGTTCTTCGGCAGAAAGTTCCACCATGTGTATTTGGACGTTGTAATGCCATTGTGCGCCCAAGGGCGTGGAAGCTGCTCGTATTGCTTCGCGCGCAGCCGGCCATCGAACACAATAGATCTAGTTATTGGAGAGGGAGGGGCGGCGCGGAGCATGGAGTCCTGCCGCTTCAGCTCTCGTTGTGCGGAGGGCATGGCAGCCTTTGTTGAGCCGCAACGACTGCAGCTGCCGGTGATCAACGACGCATCCGCCGAGGCCGGCGCCCTCGCATTCGCATGGGTTTCATTGCGCCACCGGACTTCAGTGCGCCACCTTCAGGCATCGCCCGGCGATTATTGCTGGACAGAAGTCCGGCACCAGGATCTTTCCAAATCACCACGATTTGCCCCCGTTTCCACTTCCAGTTAAAACCATTTCGGCTGTATAACGTTGGGACTGAGCACTCTGTCGCCAACGCGATGGATGCAGATAGTCGGAGCATAGAAGTGAGCATCAACATCAGCCGGAGCAGCCTCGGCGTGCTAGCACCAGGAATCCAACATCACGAACGCAGCCATCAACCAACAACAGCAAGCATTGAAAGCCAGGAATGAAGGAAAGAATGAACCACACATGCCATCGCAAACAACACCATCACAAAAGCAACCAACCAATGACGAATGACGCATGACGAATGAACGACAGAGTAGTAGTAGTAGTAGTTGTAGTAGTAGTAGTAGTAGTAGTAGTAGTAGTAGTAGTAGTAGTAGTAGTACTAGTAGTCTATTCATTGCTTTCGATAACTTCAACGACAACGACAACGACGACGACGACAACGACAACGACAACGACAACGACACCGACAACGACACCGACACCGACACCGACACCGA
>ENA-OWNT01001914-OWNT01001914.1-seawater-metagenome-genome-assembly--contig:-NODE-1914-length-23504-cov-3.959875_pt1 | contig 23504 bp, 22 predicted proteins | sample MGYA00238136_ERZ651165 | MGnify/ENA primary metagenome ERZ651165 (study PRJEB26861, sample SAMN08777766) | seawater metagenome | isolation source: coastal seawater | place: USA: Florida | collected...
CTCAGCACCATCCTTGCCCTCAGCACCATCCTTGCCCTCAGCACCATCCTTGCCCTCAGCACCATCCTTGCCCTCAGCACCATCCTTGCCCTCAGTACCGTCCTTGCTATCCGGATTTGGTGCCTCTGAGGCTTGCAGTTGATCTTTACTGTCGTCATTGTTGTGAGAATCGGTGTCGGGAACGTGCTGGTCTGTCGAAGGTCGTTGGGCAGCTTGTTTCATGGCTTCCTCGAATTCTGCCATATTGATTTGCCCGTCTCCAAGTTTGTCGACCTGTGGACCACGCAAATCAGTCATTGTTTTGACACTGCGAAGGTCAATGCATGTAAGCCGCTCACCTCCTTAATAATTTCCTCGATTTCTTCCTGTGTGTATGCCGTCCCAAGGATACTCTTTAAGTTTTCGACCGTGATCTCTCCAGAGTGATCAACATCTAATCGGCTGAAAAGTGTCTGCCACGAACAAGTTGCACAGGGTGACCCATCCAGTGGTGACAGACAAGAGTGGCAACAATATCACACGGAACGGACTTGCAAGCGATCCTTTCGCAAATATTCGACCTGGTTCAAGGTCGCTGCCAAAAACTCAGAGTAGGAGATGACCCCGACGTCATCTTGGTCGATGTTCTTGAAAATTTCTTCAACTCTGGCAGACGAAAACTCTTTGAAGTTCTTCAAGGCATTCTTGAACTCTTCGAGCGACAGAACGCCGGTGTTCTCCGTATCAATGGACTCAAAAGCTTGTCGCATTGCACGAACTTGGTCAGGATTCATCGTTAACGACATCATTTCCATTGCCATTCGCTTAAACTTGGAGAAGTGCCCGAAAGCTTCAAATCGGCGCACCAAAGTAGCGTTCACGACCTCTGTTGTGCAGAAAAACCACGCGTTAGTTGCACCCTCGGCCCCAAGGACAACCCGATACAAACGATGTGTGAAGGCTGGGTGATAACATTGTCATGCTCAACCACAGCTCGACAAACCACGACAATGAACGCACCTGATGAGTCGTTTGTTGCAACGAATCGTTTGAACCAATCGTGTTTGAGCACTTCGCTGGCAGTTGGGCGTTTCTTAGGATCGCTGCAGCAAAGACACGGATTAGGACGACAGATTGCGCGTGGCCGGAGGTGCGAGTATTGTTCCGCAACACCGTTACGCACCGATTTAGCATTTTTCTGATCAAATCCTTTGCTTCACCCGTGATTGCGTCCCAGTAACTGCACGCACAGAATGAGTGACTTTGCAACTTTCACAACAGCAAGCAGAATGGGCAAACGACCGCACTCACTCATCGAACACGAATTTGCCGGTTTGAGCACTTTTCAGAATTTGCTTTTCAGTAGCGCCGTTAAATGGGGGTTCTCCGGATAAGATCATGAACAACATTACTCCCATTGCCCAGACGTCACAGGCGGTGGTGTAGCTACAGTAATGTTTGAGAACACAACGAAAACGGCGAATCAGCGGAGCCACGTACAGGAGCGCTGGCGATGTGCACAACGCACCCTTTCTTGGATATCATTTCTGGTGCCACATAATAAGAAGTGCCAACCAGACTAGTCATTCGAGCAATACTGGGAGGAGCAGCTGAAGAGCCACCGTGTTTGTCGACGTTGGCATACTTGGCACTGAGACCAAAGTCAATAAGTTTGATGTGTGCACCAGGTTCCTTGCTCTCGAAAAGGAAATTTTCCAGCTTGAGATCGCGGTGAGCGATGCCACGAGAATGGCAGTAATTGATGGCCTTGACCATGGAGTGGAATATGTTGCAGGCCTGACGCTCTGTGTACTGCGCAGAATTAACGTAGTCGTAGAGTTCACCACCCGAGCACAGTTCCATCACTAAGTATATGGCGCGCTCGTCGTCGTACACTTCGTACAGCTTGATTACGTTCGGGTGGTCAAGAGTTTTGAGGATGTCAATCTCAGTATCAATCGAGTGACGCTTCGACGGACTGCCGGCTCTCATCTGCAATACGTCACGCCGAATGGTTTTCACGGCGTACATGGCATGCGTTTGGTTATGTTCGCATTTGTAAACGGATCCACACATTCCTGTTCCAAGCCGCTCTCGCTGTGTGTACACCTGCCACACGTTACCATGTATCGATGTGGCGAAACTTTGTTTGAGAGAAGCGGTGCGACCCTGGCGGCCTGATTTTGAAAAAAGTTGGAGCAGTGTCACTTTACACTCGCGAACAGAAACAAAAGTTGTGGCAGACACCATACCTATCACGTGGTCCCCATTGACCGCCTTCTTCTGCGATTGTGGGAGGGAACTGGGACCACTGCCCATTTCCCGCGTGTTGCGGTTTCCCAGTTTTTCGAAAACGTGCCCGAACGGGCGAGGATCCAACGATCGTCGTAACAGCACCACGGCCGCCACAGAAAAGAGTTTTGTGGCTGGGAAACAAAAACTAAAATATTTTGCAACTGTTAGCTTCCAAACCACTCTCGCGCAACATTCCAACAAACGACTTTCATCCTAATCTGCGGTATTCACGTGTTGTCCTGCTTCGTGGCTAGCGGTGCGAGATGACGTGGTGCACAAGCAATACACGGTTGAGAGAAGTAACGATTAGGTCATCTTGACTCGAATCTCTCACGAATGGCACTCTCGTGGCATGTGCACGGCATGTGCACGGTACTCGAGTACAAGACGACAAACAAGAAAGACAACACCAACAACTCTGACACATAGATCTACGCTGCGCCCCGCCAATACAATTCAGTGACAAATTGGACCGCAAAGAAGGGACCTAGACGCGAGCGTGGCACGAGACCGAATAAGAAGGGAAGACGAAGGAAGGACGAAAGAAGAACAGGGAGTAAGTACACAACGAAGAATGAAGAACGAAGAACGAAGAACGAAGAACGAAAGGCGAAGAACTAACTCTCCGAGTAAGAACACGGAACGAAGAGAAAAGGAGAACAAAGAAAGAACAACGCAGAACAACAAAACACACAACGAAGAAGAAGGAGGAACGAAGAAGAACGAAGGACAACAAGCGACAACAACGAACGCACTCCCGCAGTCAAGTCACTGTGTGATGATGATGCTCACATGCTCACCCACTCACCCACTCACAGTCAGTCAGTCACTCAGTTCGTCACGAAAGAAACGACCAACTCCCAAATCCCAACCAACTCCTTCCCCCTCCCTCCCTCCCTCCCTCCCACTGTCAAAGTCGTCCTCCCTCATCACTGTGACTGCAGTGAGTGAGTGAGCGCCTGGGAGTGACGCTCGCTCATTGCTTGCTTGAGCTTCGCGAGCAAGGCTCCCACGCAGCACGGCAAAGCAAAGCAATGACTGATTGATTGATTGATTGATTGATTGATTGATTGAGTGAGTGAGTGAGTGAGTGAGTGAGTGAGTGAGTGAGTGAGTGAGTGAGGGTCGCACAGACAGTACGGCGTTTTGGTGAAGTGTGCGACTGTGACTGACTGACTGACTGACTGACAGCACTGTCAAGTTTCATGTTTCGGAATTGTGGCATTTTGGCATTTTAGACCCATTTTTCGGGAGGATTTCGGGTCTCCGCTGTGGCTTCTTTTCTGTGAGGGTGGGCTGACAAAAAAATGCGCATTCTGTTGCATTCGCAGTCGTGCACTGTCAGCTCCCATACATAAATCAATCAACCAGTCGGCACGCACTGAGTCAGTCTTCGTCGCAGGCATTTTCGGCGTATTTTCCGGCGGAATTATTTTATGTGAGGCCGGACAAGATCAGACAAAGAAACAAAAAAATGCCTAAACAGTGACGTACTCTACTCGCTCACTGCCAGTGCCCACAAATCAGTCGACATGCACACTGTTGCGTTTGTTCGTTCGTTCGTTGCGTTCGTTCGTTTCACTCGCGCGGAGTTTTCGTTCGTGCGTTCGTTCGTTCCTCGTCCGTTCGTTCGCTGCCCAACTGCCCAACTCCCAACTCCTCGATTTCTTTGTTGTTGGTGTTGCGTTGACACTGTTCTGTTGCACAGGAAAAACTTGTCGATGTTGTTTGTATTGTAGGCGATGTAAGCTGGCTATGACTCCGCGAGCAACAACGGAGTGATCGCAGCGATGCAGCGCTTTTGACAAAGAACGCTCGAGTGTGTGGGTTGGCAACGAAACTGCTAAATTTTCGTGCTCGCGAACGCCCGACCGCGCCAGGTTCGTCTGAGTTCGGAGAGTACGCGAGATACCATAGCACCCACAAGGAGTGTTGCTTTCTGTAGCTTTCTTTCGGTGAAGAAACTGGTGAAGCAACTGGTTTTTCACCGAAAAAAGTCCAACTGGTTTGAGAAGCCCTTTTCTGCTCAGCTACGCGTTCATTCGCACGTACGCAAGGGCAATGCTGTGATGGTTCGCTGCCGAGACTTTTTGGGGGTGTCGGGTTGATAGATCTTGTGCCCCGCCGCAACGATGGACGGTCTTGACGATAATGAAGAAGATCTATTGGGCCAAGGCGAAGAGGAAAAAGTCGTTGTGAAAGAAAAAGTTGTGCGTGAAAGACCGAAGAACCGGTTGAATATGCCCTATTGGTGGCGCAAGTACCAGCTACCGGCGGAACTTCCAGACAAATATGCTTTCGTCCCGCCGCCATCATCTGAGAAGTGGCCCGTGCGGGTGCTTCTTGACGATGGGGTGAAAACAGGTGATGTAGAGGCCACGCAGAGGGCTGTCGATGGTGGTGCTAACGTCAAGCACGTGAGTGCGCATTCTGGAAGGGCACCCATCCACGACGCCATTCTGCACGGCAAGCACAATATCGTGCAAACACTATGGAACAACGGAGCCGAAATGGATGTTCCCATGCCTTACACCAAAGATACCGCACTTCATCTTGCCGCCAAGGCCAACGAGTTTAGATCGATTCGTAGTCTGCTGAAGATGGAGGCTTGTGCTGACGTCGTCAACAAGGATGGAGACACCGCATTGCATATCGCTGCGAGATTAGGACATTACGAGTCAGTCAAAGCGCTACTCGCAGGCGGAATTGATCCCAACATCAAGAATAAAGCTGGCAAAACAGCGAAGGAAGAGGCTGAATTGAATGACTTTCCAGAACTTTCGACATACATTCTTAGTTTCGATTGAAAGCTCACTAATAATACTTTTGCTCTTGTGGGCTTACTCAAACGAAAACTGCCAATTTGGTCTGCTCCCATTACATTGCAGCCTTTTGACGATGGCACTTATCCATCCACGGTCCCCGTCCTGCTACACACAAGCAAGGTTGAGCTGGTAACACAACACAGGAATGAGGAATACAATCACAACCAACCTCGGCAATCGAATTTTGAAAGCTGCTGCGAGGGGCCAGGAAAGTTTCAGAGGTCATGGATCTCTGCTCGAACACGACTATCTTGACGGGGTCGACACGGTGATTAATTTCAACCATGACTCGGCATCCGTTTGGAAAACGATGCGCAGTCTTGATCACCCGTGGCAACATCATTGGAGTGCGTGGTGTCGCGGTTTTTGGGGACTTTTTCCTCTGTACGAAGTTATTCGTTTTGACCGCTGGTGGCACAACAGATGACGTTCGTTCGAGAATGTATGCCACTTCGACGGATGCCTTACTCTCGGGACTTTGGGTCTGAATTTGTTCATTGACCCCTTCGATTTGATTGAAATATGACTCCACTTCACCGACTTTGGTGGTTTGGCGAACAAGGAGGCGGGGTCCACCGGATCTATAGTTCTGACTGTCGCCCCCAAACTCTTGTAGCCACATCTGCGACAGTGTCTCATCCGGCGCTTTGGACAGTTGATCTCGATTTGATAGGTGGGGAGAATTGCAAGAAATGTACGCTCTCCCACTTTTGGAATCCAAAAAAATTGCTGTTGGACTCTGAAAGTGGAGAAACACCATGCCGTGCATTCCGGATTGACCCGGTATGGGCGCACTGACGTCCAGTGGTCTCACGCACACGGCGCCAGTCAACAATTTTTCGCGCTTGTGTTTTTCTGGATCCATCACTTCTCGTACACACTGTGTCACAGCTGCTAGATCATGAGCTGACTCTGGTGGACATTTCGCCCGCGTCTTCGCGAGTGTGCGTGAGTCCGTGATGAGCAGCTCACCGTCGGACGAGGCCATGACGTGGAATAACGTGCGCCCCATACGGACACCGTGTCGATATCGCCGTATTCTACGAAACACACCAAAGCCGCAAAACACATGACCACAATCTTTCACGTTGGATCAATGATGTTGATAAAAGTGAAACTTACTGCGATGGGGCACGAGCCACTTCGAGTGTGCTGGAGTGTGCGCTTTGCGAGCTACTAGAGCTCGGACTGCTTTGCGAACTATCGGAGCTTTCGTCGTCGATGTGCTGATTGCGCCGTTTCTTGCGTCTGGTTGCAGCAATTTTTTTGGCTTGTTTTCGTCGAAAATTCGATTGCAATATAGTCACTGCCTTCTCAAATTCCAAACCATCATCGTCTGATCCACTCAAAGCATCTGCTGCCGCTTGAAGCTCCTCGCTGGTGCTAGAAAGTTCCCCATCCCAACTGTGGTCTTCTTGGTCGGACACCTCTTCGTGGTTGTCATCTGCGGACTTGTTGCTAAAATTACTGGAGGCGTCTGAGCGCGAACTGGGTGGTTCTTGACTTCTGTCGTCGCAAATAATCACACGACCGTCGTGAAGGGTGACACTGCTGCACAAGCCACTGTGACGAAGCAAATATATTCCCAGCCACACGAATGGGGCCTGAGGGCGAATCGTCGCGAGTTGCGACAATGCAATTGCAACAATGCTAAAAATTGTATTGTACAAATAAGCAGCATGGTCGGTTTTTTGATCCAAAAATCGAGGGCCATTGAGTGGTATTTCACTCTCTTTTTTGTCTTCCTTTTTGGCAGCCGCTCGTGGTGTTGGGTGGCGTTTGACGAGCCGCGTAGCGGCCAGACCACTCATGTTGGTAGTGTCGAAGTCCCCAAGCTGTCCGCTTGTAGATCGTCTATTGAAGGCCAAGCGTCACGAACGCATCTATTGGCATTGTGCCATTGTTAGAGTCTTGTAGATCGTTCAAATGCAACACATTTGCACTGCAAAAGTCAGCAGTTTCGGAGTGCCGATTATTTCTGCATTGCATACTCGGCGTTTTCATTTGTTTCGTCGCTTTTATTCCACATGTCTCGACGTATTCGCTTCAACAGCCCACTCAAACATGGAGACTTGGACGGAATCCGGTTCCCACATACTGCGTGCATGTAACCAGGGTTCTTCGTCGGGGTACTTGTCGTCGTCTCTAACATCAGGCCGGAAAGCCAAAGACCCTTAAGAGCTGCTGTAGACTTGAGAGTTCATCGGTTGACAGTCGCATCGTCGCATCACCATCATCGGCAACAGCAACAGCAACGACAGCACGACAGCAACAGCAACAGCAACAGCAACAGCCGTCCGTCCGTCCGTCCGTCCGTCGAAGTCGTCGAGCAGTCGTCGTCGTCCAACCGTTGCGCAATCAACTGTTTCAGCTCACTCGCTCACTCACAGTCCCACTAATCAATCACTTTCGCCGTTGGTCGGACGGTGGAGCAAGCAAGCGGACGGTGGGTGAGCAGTGAGCGGTGAGTGGTGCAGTGAGTGAGCGGACCAGAGGTTGGAATGCAGTTTTATACCAGTTTTCATGAAACTGAGTACTGATAAAGTGACTATAAAACTACATAGTGTTGGTCAATAGATAAAGCTTATCGGTCGAAATGGTACTTATGTACTAAATTTACCATAATTGACGATTGTGTCCACAGTGAGGATACAATATACAATAATGCAGAATTTAGTGTACTTTCCTATTCAGTATTCATTTTTCCACAATAAAATTAGTCAATGAAATGTACTGTGTAACAATGAACATATGAACTTTTGCGCAGCGTGTCATGTATTCGTACTAAATGTAGCAGTAAATTCACCGTTAATTAAGTTTGGTGTCCAGCTGTCCGCCCGCGGTGAGTGAGTGAACAGTGAACAGTGAACGTTTGTTCTCTCAGCGACTTCGTTCCAACGACAACAACGACAACGACGACAGACGACGACGACAACAACGACGACGACGACGACGACGACGACGACGACGACGACGAAGGTGCTGAGATTGTCACTGTCAATGCTACGGAGTCATGAACACTGACGCGCAAAACGCTACCGTTGCAGTGATGACCAGTGTGTACAACGTGCGAGAATAACAAACGGGAGACAATGACACACACAACACGACGCATGTATGTGAAAGATTAAAGTGAGGCACGCACGTGTATGCGTGGGACAGCCGCGTCCGGAAAGGGCAAAATGTAATTGTGGGGGTGTGGCAGCTGAAGAAATAGCAGTCATGCACGAGAGCATGCGATGCGGCAACAGACGATTGAAGCTTGACGACGGCGATAAGCGATCTACTACAAGCGACAGCAAAAGCGCCACACTCCACACAAAATGCTAGAAAAAGAATTTAGACACAGTGATTCGAGGTAGCTGATATGTGCTGATGGTTTGTCAACCAACACAAAATTTACTGCTGCGATTTGGACAATTGCGCGGTGGTGGACTGTCAACACCCACTCACTTGGACAGTAATGTGATGCCCTTCAGGAATAAAACAATATGAGCGACGGGGACGGTCGTCAAAACGGTGGGGATCGTGGAGCGAACTCTGTTCACGATGGGGCCAATGTCGCGGATAAAAATAGTCTCGAAGATATTCCTGAATCATCGAACGACGACTTCCACGTCGAAGAGAGCGGTGCGAAGGATGCGGAACGAAGGATGTCACTCGACAGTACCGATGATCCAACGAACACAGCTCCCACGAGCATCGAATTAGTCGAGGTTAGCTCAGAAACGAAGACGGACGGCGGCGAATCCACAAGGGCAAAGTCGAATGACAAGGCTCAGAACGTCGATGAATCCTTGCTTCTGTCATTCAAGCCGCCACAGTCCAAGTTTGATCATGGATGGCGCAAGAAAATCAATATAGCAGTCAACTCTGCTGCGTGGGATATCGTATTTCTTGTGCTGACGTTTTACGCTCTGTACGCGGTTGACCTGAATGTACGTTTTGCGTGGTGCTATAGAGGACGACGTGGTGCAAGCATTAATCTTTCCCTTGTTGTTCTCTCCCACAGGCGTATTATGGAAACTCCTCCACTGACCTCACGATTGAAATACTAAATTTGTTCCTCATGCTAAGCTTCCTTGTCGAGCTAGTGTTGATGTTGCTGGGGGTGGAAGGCTACGCGCAGACAGTCTTCTTTTATTTGGATTTATTGGTACGCGAGAAGGCGATGTGCAATGTCGTACGCCTGTGCGACTCTTAAGTGTATGTTTGATCTCTGCAGGCAACTCTATCCCTGGTTGGCGACCTTCCTGGGGTATCAAACGCCATCTACGCAGCTGCAGCCACGTCAGATGGAGATCGAATTCTGGCAGCAGGGCGCACAGCTCGGGCCACTCGCCTATTACGGCTTATTAGAGTAATCAGACTGATTCGTATCACTCGGTTATTGCGAGTCATCGACGTGTGCCGTGGCAAGAAGAAGGGACTTGAAGGACACAAGGTGGCTTGCTGACAAGACTCTGTGTCCCATTACATTGCATATGTGCCCACTTGCGATTGATCAATTTTTTACATGTGTGTGTGCGTGCGCGGGCCACAGGTTATCGATGACACTGATGGCGAAGAGAAAGAAGCAGCAGGCACATTTGCAGCCCAACTTCCCATCATGACCACATCAAAGGTTATTATCGGTTCATTGATCATCCTGTTGGTACTTCCATTTTTGGAGACTTGCGACGAAGATGCTGGACGATTGACAGGACTACAGCATCTCCAGGTTGGTGGGTCGCTTATTGGCCACGGTGGCCTGGACCTACCTCATGTATTTCCTTTGTGCCACAGACATTGCTTGCTGTTCAAACGCTGGACGAAAGTTCTTGTGTTAATGGTGTGACAGTAGGTGGTAATACCACAACAAGTGTGGGATTGCAAACATGCCCTCAATTGTCTCGCCACGATTTTGAGGTCCTTTTCAATGCGTCAGTTGCGCAATACGTGTCCACGTACCCGAACATTTATGCTCTGGAACTCAATAGTACAGTTTACATTGAAGCCCCAGCAAACTACATTCAGGTACAACAGCGATTTTTGTCCTGGATTCTGCTTCGTTTGTCCGTCACCATCATCACAATTGCTCGTCAGGATAATATGCTACGGGCCACTGAAGTGACACACCTGGAGCTTGAGCCTGCCGACGTGTATTACGATGTCCTGGCAACGACATTCTCAGCGGACTTCAACGACTTCAACAAAATTCACTCGGAGAACCGCTTGGCGCTGTTATTGACAACGTTTTCTATTCTCCTTCTCTTCGTTGCTATGGCGGTATTCGTCGTGGATGCCAACAAGCTTTCAAAGCAAATCAATGTACCGTTGGACGAATTGAACATACAAGTAAGTTTGATTCACATTGATTGTCGTCTATTTCTCGATTCTGAGAACCAAGGGTTCTGTGGTAGATGCGAAGCGTCTCTCAAATGCAGTTTGACCAAAAAGAACTCCCTCCGTCCAATGTGTAAGTTTGAAAGAAGCACGAATGCGAGACCGCTGTTCAACTGACCCCATTTACTGTCCGGCCCACAGATACGAAATTAACGTCATCAAAAAGTCATTTTCCCAGATGAAGCGCGGGTTGCAGTCCTTTTCAAAATTTCTTGACCACAAGGTTGTGCGTCAAATGCTGAATATGGGTACGTCACTGTTGAATGGTGCTTCGCCCCAGGTACAAAGCTAAACTTTTTTTCATGTAGGGCAAGAGGCGAAGCTTCGCGTCACCAGAAAACAAGTCACAGTCGTCTTCATCAACATCGCCAATTTCAAAGACATAACTGATTCTATGGATGTCTTTGAAATCCTCGAGGTGCTCACTCATTATTTCGAGGTCACCGCATCATCGATCTTTGAGAAAGATGGCACACTGCTCGAGTTTATTGGCGACGAGGTGAGATATTGCGTTGAATTGCGAATTATTGTTTTTGGCTTTTCACTGCTCAGCCTTTCTTTTCGTAGGTTATGGCGATTTGGAACGCTCCAGTTTCACAAGAAGATCACGTCATTCGCGCCGTGACGCAGGTTTGTTGGCTGCTCGCGCCCAACCATGTGTGAGCATCATCTAACATTTCAATTCGTTTATCAGGCGTTGGCAATTGTCAAGGCTTTTCGACAATTAGCACAAGCGCCTCGCAAGGCGAAACACTTACTTGGCGGGGTGAAATTTCCCGAGGTATGCAAAATTGCTGCGAGCAGTGACTACCATTGACGTTTTATGTTTGGTCTATGCCTATGCATTGTATCTGTTAATAAAACCAGTTGACAATCAATATTGGACTGCATTGCGGAGAAGTTTTTGTCGGAAATCTTGGAGCCCCCAAACGCCTGAAGTATGGCGTGCTAGGGGACAGTGTGAACTTGTCTGCTCGATTATCGAGGCTCAACACACGCTACAAAACTTTTATTCTCATTAGTGAAGATGTCGCTAATACACCACGAGTGCGTGAGGGCTGCTTTTTGTGACAGGTTACTTTGGGAGATTTCATCGAACTATTTCTGTTCTGTAGGTGAAGGACACATTTTTGTTGCGGCCAATCGACTTTGTCGCCGTGAAGGGACGGTCACGAGGCACCGCCGTGTTCGAGGTTAGTTTGTTTGATTGGCACGCGCGCAGATGCACGACACATTGGCTCAATCTCCATTCATGGTAGGTCTGCAATACGCGAGATGCGGCTTCAAGTCTTGAAAATCAAATTGCAAGTGAACACCAGCAAGCAATGACTGCCTACTTTCAGCAGTCCTTTCAACTCGCGCACCGAAAGTTTCAGAATGTGTATGCATTGTGTCGAGGTTCGTTGGCACGCGCATCTGGAACACGTCCAGTGGAAACACATGAGATCACGCTGCTTTTCTCATTTCTATCTTTGTAGAATCTCATTTATCGGGGGTTGCGTCAACAATTCTTGCTTCGAGATGTGAACAATTTATGCTTACTCCGCCACCAAAAGATTGGGACGGGTGCGACATTCTTAAATCGAAAGAATACTGATGACCAACAGCGTTGCGTTTTTCGCGACACCGGCAAGCATCAAGGATGCCAATCGAAAGCGAAGACGACAACACTAACATTGGGTGAAGTTCAACATGTAAGAAGATGGGAAACTATTCGTTCCTCTAAATCAGTGCATTATTGTAAATCTTTCACCCAAAGTGTTTAACGAGCGTCAGCAAGTTGTTTTAATTGGGAACGGATATTGGTGCGCTCCTTCATGACAGTTTGGTGCAAATGCTCTAGCATCATTTTTCTTTTTCGTGCCTGCAATGCGACAACACAAAAGACGTGTCAGCTGTCCATCGTAGCGTGGCTGTTTCATCACCACTTCAGATCACTGCACATACCTCTATTGTTCGTCCCGCTTTTTGACCGAGCAAAACAAGTTCCTACACCGCACCAAAGGGCACACAAAGTCACTTCACGTTTGTGATGAACCCAAAAATGGAGTTATAAATACCTGCTCAATTCTTTGGCGCTCTGCGTTTACATTCATCAGTTGTGCCTGTAACAAACCAATTTTGTCTGAGTTTGCATGAACGCGAAGCTGCACTACAACACATTCATGAAACCTCTAATTCCTCTTCACGCTGTGAAACCGGCTGTGGAACTCCGGCATCCACAGCGAAAGGAGCACCTCCTACACGACACGTGTACGGCACCAATTGAAACACATATTGTGCATTTCGGCAAAGAATACACAGTTAATTGATACGCACCCATTCGCTTGGACCTTGCCCGATTTGACTCGAAGCTCGCTTGTGACGCGGCTGTTGCTTTGGGGCTGGCACCTCGAGTGTCGTGTGGTGGAATGGGCTCGTGATGGTAATGCTGCTGAGCATGCTGACGGGATTCGGGACCTGTCTCGAAGGGCTGATTTTGATGGAATGGTTGAGTTGTGTTGTTGTCGATTTCCTTGCGCTGTTGTTGCGCCTTTGCCCGGTTCTGGGCGGCTTGGAGCGCTTGGGCAATGAACATATCCTCGTTTGCTTGATCTTGCTGCTGCTGCTGCTGCTGTTGCTGCTGCTGCTGCCATTGCTGCTGTCGCTGCAATGATGATGGGAACTGATGCCCATTGAATTGGGCGTTGGAGCTTTGGATTTCGTGCGCTTGGTGGCTTTGGTTGTAAGAATAAGGCTTTGATTGTTGCTGCTGTTGCTGTTGCTGTTGCTGTTGCTGCTGCTGCTGTTGCTGCTGCTGCTGTGCGTACTGCGCAGCAGTTTTTGCTGAAGACGGAGAACGTGCTTGCGCATTGCTTCTGCCAGAGTAAAACGGCGCATTTGAATTTGTTGCAAATATCTGACTTTGGGGCTGTTCGAAGTGGCGGTGGGGTATGGTGTCTGGTTGCTGCCATTGTTCATGCTGTTTTTTCCGAGATGGAGACTCCTGCGCTTTTGGGCTAGTTCGATTTGCGGAATGGTTGCTGCTGGATTGGGATACAATTGGTGGCAACCCTGGAGATTCTGCGTGCGACTGCAGCACGAACAAAAGTGTAAATTAATCATGGTATTGAAGCGGACGCTGTGCCATGAGATACAGTGACAAACCTCGAGGCGCAGTCGTTGACATTCTTGACTAAGTTGATTAACTTGTTCTTGCAAAGTTGCAACTTTTCTCTCATATTTCCCCTCCTGCAATACAACATGTCATGTAAGACAACCAGTCAATCACATGCAAGTCTAAATTTGGACTCACCAGTGCTTGAAAGCGACTCTTGTTGATCGCAGCATCAGAATCGAGTTCGGCATTCCTTCTCGATAAAGATTCCACCTAGCAATTGGAAAGCACAGGTCTCACTTGAACAGCAGAGTAACTTTTGACTCAATGTCATGTGTATGCGGTACCTTTCCCCTGAGTTCATTCACTAAATTCATTCGTCGTTGAGACTCCTGTTTCTGTTCCTCAAACGTCTATCAGCATTAGTGTTGCACGTTAGACACAGTGGAGCGTTCACAAGATATCGAGCCACAACTCATTCCAAAGAATGGCGCACCTTTGTGATCGACTTCAGTTCTTGATTCATATCTTTTGCATGCATTCGATGTTGCTCAGCGTCAGCTTTTGCTCGTTCTAGCTCACTGTTTTTGTGCTCAATCTATCACCCAATTTGATTACAGCGACGGATTATTCAAATCCACCATCAATAACATTCACGTCAAAACTCACCTGGCTGTTCATGCGCGCCATTGCTTCTTGCAATTTTTGAATTTCGAGCCTTGCCGCAGTTGCCGCGTGTGCGTTCGCCTGGGAACCATCCTGCAGTTCCCGATTGCTTTCGACGTTGTTCTCTAGTTGGCGCCGTAGCGCTGTGGTTTCTTCTTGGGTCTGCCTCAGGGCCTTTTGAAGCTGTGCATTTTCCTCTGACAATTGGCGAATCTGTGACAGCTGGTTTCGTCGCTGCTCCGTAAGAGTGGACACTTGAGCTTGCAACTCGTCGGATCGAAGTTGTGAATTTGAATGACGAGATCCTTGAGGGGACGATTCGACGTGTCCATTCGATGTCCTTTCGCGTTCCGGTGAGTGATGGGTCATTGACTGCTGTTGGTGATGACCCGCAGTATTTGAAACACCACTGTTGCGATCGACTTGAGTATTGTTTCCTCCTTTCAGAATTTGCTGCCGTTGCAGTAGTTGTTGAAGAAACGCATCTTTCTCGTTTTCTTGCATGTGTTCATTTTCGTGACTGTCGTGTGCGGGTGCACCATTGCTGCTGGCAGGTTCTCGACCAGAACCCAAGTTGCCTTGAAAATCCATACTTTGGCGAGAATGTGACTCGTTACCCCCGCCAAATGGTCGAAACTGCATGCTGTTTGCTGTTACCGCAATGTTGTTTGGTGACGCCTCCTTTTTCTGCGACACAATTTCGTTTGCTTGCCGCAGCCCGTTTAGCAGCATCTCGGCCTCTGATCGAAATTCATGATGCTGATTAACAACCGCCTGTTTTAAATCAGCAACTTGATAACTCAGTCTTTCTAGCTTTTGGGTAGCAGCCGCGTCTTTTGTGGGATCTACGTCATTGTGTTGACGTTTCTGGTGTTCATCTTCCTCAATCTTGGCATCATCGAGAGGAATGATCAAATTGTGGCTGCGAAGCTCTCCGACACTGTCAGTCACAGCATTCACAGCTTCCAGTTGAAATTGTGACGGAAAAGCACAATGTCCAGATTCATCAATGGGTGTGAAGAAAGATGTAGACTTGAGTGGCTTTAATGCCGAAACGTTCACCTTGCTTGCACTTTCTGAACCTTTCTCGGCATTCGGGTCGACTGCGCGAAGTGCCTGCGGTCGGGAAGTCTGTGGCTGCACAATATTTCTGGGAGCGTTGTTGTTCGACTCGAGAGAGTGGTTGTTGGTTGATGTTGCTGTTGGAGGGGGACGTTGTTGCGAGGAAGGCGCCCGCCCAAGTTGCGACGGTGGATCATTGATCTGTTGCTCGTGACGACGGAAAGGCAAAGAACTTTTACTTGGTTGCTCTGAGGTTGGAGCTGCCGCGACAACCCCTTTGCGAATGAGGGGATGAATTCTGTCATGATGGGGGACCGCGGGTCCAGTAGAAGCGCGGTATTTGGGCAAAGGGCTTGATTGAGCGGGAACTTCACTACGCCACGCCCTGGGTTGAGATTGGGACATTTGTGCGGTTTGTGCGGTACTTGGGCCGGGGCGCGTAGCGGTTGAATCCTGTCCAGCATCGCGAGGCTGTTGTTGCACTGATCTCAACGCAGGCGGTGGTGGTGGCGACAGCGGCATTCCCATCACCGAGTCGTCGGAAGATTCCTCCGAACACGAATCCTCCAATTCAAACGACAAATAATCCAAATCCGACATGTTGTTCGAGGGTCCAACACGGCGGATTCGAAAGCACTCCACGACACAGAACCGTGGCAACGGCGGCAGAAAAAACTTAGTGAAAAAACACTTGCTTCAATGGAATTCACCACGGATTGTTTGACAAGATTTCGATCACTCGTCTGATTTATTTCTACAGGAAGGAACATGCATTCTTGTTGCTTCATGCCGGCTGATGCACTGACGCGGTGTCGGTTATTTGCACGAGCGCAAATGCATTAAAGGACAGATTATGTCTCTTCCAGGCCTCGCCGCGTCAACCTGAAACAGAACACCATCCGTTGCGCAAAATGGGTTTCTTACGGCTCGTCGTCGTGCCCACATTGCGATCGCACTAACGAAGACGCCGTGTGGTGCCTGTTGCAAGTCGAACTCAAGACAACTCACAACAACTTACAACAACACACCGTCAACAAGAAGTGGAAGCTTCGATTCAATTCACTTTGAATTCAAACGACACAACGAACGAACAAACGACAACAACACAAACGGTCGCGGCGGTTGGTTGGTTCAGTGTAGTACTAACAAAACTGGATTAGAAATGAACTCACTCGCACTTACAAAATGTCCTATAACACGCACAAACATGTCTGGTTAATTATATCAATAGTTGTCAGTACCAATACAACACATGGTACCAAAAGTACTAGTACTGTATTCATGGAATTCCGGGAATTCCGGGAATTCCAGAATTCCGAACTCTGAATTTCCGAATCTTCATTTTCCATTTTTCATTTTTCCTGTGTCAATTTTCTATTTTCTATTTTCTTGTTGCGAACTACCGGGTACACTACTCGAGTATAGTATCGAACTTTTCACTTTTTTCACTTTTTCACTTTTTGACTTTTTGACTTTTTGACCTTTTACACTTTTTTCTTTTTTCGTTTTTTCACTTTTTGACTTTTTGTCTTTTTCACTTTTTCACTTTTTCAATTCCAGAATGACTCGGCCCCTGCGCCCTGCGCCCCAACCATCACAAATCATGAAAGACGAAAGACGAAAGACCATTCATTCGTCCATTCTTCGTTCGTTGTTTGTCCCGTTTGATTTTGATTTTGATTCGGTTTGGTGAACAAAACGATCGCTGTTCGCTGTTGTCGTTGTTGCGTTGTTGCGTTGTTGGCCAGCAGCAAACGGCGGGTGGTGCTGCTCGTCATCGTTCATCGTCGTCGTCGTCGTCGTCGTCGCCGCCGCCGCCGTCATCGTTGGTTCGATTGACTGTGAAGTGGACACTTATGACTTCTTTCTGCTCCAGCACATTCTTCGGCTTCAACTGCAATGCCACCACCTCGAACACTGGTAGTCGCTGGGATACAGCATGGAGCGAAACATAGCAACGATGGTGCGCGACCAGTGAGTGCATAATATCTAGAGAGCATAATCGACAGACTGTTTGCTGGCGGGGAGGGGACCCCAAAACCTTTTCGTTCACCACACGACCGAATCTGGAGTGACCCAGGGTTGAGAAGAGAGGTGCAACAGAAGAATTATCGGCTGTTGCGCATGAAAACTTGGCAAACAAAAGAGAAAACAAGAAAATATCTGCGACTTGATCGTGACGTAGTGCAGACCTCGCCAGGGCTCTGTCCGGGGTCATCATGGCTATCTCACAATGGACACGCTATCTGACGGTCGTATCTGTCTCACTTGCATTGCTGGATTGCAGCTCTGGTCAATTCAACGACTCACCACTTTGCTGCTTGGCGCAAGACGACAGTCCATGCGCAACTCTATCAATGGAAGAATGCAGTTACCATAAATACGCCCGTTGCTACATTGTGAACGATACATGGGGAGTGCCACGCTGTGTTGACACATGCGGGGGTCAGCATTGCGATCCTTGTTGTGCGACCCATACGTGCCGTGACTATGATTGGAGTTGCCAGTTCTGTCCATGCAGCTCCCATGACGCCCCTTTCGGAGTATGTTGCTCCGAGGGGCTTCACTGTACATTCGCTAATTCTATTCCGATTCCCACGACCAACGGCACGTTTAAGGCGAATGGGACATGCTGTCCTCCAACAAAACGCGGAGTAGGTTGTCAGGAATGTGCTCATGGTTTGTGGGGAACGAATTGTGAAAACTCTTGCCCCTCTGCAAATGGACGAGTGTGCAATGGATTTGGCACGTGTAATGATGGGGCATCTGGAGATGGATCATGCACATGTGAAACAGGACATTTGGCCCCATCATGTACGGCGGTTGATCCTACTCTCTACAATTGTTCTACAGTTGGCGGCGAAGTTTGTGCCGGTCACGGCTCATGTACATCAATGTTACCCCCGAAGGTTTGCTCGAACATTCGACGTCTCCATTTCTTCATTCGTCCCTATCTCACGCGACTGAAGAGTTTCTCTATTTTGAACACATGACAGACGGGAACTGGTTTGCAGGAAGCAAATTGCACATGCGATTTCGGTTGGGCAGAACCATATTGCGACAAATGCGAGTACGTTCTCGACAACTCTGTGCCGCTATCGTATCTCTGCATTGCGGGCACCCGATGTGTGTGCATGCTGATCGTTTTGTTGTTGGTGTTGGTGTTCTCTTCGCGCGTGTGCGTGTTTGCGCGTGCGTGCGTGCGTGTGTGTGCTTTGTCATCTTCTCAAGGTTTGGCTACGCGGGGTCCAACTGTGATCAGTGCGACTTTGGGTTCTGGGCGTCGATAAACCCTTCAACGAAAAAGGTGGAGAAATGTCACGTACGTACAGTCGAGGTTTAGCATGATCACTGGGACTGATGAAACTGATTCCCATCATGCTGTAAACAGCTCTGCCCAGGTGCAATACTTGGTCAAGAAGGTCGCAGCCCCGGCGCTAAGGTTCGGGCCGTGTGCAGTACGCATGGAACATGCGACAATGGAATGGTTTCCAACGTTTCTGCTGGCACTTGCTCTTGCGATCCAACTTTTAGTGCAAGTTCAATTCTGATGATCAATTTTCGAGCATGGACCTTCTGTAACTTGCAGTCGCATGTGGTTGTCTGCAGGGAGACGATTGCAGCAGTTGTGCTACTGGCCTTGCTCCAACGTGGAACAGCTCCTTTCAGGTCGACCGTGTCGTCGTCAATGTAAGCAACTCTTCCTATTGCCACTAACTGTGCCCATGTATGTTCAACGGTTAGGTGATTGGAGAGTGTATTCCGTGTCACACAGATATTCCTACGACTGTGTGCAATGGTCTGTGCATTCATGTTTGGTGGATGAACCGAAAAATTCTTGCGCCAACACTGTGCCTTTGCCATCTAACACAGGTCACGGCAAGTGCACAAATGCATCTATTACACGAATTCATAACAACGTGACAAATAAAACCACGCTTGAGGGATCATGCCAATGCGATCCATACTGGGTCACAGATATGTTCAATAGTTCACCCACATTTGGCTACATCTGCAGGTTTGGGACACGTTTGCAATTTCGTCGCTGACGTGTTGTTCTTCGAGTAGATACTTCATCGATGTCGCGTGCTTTGTGCTCATAGTTACGAACTGTTCCATCAATGGTTGTTGGTAACCTTGTTGCCCGCGGGAATAATCATTCTCTTGGCAATTTTGAACAAGCCCATTGGCCTTCTGTTCACAATTTGCTGTCGAAGAAATCCAGAGTGTTGCTGTGCACCTTTTTGCTTCCGGAACAAGTGTTGCGGACTTTCTGATGATATTCAAGCCAAGTCTGCGGCAAGGTCGGCGTCCGAACACCTGCTCCAGGATCCCGTAGCAGATTCCGATAACAAACTTTCAGAAGCTATTCAATCGGCTGTGACAACTGCTGGTGAGCCTGCGATGTTCCTCGGACGGCGCAATGCTGTACTCCGAAATGAGAGTGCCTCCTGTTGCACATGCTTGGTGGTGATCTGCTAGATGCTGAAGTCCCGAACAGAGTACAGAACATGTTGGGAAAGTTCAACTTAGGAGGTACGAAGCAATCCTGCGTTTGTGTCTAATATTTTTCAACCGACGAATGTGTGATCTGTCACAGATTTAAGTGATTCGGACTCAGATTCCATTGATGACATTGAAAGCAATGGTTATGTCCCTCCCGGGCGTTACCAACCGCCGCAGTCGTCGGGAGAGCAAAGTATTGCATCACGTGCGCCTGCAAGGACGACCCACGTCCCGGCAACCTCACCATACATGGATCCATCGGAAGTACGGCCAGAATACCAAATTCTGGAGGAGAACAACCAAAGATGACCTTGTGATTCGGGTAGTGGTGGGCACAGACCCGAAAGCCGTCGTTGTCTCTCCTGACATTATTTATAAAAAATTGTGGAATTGTTTCTGTTGTACACAACGTTGCTCTGTGTCATACCATAATGAATTGTTGCCGTCTGACAGTACATTGTACTCGAGTACACAGTTTGGCACGGTGTTGTTGTCAGGGTTACTTCACCCACGTAAGTAACGTCGATGTGGTCGTGCGGTACGTCTGCGTTCCTCCACAAAAGCAGCCACAACACTCTCAATTACTTGCAGTGGGTACTTGCAACAACTGTTCGAAGCGTCAAAGTCGGAGCGCACGAACTGCACCACAATTCTAAACGGTTTTGGATTGTACTCTAGTACAGAGCATCACGGGAATCTATTGTATAGTATCCATAGGGGGTGAATGTGAAGGTCAGCAGATGTGTACTAAGTACGATGACTGTGCTTTGCAGCGTGTTTTGACGTTCGTTGTTGCGTTGTTGGATGTTGCGGTGTCGCGCTGCGTCGTCGTTTCGGTGTTACGTTGTTGTGTTGGCGTTCGTCCGTTGTTGGTTTCCGGTTCTCGACTATTCTCACGCGTTCTCACTTCCACTGGTAGCTCTCTGCCAACAGCCCCGCGAACGAGGACGACTATATTTCAGGAATAGTCAACACCAAAAGAGGTAGACGGTACCCGAACTCCCCTCTTCACTGCGGTTCATCATACCGACGATCGCCGCGAGTGTTGCACCGATTCCTGACAGCCTCGGACCTACGTCGCAGACACCCCGCACCTCAACAATCTTCGTTCCTGTGACGACAATTCAAAATTCAATGCGCGAGTACCAACTCAACGTGCGTGTAAATATTGATCTGGAAACTTTATTTGTATTTTAGTTACCTCGACGAGGGCTGTGGTTGCGGTGGAAAGCGTTGTTAGCTCCACGCTCAACATGGCGAATCTGCACCATTGTCGGTTGATGCGTGCGGGTTTTGTGTTGGCGGTTCTTCAACTTCTGGTACTGAGTCCATATTGGGTACGTGATCATGGCGTATGGTTGCGTATAGTTGTGCGGTTACAATAATAAACAAATTTGATTGCTCGAATTTTAGGGAAATTGCGAACCGTCTCTTCCGGCCTCCACGTTCCACAATTGCGAGGATTGCCAAGCCGCTGGATGGGGATGGTGTCCCCACGAAAGGAAATGTGGCGGTTTCGCGAACAAAGAATGCTCTGGTACTGTAACTGATTATGAAAGGAGCCAAATTGCGCAAAAGCGATGGCTTGAGAGCCAAGGACGCGGAGTTAATTTGATCACCGCAGCACGGTCATCGATTCAACAACTGCGCGAAGACCACCCATGGCTCTTGGTTCATTTCCATCCAAAGTTACAATCGAATTCTGACTCAAGGACCATGAAAGTGTTGGAAGAATGTGCCACTAGGCTCGCGAACGAAGGAAACCCTGCAAAAATTGCGGTGTACGAGCTCGCTGGTTCGCAGGACGAGGTGAAGTTCCTCGCAAACATGGACGTCTTCTTCGGCGGAGCTACTTCCACGTATGCTTTCTACCGCGACCAAAGTGTGCTCCCCTATGTGGGCGATGTTAACATTGAGTCGATTCTTGCATTCATGCGCTCGATCCCGCGTTCACCAGACGTCTCAACAGACGCAACTGAAGCAGGAGACGGTAAAGAGTCTCCGGAACCCGAAGCCATTCCAAAGCCAATGCAGCCAGCAAAGCCGACTCTGGTTGCCAACCACAACACCGACGCTATCCAAGCGGCGGCGAAGAACCTTGTTCGCGAGTTGTCAATGGAAACTGCTGGTGAAGCAACTCGATCACACATTCAAACTCAAATATTGGTGTGCGCCAATTTCTCTGGGTCTGATGCAGGGATTATTGGACAGCTCGCCGAGGCTGCTGTGGAGCTGAACGGTCGCTTTCTGCTGTTGCATCTCGATTCAACCAACAGCAAAAATGCTCCAATCATGAAGAGAGTGGGAAGCTCACTATCTGAATGCCCGATCGTTCGTGTTGCGGACACCCGCAACAAAGGATTTGTTGTACACAAACCAAAGGACGACGAAGATGCTCTGGTTGGACGACGTTACGACTACACGTCAGCTGCCGGACTTGCGTTGCTTGGCCGCGATTTTGAAGCGCGACTACTTCCGCGCGTTCTGAATTCAGAACCGCGACCAACAAAATTGACGCAGCCGGTGCCCCGCATTGTTGGATCTATGTTCAACGAGACTGTTATGGATCAACCCGGTGATGTGATGCTTTACCTTTACATGGATGGATGCCCTCATTGCAAAAAGTTTACAGAAATATACAAAAAAGTGGCAATGGAGTTGCGAAGCACCGACACGAATGGAATTTCACTAGTTTCGATGCGTGGGACGCGAAACGATGTGGACCACTACGCGGTATCGGGGTCGTCTTATCCACGAGCTTATTTGTTTGCAGAGGGAGAAAAGGAAACACCGTACGAGTACCGGCCTACTGGTGACGAAAGTGGGGAAATGAGTATTGAACATTTCAAGCAATTTTTAGAAGTTTACTCAACCGTCGATGTCATGTGGTGGGATGACTTTGTGAAGCAAGATATTCGAAATGCCAGGCGCGTCAAGCCACCGACATTGGGTGGAGCATCAAGTCGCGACTCTGGCGAAGACGATGCTCGTGACGAGCTATGAATCTCGACTGTCGACTCAAGATGATACTCAGAGCACTGATGCTCGTACAATCAACATCTTCCGCCTGGAGTATCCTCGTAATGTAATGTGATCAACTGCCACAGATCGTCCTCAATGAACACTAAATGTCCCACCATACTTGCGGCGTGCGTGTAACGAAGAGCAATACCAGGTGCCGTGACGTCGTAGGTGTGTCAAGATGACTCTGTCACAGTGTGTCACTGTTTTCTCTCCGACTCGGTATGCCTACGCAAAGACGACGTGGCACCTTCTGAAGCACAAACGCATCACAACGCATGATTACATCATCTCGTGCTGTCAATTGCCGAAGACAACACTACGCATGGTCGGTGGTAGGTGGTGCATGCAGCAGCGTGTGATGGTGACTGCCATGGCATACAGGCTCTACTTACCGTTCCCTTCCTCGAACGTTGTCGATCCTTACCGCGCGACCGCGCGTTTGCAGTTTGGTTTTGGAGTGTGAAGGTCGCTGTGTCTCGGTCGACGGTCTCGACGCCTCGACTCTCGATGGTCGACACCGCGTGTTGTTGTCGTTCTTCTACCGCGCGACCACGCGTTCGGAGTTTGGAGATTTGGAGTTTGGCGTTTTATTGAGTTTGGAGTGCGATAAGGCCGGCGGAAGGTCGACGGTCTCGACGGTCGGCCTATGTGTGTGAACGATCGAG
>ENA-OWNT01001918-OWNT01001918.1-seawater-metagenome-genome-assembly--contig:-NODE-1918-length-23462-cov-4.344281_pt1 | contig 23462 bp, 20 predicted proteins | sample MGYA00238136_ERZ651165 | MGnify/ENA primary metagenome ERZ651165 (study PRJEB26861, sample SAMN08777766) | seawater metagenome | isolation source: coastal seawater | place: USA: Florida | collected...
CTGTGAGTGACTGTGTGATGACAGTGGGACTGTGGGACTGTGGGACTGTGAGTGGACGGACGGACGGTGGGGAAGTGGCGAAGGCTGCAAGGCTCAGTTGGAAAATTCAGAAAAGTTGTGTACTGAAAGTACAAGGCGTAGTACTTTCAGTACGCTTTGATATGGATATGGCATGTGGACTTGAACTGAGTGAGTGAGTGGGTGGGTGGGAGGGAGCATTGTGCATAGTGAGTGACTGTGTGGGAGAGTGAGTGAGTGTGAGTGGAGGTAGGTGTGCTGCTGGTGACTGGGATTCTGGGATTGCTCTCACTTGGATTGTGGATTGTGTGTGGGGGTGAGTGAGTGAGTGAGTGAGTGAGTGGGTGAGTGAGTGAGTGTGGCTCGCTCTCGTGGGACTCACGCATGCACTCACCACGCACTCACGCACTCTCACGCACTCACGCACTCACGCACTCACTGCTTGTGTGTGAGTGAACAGACTGAACGAACTCGTTGGCTCGTTCGTTCGTTCGTTCGTTTGGTCATTTGTTCGTTCGTTCGTTGCGTTGCGTTGCGTTGCGTTGCGTTGCGTTGCGTTCGTTCGTTTGTTTGTTTGTTCGTTTGTTCGTTTGTTCGTTTGTTCGTTTGTTGGTGGTGTTGTTTGTTGTTTGATGATCTTTCATTTTCTTTCTGCAAATCTGCGAACGAACGAACGAACGAACGAACGACGAACGCACGCACGCACGAATGAGAGAGAGAGACTGAACGAAGGACCTGTGGATTGTGGATTTGGATTGTGGCAGTGTGGTTTTGGCTTTGTGGCTTTGACACTGTGGCAGTGCAGCATTGTGGGTGTACCATATTTGTGGTTGCGGATTGTAGAGTGTGGGTGGTTGACTGTAGAATGTGGCAGACTGCTGTGGATGGTTGCAGTTGTTGTCTTTCAGCCAAGTTGACGACTCAAGCATTCTGAACGCGCAAACTGTCTCTTCGTCCGTTGCGGTGTCTGTCAACATCATGGATTTGTGCGTTCTATTTCAAAATAGCAATCGTGTTCGATTTGTGTTTTGCTCACACGTTTCGGTTCGCTGACGCGCGCCGGACGTTTGCTGTGCAAGTCAGCTGAAGGTGCGTTGAATCGCCAATCGCGCCATGGACGGTGGAAAGGGTGGTCCCGGTGGAAAGGGGCCCGGTGGCCCTTCCGTCAGCATCGTGCAGCGTAAAGATTCTGGAGGAAAAGCAAATTTCGTTGTGCGGAAGATGCGAGGTCTTGTATCGAAAAACAAACGTCGACTCATCGAAGGCGACTTTGACCTCGACCTTTCGTACATCACAGATCATATTATTGCCATGGGATTTCCCTCAGAGGGTTCGTCTGCTCTGATTCGGAACAGCATGGAGGAAGTCCAGAGATTTTTAGACGAGCGACACCGTGGAAAATACAAGGTGTACAACCTGTGCTCTGAGCGTGCGTACGACCCAACAGCGCATTTTGAAGGCAGGGCGTGCCGCTATCCATTCGATGACCACAATCCTTGCCCGTTTGAGATGCTCAAGCCGTTTTGCGAAGACGTCGAGCAGTACACAAACGCAGAGAATGGCAACATAGTCGCCATTCACTGCAAAGCCGGCAAGGGACGCACAGGTCTCATGATCTGCGTTTATTTGGTTCATTTGGGTCGCACAGCTGAGGAAGCCATGAAGTTTTACGCTTCTCAGCGAACCACAGACAACAAAGGAGTCACGATCCCATCCCAAATGCGATACGTGCATTACTATGAACAATATCTGCGAGGTTGGCGCCCAATCCCGAAGCGGTTGCGCATTGTGCACATTCGGTTAATTACTGTACCATACGGCGGATGCAAACCTTTTTTCAAGGTGAATCAGATGCATTTGAACAAGGAGCGAATGACCACGGAAAAAGAGTGCATTTTCAATTATAGGAAGGCTTGCGAGAAGAACAACATCAAGCTCAAAAAGTACACTGCGAACGAAGCCTACATCGACTTGGATTGCTCAAATTTGAATCTAATCGTCTGTGGAGACACTCAGCTTGTTTTCTCAGATGCGGCATCCATTCCGCCGGACCAAAAAATGTTCGCATTGTGGTTCCACACAGCATTCGTGTCCGGAAACTTTTTACTCTTTGAAAAAAGTACAATTGACAAAGCTTGTAAAGACGATCGGAATTTCACGCTCAACTTCAAGATGGAGATTTTCTTGGAGGAAGAAAATGCTGAGTTCAGCATGACTAAAGATCTTGCGGCCGCCACGGCAGAAGTGCCGGGAGGTGGCGGTGGTGGGGCCGGGAATTAGCTGTGCCGTTGTAACTAAGTTGCATTTTGACCACTCGAGATGTCGCGAATGTAACACTGGTGCACTTCCGTCTTGTTATGTTTAACGTCCAGATTCACCACACATACGTGACCGAGCATCCATCGCAGTTTTGTGCTCTTGAATTAAGGCAATGCCCTCCTTAAGTACAGAATCCTGATCGGCTTCTCCTCCGCCGTTCACGCCGGCGCCACTGTGAGTAGATATTCCGCACGATTTCATCAGCCGAATGTGCAGCTGGAACGCAAAAATGGCCACCATAATTGCTGTGACCACAGGGAAAAAGATGAAAAACGACGTCCCCAACACGGGCAAGACATCCATGGTGCCGGTGACATTTTTAAAACCGCAATCTGGCACTGCGAATTCTGACTCACTCCACTCTCCGAGTTGGAGGAGTGTGAGATAGTTGAAACCAATCGTAAATTGCAAAGTACACACATATGTGGCGTTGAAGAGAAGTGCGTAAGACCCCGTTTGCCGGCCTGCAAAATCGCCGGTTGGAGCACGATGAGCAGATGGTCCGATCAATTGCAGACAGTGTTTTTGAAATTGCAACAAACAAACAACTCACGTACCGTCGTACATGTGTTGTGAATCGACACACGGTAACTTGAGTTGCACCAAGCTTCGGTGCGTCGCGAACGTCATGTACAGCAATGGGAGTAATGCGGTTAACTGCGGCAACCAACAACATACATGAATCGTTAGCTGAGCCGCATGGATGTGGATGCCAGCGAACACCGTCTCCAGCAATACAAACGCAGCGTGCAAAGCACATCAGACCTGAAGAAGGGCTGCATCTCCGCTTTCTTCGAGCGCCGTAATCGCGTAGCCAAGCGGTGATAGGGCGAAGGGCGAGGCAATCGTCAGTTCCGACCACACCAACAGCGATGACAGACTCCCAGCAAACACAGCCAATAATCTGTAAAACCACGGAGCGACATACACAGTCAAAGTGTCCCCACACAATCCTACGGAACGTCTGACACACATGCACAGGAATCTGTGTGTCAACTACAGTTCGGGGCAGCAACGAGCTCGATGGGGACAGCAGTTGCGTACTTGGGAGAACTTTCATCATAACCATTGCGACGCGCAACGAGAGCACTTAATTCTGTTGCTCGAGTAACAAGATCTTGCCAACAGGCATGCGCCTGAACAAACAGCCAGTGTCATGCACATACCCCATTGCAATGCAATTCGCAGTGGCTGTGCAAATGCATCCCCACCTGATGACTTCGCATCTGAGCCGCCAATAACAGCCCGTGCAATGTTTCCAAACTCCGTCGGTCGCGGTGTTTATCGCCAGTCACTTGAACTGCACCCTTCTCAACTTCGCTCGACCTCAAGACGATATCCGGGTCGTGGCTGTCTGCACATTCCTTCAATTGGGACACCAATGGGAGAAGTTCTTCCCGATCTTCAGAATCAAAAGCAGGAGTTCGCCGCATTTCGTTCGCGATTTCATGGATGTGGTTGCAGATGTTTTTGAGAGCAACATCTGCCTCATACGCGGCGCTTTCCACTCCAACAGCCTGCAGATCGGGAGTCGCAGACCATGTGACCGACATGTCGCATCGGGACTGCAGACAATTTGGATACTTACTTGAAGTTGAAGTGCGCGAAGCCGGCTAGAATAATCACCCATGCGCCACAAGTATCGAGGGACATCGACAAATCCATAACTCATCAACACAATGAGGAGCAACAAGCCATATATATTGGAAAGTGCCATGATGAACCCGAGAAAGGCACTCATTGTTTGTCCAGACAACCAAACCCAAACGAGGGCGGCGATCCCGATCCCGACAGCGACGGCATAGAAAGTAAAATTGGCTTTCAGTGATGCTCGCACCTTTCCTGCACACGAAAATGCGCCTGAAGACACAACTCCCTTCAGCAAGGGTAAAATGGCGTACGCCATCACAGCCGTTGTCCAGAACATCCCTTCCCAGAAGCGAATAAGCGACTCACTGCTGAATAGATCATTCGATTTTGTGAATGCCAAATCCAATGGTAGGAGGAGTACCCCGGATAGTCCAAGCAACCAGCCGAAAAAGACGAACACAAGCACCCACCATGGGACCGCGGGAGACGCGAAGCGCCGCAAGAGGTACAGTGTGAAGACAATAAGAGTCGCCGCTTCGACGGCGGTAATGGCAGCTAGCTTATGCTGACTTTGCTCCAAAAGAGTCTTCAATTCAATGGCGTCATCAACTGCCTGACGCAGTGAACTGGTCGATACAGTTGTTGCAAACGGCATCCTATAGTGATATTCGCATTGCACAGTGCGCCACCAGCAAGGCCTCTATGTTCATACCATCGGATCGGCACTCTCTGAATGCGGCTAATATTGTTGCAATTTTCACTTTTATTGCGTGAAGCTTATTTCACATAGGTCGGCGTTTCCGCACAAGCACTGACCGACAAGCTGCTGCACAAATATCGACCCACCAAGCCGGGCAGGTGAACGCTCATTGCGTCGTGTGTTTGCGCGTCAACAGGAACGGACGAACGGACGCGGAAGGATGTTCATTGTTCATTGTGTGCGTTGTCGGTTGTCGTTGTCACCGTCATCGTCATCGTCACCATCATCGTCGTCGTCTTCGTCGTCGTCGTCGTCGTCGTCGTCGTCGTCGTCGTCGTCGTCGTCGTCGTCGTCGTCGTTGTGCGTTGTCGGGTGACTTCGCCAACGTACGAACGAACGACCAAACGACCGAACGAACCAACGAACGACCAAGCACCGCACCACAATTGTCGACACACGAAATCGAAAATCTCAAAATCTCTAAAATTCATAAACATTAAAAACTTAAATCTACTACTGTATACATACTCACACTAAATTCACAACACGATACCATGAGCAAAAACGTTCGTAAACAGTAAACACTCGTGATAAAATAATGTACAGTACGTAGTACCGTAATTCATAAAACATCATTTTTGACCTAATCACTGTGTTTTTAGTATCTATGCCCTTCATCATTCATTCTTCACACTCTCTTGGCAAAGTTATCTCGTGGAATGGTTCACCGACGAATCGACCAAAGATTGTCGATCGTCGATCGTCGTTCGTCGTTCCTCGTTCGTCCGCCAACACAACAACACCAAACTCCGTCACGAAGTAAGTAGAACACTAGTAACTAACTACAACCGGCACTGACAAACAATGCAAAGACTCTCTTGTGGCTGTTAGCTTGACAGATAAGCACGCAGCGGACAGCAACACCCAATGCAGCTTGATTCCTAGTGAAATTTGGTGAGGCACTGCCATAGTATGTGATGGCGATGTATGTGGCGATTGTTGCATCATGCACAGCCCAGCAATGCAACGAGCAACACGACGCCATCACACACCAGCAGCAGTAGCAGCAGCAACAACAACAACAACAACACTTCAACGCCGATTTGCACACCGACCAACCACACTAAAGAGTGAGGATGACAAGTGACTTCAACGATTGGGTAGTGGTAAAAGGCAAGGAACGGCTCGTGGTCGGTTGGCCCACGCACGAAAACGTGAAGACTGAGACAAGCGTTACACGGTTTGTGGACGAGTCTTTTTTTGCGCGTTTGCTTGTTTCCCAGCAGGACAAACGTTGAGGAGTGTTTGAGCGTGCTTGCCGATCGCAGTTGAACATACTTTGCTGACTTTTCCGGATTTCATTGATTCGCCAAGTTTGCAAGGCGGTCGGCGATGCCGGAGTCACGACCCTCCAGCAATGTACAGTTGCTGCCGGAGGCAACGAAACACATCGAAGATGCCATCTTGCATGACAAGGCTGGGAACTACAGCGACGCTCTTACATCCTACCAAAAGGCTCTGAAGGGCATGCTTCAACTGTGGGTCAAAGAGACTAAGCCGGCCAGCAAGGCGGCGCTGGGAGCTAGAATTGATGAGTACATGTCGCGCGCTGAGCAAATCGCGCATCACCTGAGCCAGCCTCCCCCTGTCTTTAACCGCAAGGCCAACGGCCATGCAAACCTGTCTCACGGAAAGGAGTCTCTTCAACACGAGGAAGCTCTCAGCGTCATGGAGGCTGAAGTTGGAAAAGTGAAAACGGCCATGGACAAACTTCAACAGGAACAACTTGATTTGTTGAAGCGCCTTGCCACATATGAGAGTAAAGCTGCAGAAGCGACCTCGGGCACCAGAAACCAAGAGGAAATTTCACAACGACGATACAACAGCGATACACAGCCTCCAACAGCCATTTATTACGTGTCAGTCCCTGTACTGGCAGCAACATGTGCCATTCAGTGCGCGATGGCGTTGTTTCTTGTGCCCAGACTGGAAGACATCTCTCACGGCCGAATTCCAGAGTCTTTGCTGCAGTTTTGTGCATTGGTGGTGGCCGGCGTCATTATTAGTGCCCCGTTTTGGTTCCAGCGAGAAAACAAGCGCGTTCTATGCTTGAAAGTCCCTTGTATTGGAGACAAGTACATCCCCGCCTTGCCTTTGACGTGGGCAAGTTCAAAGTGGGAAATGGTGGCGGCCACTGAGGTCGGGCGTAAAAAATCCTCCGAGGAGAAGTTGTCACGTATTTCCGAGGGACCAGGAGACGACCAGGAGGCACCTGCACCAGCATCAAGCAACCAAGAGCCTGCACCTAGCAATGCGTCGGGAGTTGCCCATTCAAGCAAGGTCGAGCAAACCCCAGCAAAGACGCAAGAGGCGGGACCCACCGACGCGGTCGATGAGAACACCGAAATTGCAGACAGCGAAGCCGCCGACACACATAACGAGCCTCAAACTTTACCTGATATCCTTGTGAAATTTGACACCTTGATGAAAACGGCGCGGAAGGAATCGGAGGAATTAGGCCATGAGGGCGTGCCTCCATCGTTGACTGCTGCCCACCATGTCATCACTACCTTGCTTGAGAACGGATTGAAGAGCAAGACAGACGAGGTCGCTGTTCGATGGCGCCACGCCAAATGCTTAAATCGTCAGGCGAATTGTTTCCCAAAGTCAGCAAGGGCACGATTCCTTGCCGATGCGTATGAAGCTGCAGTAGCTGCCCATAACGTCGCTGAAGGTGTTGGTGCTGAAGAAAGCGACGCAGCACATGTGCTCTTGTGGTACGGAATCGCTATCGCAGAACATCGGATTCCCACTGGTATGTGACTCGCAGTTACAGTGCTTGTGTTGAAGCGCTCAACTTTCTGTATTTGTGTTTTTGTTGTGTAGCGAACGGCAACAATGAGAAAATAGCAGCAACTAAAGATTTCGTGGAGGCGGTCAATGCTTCGTACACAAAGAGCCAGGTTTGTCATCTGTTGTATCGCGCAACAACCATCAGGCGGACCAACCAGAAGTGACAATGTCTCGGTGTGGCGCAGGCACTCCATAAAGCACATCCACAACGCAGCGAATTGCTTGCATCTTGTTGCTTTGTTCTTGGATGCTTTCATATCGAGAGTACGAAAACCATCAATAAGCTTGGGTTCGTTAGTTGTCGTAATGGCATGGGTCGTACCATGGCCGCTAATGTGCACGTGCCTTGCAGTTGGATGCTGCGCAAATTGGTGGCTCGGTTCCTGCCGCCAACGTCATTCCAAGAAGCAACTAATTTCCTGCAGCAAGCAATTTCGCACGGATACCATGACCTTAAAGCTGCTGCGGTACGTTTTGAAACCATTGGGCAGATGGCTTACTGGCCCTGACGATGACGTTTTTCTTTGACTGTCAGGCTTGGCTTGCAGTGGCACAGCAGTTGGACGGAAAGACCAACCAGGTGAGCCTTGGTAATCTGTTCGTGAGGCACATCCACCGCTTTGCTTCATCGAATATGTGACAATAACACACGAAAGGCAAAGGAGACGCTGGCCAAGCACCAAATTACCGAGGCACACTTCGCAGTATGTTGCCACTCACTGCTCGTTTGACGGGTCGAGCACGCGTTCGTTACCATTTTGTTTGTCCGACATGTAGGGGGATGAAAGTCTCCGTAAAAATTTGAAGCGCATGCGTGGCGTATTTTGAAGTAGATGACGACGATAGAATCAAACTGCTCTTGTTTTTGTAAAAATTATTAGCCTCAGTCGGTGTGGAAGTTGAAATGAAATTGCAACTTACTTATCAAATACAGCATCCTTTCGCAGAGCGGCGCGGTGACGGCTACATTGAAGCTTGTTTCTGTTCTGTACTCTTGACAGCCATGGCTGCGTCCTTGTTTTTTGGTGTGATGAAGACATGATCGTGGACAAATCTGATTCATGATACGTTGATGTGGTTGTGAATTGCTGACGTGGTGCACGCACAAAGAAACAGCTTGGACTTACTTCGGCAGCTTTTCGTGCAAAGGAACATTCGAAGAATCGAAGTAATCGCAAAGTCGACCTGAGCGTGAACAACACGTTATAGTGTCACTTCCTCGAAGCTGTGAACAATAGAATGCTATCGACGTACCCAATGCCTCTAGAAAATCAACGAACGTCATTCTTTTGTGTTTGAAAGTTGCCGCATCATTTTTGACGACCATCATGGATTTGATAAAGGCCAGCTTGCAGTGCATTTCATTGAATGTTCCTGGGTATCCATGCAGCGAGGTGACACTCAATATCAACTGTGCCAACTGCGACCACCCGCACAAATACTAACCATCTAATCGCTCATCGAGTTGCAAATCATCTGCTGAGACACGCTTCACTCCGTCCAATAATTTGTGGTTCAAAATGAAATCTCGGTACTCTGCATATGACATTTTCCCTCCGATTTCGTCAGCCCAACCGCCGCCGGCAGACAGTTCGAGGTACTTCTTGCGGAGTCGGCGTAGAACGCTGGAGTAGTAGTCAGAGACTCCCTTCGTGTACAACCGCGTTCGACGCCAATCATCGTTGTTGTCAATGTGACCTGAACCAACAAAAAAAGGGGCAAGTCAGGCATCACTCAATCTCTTCCAACCGAACAAACTCTGTGAATGTGATTGCGGACCTGATTTAGGCAGGATATACTCATTCAACACACGAAGCACTGAATCTTTGAGCGAAGTACCGCTCTCGGTCCAAGCGTATCGCTTCATGGCCAGCCTCACAACGGCCTGGCAAAAATGAATATCGCATCATGACAAATTACACACAATCACGATGAAACAAGGCCAACAGAGCTGGGCCAAGCGACTTGCCTGTAAAAATTCGAACCGACTCAAGAATCGGTCCGGTTTCACATCGTCGTTGGACAGTTTGACATTGCAGGTGATGAAAATGATGTCTGTGTCGTGTGAGGTCAAACAGTTCTCTTCGCTGCCTTGCAGTTCAATACTTGATACCCATTTTGAAAAAGTCATCCACGACCACTTGTGCATTGCCTACAATGAAATATGACCACGGGTAAACCATGACCGCATCATCCTGTCGACAAGCGCCCCCTCAAAGAACCTGCTCGCCAACGCTGAAGCTCATGCCAATGCCAGCACAGTATGTGAATATGTCCATCAGTCGGGCGTAATGTTGCTTCAATACTTCCCAGACGCCAGAGAGCTCATTTCTATGACAGCAGAGCAAGTGGCTCAGAATACGACATCCGTAGTGTGCGAACAGGAACAGCATCTCAAACAAATGCCATACTGGTCTGTCACAAATGCGGAGATGTTAGACATCTTCCAGTCGTGCTTAAATGCTTGTCGCATAAGCTCATTTGTGTTGTAAAAGGATCGGGAATCTGCTTCCTTCAGTCTTGGAACAAAAACCGAGTTCATCAAATCCCACTCGCCCTCGGTTGCATTAGGTGTGGGCCGTGGCACACATTGGCCCAGGCTCAACGGTTGCTGCGGGAGTCGAACGAGAATGTCGTAGTAGTTGACAGGGATTGTGGCTAGAGCTGATGACTTCTTCTTCGCCTTCGCCTTGCCTTTCCCTTTCGGTTTGGTTCCTTTTGTGTGCCGCATATCCTTTTTAGATTCCGACTCTTTCTCAGCGTCACTCGGCGATGCATCGCTCGATGGATCAGCACTCACGATGTGGTAACGCAACTCGCCTTTAGCTGACTCTGAAGGCCGACATGTGATATCCTGGTTGAGCCACTGCTCAGATAGCAACGTATGTTCTATGCCATCGTCGAATTCGCATGAAAAGAAAAAGAATTGCCGGCTAGGGGGGAGGATTCGATCGACTTTCCAACTAATGAATGCTCCGTCCTCCGCAGGGACCATCGCTGTTTTAACAAAGTCATCAGAATGGAGATGGATGTACATCTTTTGGATTTTCCGATCAGTCGGCACATCGAAGGGACAGTGCTGCGGATTTCCGCCTTCGCCGACCACTGTGAAAAGTTTGCGTGCTTCAACAGTGAATGAAAAATGCGTCCAGCCTCCGGTGATCCAGGCGCTAGCCTTGGTCTCAGTGATTCCAATCATGGGATCAAACAAGCCTTGCGACGAAGACGTGTCCTCAGCCATTAAGGCTGCATCAATGTCTGCCTTGTCAGTCTGGCGACAGAGAATAGGAGGTAAGTCGAGCCATTCGTATACTTTTGCTTCACTATGAGGTTTTTCGTCGACGACATGGTCCAGCACAACCAGGAATCCGAGAGCATCTGTATGCACCTCACAACCATGCATTTGATCCATTCTGAGCTCAAGCAAAGTGTGGTTTTTCTTCAAGGCTTTGCCGATAACTCTGCATTCAGATGCCTGCAGGTGCACAAGAATGTTATCCCAAGCACAACCTCAGAATCACATCAACATTGACAAGAAGACGTGCTTCGAACGCAGCCCCTGACAGGTCAAGCCAAATGAGAGTGGAGTTTTCCGCGAGGCCTTTGGCCCATGCCTTCTCGGTGCCCTTCTTGATGTTGTTCATCTCCAAATTCAACCACCTCAGTTTCGGGCATTCAAGAAAGCGTGAGGCTGCAGCATTGATGTTGTTCCAACTCAAGTCCAGTTCCTGCGCATAAGATCAGACAGCAACTTGGGTTAGAAAGTCATCCATGCACTTTCAACAACAAAAAATAAGCCAATACCTCGATGGAGGATCCGCGAACAGCTGCTACGATTCCGTCGGCAATGATGTCGTCAATACCATTTCGACCTACCGAACGCAACGAACGTCATTTTCGCTAGCGTCGTTGTCACGGCGCAACCTGCAATTCCTCACCGAGATTCAAACGTCTCAAAGTTTTCGTGCGCATGAAGGCTGTATTCAGCGTTTTGAAGTGCCCACGGCGGAGATGGCAACTGAACAAATTGATATCCTGTGAAGCACGAACCTCGAAATATGAAAAAGAGAAACGGTGACACATGCCGCGATGGTAAGATATCAATAAACCTGCAGATTTGAATCCTCATTGAGGATCAGATCACGAAGTTCCACAACCGCGCTGTTTCCAAACGTATTTCTGGACAGGTCAAGTGCGATGATCTTGCAAACATTCAGCAACCAGAACTGCATTTAGCATGTGGGGCGCGCGATGGGAAACACTACCACTAGCGAACCTCATCAACACGTAACACGGCCAATACTTTCGTAAGGTCGGCATTGGAATAGCCATTGGTACTAAGGTTGAGCTGCTCCACGACAGTAGAATTGCACTCCGCCAGAGCTTGCATCAGCGCAATCACCTGTTTCGGATGACACCATGAACGACGGTGAATGTCTACGGAACTCCACTAGGATACACGTGCATGGACAATACCTGGTTTGACGAGCACCCTGCCTGAGCAAAATTGAAGTAAGTTTGCTGATCCGTTCCGACAATAATCCGTGCGTCTGGTGCGACACCAAGTTTGCGGCAGTTCTCCACGAACAACCCGCGCGGTGTCTTAACTCTTCTAATCGCTCCTTTTTTCTTGCTCCCAATAGAATGACGCTGGCGTCCTCTCCTGCTTCGCCGTTTGTTGCCGCTCGAAAGTTTTTTAAGGTCTAGCTGGTTTCGTTGCTTATGATCGCCACGTAATCGTTCATAATACTCCGTTTTCTGCAAGTGGCGTGCGTGCGATTGGGAGAATTGGTGCATTTTCTGCATTGTAGATATCGCTGCCAGTGACCAGGTTACGGTCCGAAATCGTTGCATGTGTTGATCCAAGTACGCCTGGTGCATGTTGTGACTGTAACTCCCACCTTCCATGTAGCTACGAAAAGAGTTTACAACGACTTTTTCGTGATCTGTGCTCTCGATGCGGCCTGGTCCATAAGGGCTTGAGCCAACATGTGTCGAGACGTCTCTGTGCATACTGGTCCACTCATGACGTTCCCCGCGTTTGGGTGAGCCCACACTCGCTCCGGACAGGCTGGAACCACCACGATTGATTGCTGGGAACATGTCAGACACTTGCTTTGTGACCCTTTTGGTCGTTCACCGCGATTGCGAGGGTGCAACTCTCGCTTCCGCGACCTAAGCTATGCAACGCTGTGTCATTGCGCGTGGCAGAACGCGAGTGCCTGGCGCGCAGCAAATACTCGTTCCTTTGTTTGTTGGACTAAAATCTGCGGATGACCAACCACCAGAGTTCTTTTCCTGCAACGTATGTTTGTCAGATGTAAACAAGATTTGCCGGGTCGTGCGTGGTCGTTGTCTTCTTGCTTGTTGGTGCTTGCTCGTTGGTGCTTGCTTGTTGGTACTCGTCGCTTGTTGCTTGTGAATAGACGGCTCCTGCACTGTGTTGTGGTTGTTGTCGTTCGGCTGTTCATTCGTTCTGTTCTCGATTCTGTTTGACGTCTGTCGAATTGCCATTCCCCTTTTGAACCAACCATGCCCACACCAACGACCAACAACGGAACGACCAACAGCCAAGGGGTAATGTGCATCAGAGAGCGCAAAAGTACCCCATGCAACAACCAACAACCAACAACCGAATCAAAAGACACACAGACCACAGAGACAAAGAAAAACGTACACAAGACCACCCAAACCAACCACACCAAGCCAGCCGCCCAAGCCAAGCCAAACCAAACTAAACTAAACCAAACCGACGCAGACAAGACACAAGACCCAACCAACCAACCACCCAACTAACCAGACAGACAGACAGACAAACCGAACCGAACCAAACAAAGTTCAAGTTTCTTCGGTCATGTTCAGCACGCTTGGCTCACACACCCACCCATTCACTCACCCACCCATTCACTCACTCACTGTCACTCACTCACTGTCACTCACTCACTGTCACTCACTGAAGGTTGACCGACCAACTCACTGTTGGTTGGTTGGACGACGACGACAACAGCAGCGTTACACTCACTCACCCACTCACTCACTCACTCACTCACTCACTCACCCACTCACCCACACACTCACGCAGCGCGGTTACTGTGTATAAATGGTAACGCACGGAATAACGATTTAGAAGGGCGCTTCGTGATAGAGCACTAAACACACATTGACTAACAATGACTCACGCGGTGCGCGTTGTGCTCTCGTTGTGTGTGGCCGGCTGCCGTTGTTGCTCTCCCAGCTTCGCTGCGTCCGTGGCCACGGTGCCACGGTGCCACGAACGAACCGAACGGACGAACACCACTTGTTTATATTATGTCGACGACCGCGAGGGTGATTGTTGTTGTTGCTGCCGTCGTTGGTTTGGTTTTTGGTGCACCGTGGTGAAGGAATGGTGCTCGTCGTTTTCGTCTTCCGCCTACCAGCACGACGGGGCATCCGTCTGTGGTTTGACGGTGGTGGTTGGATGGATGCGTACTGCTCAGCACCACTTGTGGTTTGCAAAGGAACATTCCGCAAAGCGGTGCAGTGACAGCCACTTATGCAAAGCAGCTCAAAGATAACGTGATTCCGTTTGGTGGGACGGGGTGCCTCAATGAGGGAAATGTGCTGATAGTATGCTCAATTCTGCCCTGGGTGATACAATTCGGTGGGTTCTCTCGCATTTTGTACACCTCCAAGGACTTGGTTGGGTGGAAGCGCATTCGATGCCTAATTGACACGATGACCGCCACACCGCCACGAGAAGAGACTGCGACCTCGAGGTCGGCACTGGCAAAGTATGCAATCATCGCCGCATCCAGCGCAGCCGCGACTTTTCTCGTAACACTACTGCATGGAAAAATGTCGAGAAGACGTGCTCACCGTACGCACGTGTGCAGCGATGGTGCCGCGCCGAAAACTGCGCGCGTCAAGCCAAACCCAGCACTGGGTGGACTTATCGTTATCGTTGGAGTCGGCGGCGTTGGTAGTCATGCAGCACACATGCTGACACGTGCTGGTGCAACGAATTTGCGTTTGGTTGACTTTGACCTGATCACTTTGTCGTCACTCAATCGCCACTGCTCTGCTGTGCACACTGATGTGGGGCGGCAAAAAACGGCAGTGCTCGCGGAATACATCAAGTCGTATGCGGATGTGTCGTGCTCCATTGAAGAAATTCCTTTCACATTCGACAAGGACAGTGCAAATTCTATTCTTAGGGACGGAGAAGGGAGAAACAAGATTGCCTACGTCCTTGACTGCATTGACAATACGGAAACAAAAGCCGAATTACTGCAGCAATGCCTCCAAAGAGGCTTGCGTGTTGTGAGCAGTATGGGTGCGGGATCTCGTGCAGATCCGACCCGCATTCATGTGTCCAACATTTCTGAAGTCAAAGGAGACGAGCTCGGTCGTGCAGTTCGAATGCAGTTAGCCGCCACCAGCAAGATGGATCTCACGCAAGTCGATATTCCCTGCGTGTGGTCGTCGGAGTCTGCTCGAAAGGGCCTCGTCAAACTGTCGGAGGAGCAGCGTCAGAAACCTGAGGATTTCGGCAACAGGGAAGGTTTCCGACTAGGCATTGTCCCAGTGCTGGGTACCATTCCGGCTCTATTCGGAGCTTCCATGGCATCTCGGTGCATTTCTGATCTGTGCGGACACCCGATCCCGTTCCTCCGTCTACCCCCTATGACCGACCACTTGGTCACAAAAATGACGCAAACTCTCGGCAGAACCGAAAGACAAATAACAGGCGATAAGAAGGTGAGGCTTGCTTGGTGCACACACGGCTGCACGAGTTTCTTGACCGCTGACTGCATGTTGTCTTCCTGCTTTGCGTTTTGGCGTAGTTAACGTTGAGCGTGAACCGCCATGACGTCGAGTTCATGATCAGCGTGGTGTGGGGCAAAGCGGATTCCGTGACTCGACAAGCAATGGGACAAGGAGGAAGCCGCATTCTCATTCGTTGGGATCAAGCTCAACCTGCTGCGCGAGACAATTTAGTGCTAGTAACGAAGGTGATGGCGGCGAAGATCATGAAGGCGTTTCATCCTGAGCAAGGACAGTCCCGGCCGGCACCTGGGCATCCTGAGCTCCCCGAACTCACGCCCGAGAGAGTCGCGTGGATTGAAGGACGCCTCCGGCTTGCCCGCATGTGGGCGTACCAACTTTAACTCGCACGACTGTGTGTAGTTGAGTTGTGTGACTGACCCGCTGGGAGTTGAAACAGGTGGCTTTGATTGAGATAGATATACACGTAAAATACAATGCATGAAAACGCAGTTGCTTATTGAACTAACAAAATGCAACGAAAAGGAAACTATTGGGAGCTTTGCCGGCACATGAAATTCGTCGAAGGCGCGCACAACAACTTTACTCAGAAGATTGCTTCTTTTTCGACAAGTTGATGCTCTCGCGCTTGAGCACGTGCAACAAGGTCTGTGAACTCTCCAAAATCTGCAGGACAAAGAGAACAGTGGCCGTTGAGACCCTGGACGGCGGCACGACGAGCAGCGCACGCTTCGAATTGCCACAAAAGTTGGTACCTTCATGTAAGCCGCCTCCGTTTCTTGGATAGTCTTGTCGTATTCATTGCGGGCCTGCGTCTTGCGCACCAGGTTTTCGTTGATCTTTTGCAAGCGCTCAGTCAGAATGCTCAAGTCCTTCTGAATCTTGGCCTTCTCCTCCTCCGAAGACAAAATTTGACGGTTCACTTCCTCGCGCTTCTCGCGAAGATCGTCAATGCACTTCACAAGTTCATTGTTATAGTTTTGAAGCGAGGCACCTTTACCGCCGGACGCCTGTTGTACAAACAATTGGCAAGACACAGAAACAGTCAAGGGGTGGGCTCCAAATTGGAGCGCGCTTTTTGCCAGCCACCACGGACCATTTTTTCAGCTGTTGTTGTGAGAAAAGAGCAGATGCAAGGCTGAGCGGAGATGCAGTCTAAAAATGTAGCAATTTCAACATAAATTTTCAACACGCATGCATGAATAAGGGTGGTTGCTCGGTCGCTGGTTCTTAGTGCCGTTCGGCATTCGCCGCCACCTGTTGCGTTGAGGCGTTGGGTCCGTCAGAACGACAGCGACACACTCAAAATCTATTGCAAGGCATGAATGACTAGTTTCGCGCCACTTACTTGTCCCACGAAAGAAAGATCTTTTGATTCAATCGCACAACGCAGCCGATCAAGCCTTAAACCAACGAGGTCTTCGTCTAACAAGCATCCAACAACAACGTACAACGCCACCAACGCCAGCCACCACGGCAACAACGACAGGAGAACAAGAACAACAAAAGACAACAGATCGAATCGATCGATCAATCGATTGATTGATCACGACTTACAACAGTCAGTCAGTGGAAGGGAAGGGAAAGAAGGGGAAGGGAAGGAAAGGGAAGCGAGGGAGGAGGCGGCGCAACGTTGGAAAAGTAACCCCACCCACGCACTCACTCACTCACTCACTCACTATCACTGTGACTGTGAGTGAGTGAGTTCGCCAAAAGCAAACTGTCAACGTTGACTCCCCACTCACTCACTCACTCCCACTCACTCACTCCTTCCCTCTTTCACTCTCACTCTCACTCTCACTCTCACTCGCTCGCTCTCCGCCACACTGCCTGCCTGCCACTCACTGTCGAAGGCAGGCAGTTTTGCTGCTCGGAACTGCGCTAATCAGCTCTCCCCAATTTAGATTTTATGAAGCCAATTTTGCCCACTCAGTGGTAGTCACAACCGATCATAGAAACTCATTTACACTACTGTACATAGTGTTTTGAATAGTCCAATTCGTTCCAACGCACTCGCTCACAGCTCACGAGTTCCTGGAGAAAGCGAAATATTGTCATTTGTGGAAACACATATTAAAGTAAAAATGAGCGCGCACTGAACATATCCTGAATCAGTAATACCCAGATTAACAGGTTGACAGCGTTGAGGCGGTACTACCTGCTCGGAACGGCCCACTCGTCCGCCTCCACGCACTGCGAATCAGTCAACCACCAGTTCGAGTGACCAGTATGCACCCACCAATCCGCTAGACTATGGCTCTTTTGAACGGAATTTCAGACACAATAAATATGAAAACATGACTGAAATTATCAGACTGTTGTAAGACCATAGTTTGCCCGGCGATGACGAGAGGAGCACGGACTGTGCGGCACTAGTTGCTCGACTTTGAAGAGAAGTTTCGCATTTAAATAACATGTTTCACTGGGGAATTAGGGGTGAAAACGTGCATATGACCGCGCGCAAAGACATACACTAGCACGACCTGACGAGAGTCGGTTTGAGTTGTGATTGCGGTTCAAAGTTTGCGCGCGAAAATGGAATAAAGTCGGAGGTTCGTTCGTTCGTTCGTTCGTGGTGTCGTTCGTTCGTGGTGTCGTGTGACGGTGTTCGTTGTCGCAGTTGTTGCTGCCATGCAGTCGCTTCTGCGTCCGGCCGAAGGTCGATGGACAAGTCGATAACATTGCGACACACACATACTTGCTCATGATCTGTGCGAAAACGCTACGAGAAACGCTGGAAGTGAGAAGGAAGGGAAAGGGAGAAGTGCGTTGCAGAGTGCATTGTTCAGTCTGGTTGTCATTAATTAAGCGGCCAGTGGCGCCTACTTGAATTCACTTAGGCTTGAGCAGCAACCAAGGCCCGAACACCAATTGAAACACGTATTGGAGGCCATCAACAATCAAATTCGACGCAGGTGGTGGGGTAAGAATCCTGACGTGAGTAATATCCACGATGCTATGAGTGCTGTCAGGATTCCTCGTCCATGCCAAAGCGCCACTGCATAGGGAGTTTCGACGCCGGACATGAACAGGAAGCAGAAGTTTCTTACTATTTTTAGAACCAATCTCCTCCACAGGACCACGAATCCGAGGAGTCAAGATGGAGAAACCCTTCGTGGAGAAGTATCGGCCGACTAAGATCGACGATATCGTCGGCAATGAGAAAACCGCAAGCAGGCTGAAGACGATCGCTCAAGAGGGGAACATGCCCAACATTATCATCGCAGGCCCGCCTGGCACAGGCAAAACGACAAGTATCCACTGCCTGGCGCACGAACTTCTCGGGAAGGCGTACGGCAAGGCGGTCTTGGAGATGAATGCGTCAGATGAGCGCGGCATTGACGTGGTTCGCAACAAAATCAAGATGTTCGCCCAGAAGCAAGTCACCTTGCCTCCTGGGCGTCACAAAATCGTGATTTTAGACGAAGCCGATAGTATGACAAAGGCCGCGCAGCAAGGTTTAAGGCGGACCATGGAACTGTTTTCGAGCTCAACTCGTTTCGCTCTTGCTTGCAATTTATCAAACAAAGTCATTGAGGCTATTCAGTCCCGTTGCGCAATTTTGAGATACTCCAGGTTAGAAGATGTGCAGGTAGCGAAGCGTGTCAAAGAAGTGGCCACCATGGAGAACATTTCGATGACGGATAAGGGGTTGGAAGCCATTGTGTTCACAGCCGAGGGCGACATGCGAAATGCCATGAATGCGCTGCAAGCTACGAAAGCAGGGTTCGGGGTTGTGAATGATGTCAACGTGTTCAAAGTTTGCGATCAACCTCATCCAGTCGCGGCGCAGAAAATGGTGGCGGCGTGTGTGGATGAGGACATCGACACTGCTTGCAGTCTCATGGCGCAAGTGTATGCCGATGGGTTCGCCGTCACAGATATCATTGGCACACTATTCAAAGTTATCAAGGCGTTCGAAATGTCCGAGGACCTTAAGCTGGCGTACATGAAGCAGCTCGGGGTTGTGCACATGCGAATGGCCTCGGGTCTTACAAGTAAACTGCAGTTGGACGGTTTGCTTGCCAAACTTGTCGCTCTCCGCAAAAAGTTCCCTTCCGGCAGATCGAGTGGTGATGCCAAAAGGAAGTAGCAATATAAATAAGTGGTTTATGTTGAAAGAGGTCTTGTTTGCCGACAATGTGTCTTATTCGGTTGGCCTGCGTTGCGCAAAATATCGCAAAGAGTACGACTTTGACAGCATCTTCGAGAACGAGACGTTGTCACAAAGTCTCTGATGCCCAAGCTGCGTCGGCTCTGAACCTGGCTGCAGGATTTGTCTAGCACGCTCGGATCGGCACAATCGTTGAAATTGCCACTTACGCAAAGGCTCCTTCGCGCGCAATTCGCGGTCTATGCTGTTGAGATTTGCGAGAATTTTCTTTTTATTTTGCCGAACTTTGCGAAGCTGTTCGTGCTCCATGTGCAAACGCCAGTGACCGAAAACTTGATGAAGTAGCTCTCGGCTGCGCAGTGTTCGGCAACGCTTGGCATCACGAGCATGCTCCGTCAATGCTCGCAGACATCGCCTCAACAACGACCGCCGGCCAAGCTTCGATACGAAAGTTCGGCGTTGCAACTCTTGGATGACTCGCTGCTTGCGGGTGTACTGACACAGGAGAGCTGCTTTTCTACGCCGATTCCTGATTTTTGCGACAAGGACATGTTTGGCCAGAATGGCATGACAGTATTTTTGCATAACTTTGACGCCGCAGTGCACAACTCGGAACTTCTTGCGGCTCGCGTACCCACGCCAGGCTTTCTGTTGCTGAACGGCAGCCTCTTCGCGTACACGCAGCATGGTTGCTTGAGTCTCGTCATGCTTCCGGAATTTCCAAGTTCGAAACCAAATCGCAATCTGTGTTGCTGCCGACTGCTGGTCGTGTCTAAGTCGCTCGATTCGGCCAAATTGAGGTTCACGGCGAGGTGGCGTTGGGATTGCTGCATCAAGCTGCATGGTCGGCTTTTCAGGACTCGGAGTGGGAGTTAGTTCGAGAACAGCATTGTCATCTTGAGCACACTCCGCTCTCTCAGCGGCTGTGCAATTTGATATCGGGGCAGCTAGGACCTCGTCCAGCGCATGGCGGGCCAACCGTACTCTCTCGTTGCAGCGGGCTTGGCTTTGGCGCTGCAGTGCTTCAACAATTCTGCTCGACTCTCTGAATTGACCGAAAGCACGGTCGAACTCTGCATCTAGAAGATCATGGGCAAACGTTAAGTCTGCTTGTCTACGTTGCGCGTGCCGAAATTTAGCCACTTCGCGGCGGCGATGGGCTGTGGAAATTTTGGCCAACACAACTCTTGCAAAGCATTGGATTTTTTGCCTTGCAACTGCATTTCGGCGTTGAGTGCTATTGTGTTTGGCCAAAGCGCCTCGGGCGAGCGTTTGACACAAACTAATGCATCTATAACGATGCCGCCGGCGCAATCTGAGGCGGACCGCAGACTGCAATGCCACAGTCTGTTTGATCGTGACCATACGGTGCTTGGCGAGGACGCAACGCGCAAGTGTGCAAACTTCGAACGCCATTGCAAAAAGATCCCGCGACTTTTTCCGCTTCCACCACTTCTGGATCTGATTTGCTGATTGTTGCCAACCCACTGCCCGAGTTCGTCGTCGTTTATAAGCTTTCCATGAGTTTTGAATATCTCTTGCGGCTGTTGAAATTCTGAGACGCCGCAATGCTTCAACAAGGGCCAATAGCTGCTTACGACGTTTCCACGCTCTTTGGACAGCGTCCACAGCTTGAAGTCGCTCGTGCTGCCGCTTCGCCTCCAGACGCTTTTGCTCCAGCTTTCTTGCTTGGAACGCGTGCCACTCCAGGCGAAGTATTTCAGCTGCTCGTACCCTCTTTTTATGCTCGCGTTGCAGAGCAGCCAGAGCCGCTATGTCGTCGCGTCGTTGCTGCTCCCGCTTATCCCACCTCATTTGCTGTACGCGCCTCCTTGCTTCAAAAGTCCGCCAATTAATCTGGACTCGTTGAACGGACGCCAGTCGTAGCTGTGTCCTTTGGGCGACATATCGGTTGAACGCGACCCTGTATCTATGACACCGGTAAGCTCGTTGAACAACAGCAGCTGCTGCGATTCGATGTCTTGCTCGAGCTCGAGTCACTCTATTTCTCAGAGCATTCTGGCGCATGGCGAGAAATGCCCGTCTTTGAAGCGGGTCAAGGAGGTACTGTGAAAACGAAATTGCTTGCTGCAGTTTCCGCCATGCCTTGAAATGCAGTCTCATGCATTTCATGTTGCGCCATTGAGTCGACCAACGCCAGAAGAAGTTGTTGCGTAGGATGATTTGAGTTTGATTGATCGTTTGTCTGGATTGAGTCCGGTCGTTTGGGAATGTTGTCGGCATTCTCCTGGCATCTAACGGACATTCACGGACTCCCATAGGGAACAACATGGTGTTGCACGAGGACCGCGAACGACATAGCTGGACCGCTGCGTCAGCTGTGAGTATGTTGTATCGCCATTGTCATTTTCTCATTTTTTGCTCTCAATATTTTCAACGCGAACATAAAACCAACCAACCAAACACAGAACCCCACCACAACCTTCATTTGGTCAACTGCCAACTGCGCACAGCATGTTCCACGAATCACACCTCAAGCCAGCAACCACACTCCACCCGCCAGTGCATTTAAGCTTCAAACTTCAAAGGCACAAGCCAAAACAGGTGTGTCATCCAACAAACACGTTCAAACTTCAAGCACGGGGTCGATCACCTATTACGCCCTGCTTCAAGCTTCAAGCTTCAAACCCCAAAGCCAAAAGACGTTTCAACGATCCATCATTCAAACCACAAACAACAAACAACGGGTAGTAGTCTAAGTAAGAAGCATCGGAGAGCAATCTCCCCTCGCCTCAAACTTCAAACTTCAATCATCACACTTCAAACTTCGAACTTCGAACTTCAAACTTCAATCATCAAACCGTTGCTTCACAACAGCAAACTTGCAAACGGCAAACGGCAAACGGCAAACGGCAAACGGCAAACGACGACAACATTCGTCCAACCCGTCCAACCCAACCCAACCAACAACCAACCGTCGCCACCAACTTCGACCAAACCGCCAACCACCGAATTCAGTACTGTACAGGCTATAGCACGTCACATGCGGCTTCGGTGTGCTGACTGACTGACTGACTGACTGACTGGGAGCGCGGACGGCGGACCGTGTGTGTGTGAGTGAGTGAGTGAGTGCTGACGGGGAAGTCGAGTGAACGCGACGAAACGGCAGCGACGCAGTGACGCAATTGACGCAATCAACGCGCAACAACGACGCAGCGATGAAGCAACATACATACATGCGGCGGCTGGTTGCGTGCTGGATGTCGGAGGCGAGCTGGGCGTCAGTTGGTGTGTTGGTGTTGGTGTCGGTGAGTTGTTGTGTTGTCGTGTCGTCGTGTCGTTGTGTCGTTGTGTCGTTGTGTCGTTGTCTGTTGTCTGTTGATTGTTGTCTGTTGCATGTGGTGTCGTCTGTAGTCTGTTGAGCTGGCTTGCTTCTGTGACGGAAATGTGAATTAAGAATCCTGAGTAGCGAAACACTGCAAAGCTAAATAAAGTACGCGCACGAAAAAGCCGCACAGCAAAGTTATTCGAATTTGACGTCATGTCGCAAGCAGGATGACCAAGTCTCAGCGCGTTATGTGAAGCGCTCCAGCCCGACAGGAATGTCAGACGACGGGGCAGACATCACCTCGGCCACCCTCGACTTCACGACATTCACAGAATGGCGTAGGGTATGGAGGGGGGACTACAGTTATGTTTTCCGGATTCGGTGCTCCCTTTTCGACGAGACATCGGACGACAACGGCTGTGGTCGCTACACATTTCATTTAAGCGCTGTGACGAGCACCGGCACGCCCAGAGCTTCTGCTCGCGTTACGCTGGAGAAACGCGACGCACATCTTGTAGTGTTTGGCGATAGCACTTATCGGGATTCCTGGAACGCTGGGTTGATCGCACAATCCATTGTTCATCGTTGCCACCTTCGCCTTCGGAGTGTGGCCGATGCTGATGGCTACCGGGGTCAATTTGAATTTGACTTCGGCCGCCTCACCGTCGACGTAGTGGATGGACTGAATTTTGGGCTCGACACTGCACCAAGTCCGTTGCTCGGCACGTCAAAAGTGTATCGGAAATGCTTCATGAATATTTTGCACAAGGCTGAGCAAACACCACTTGTTCGGATTCGCCAGCGTCAATGTA
>ENA-OWNT01001919-OWNT01001919.1-seawater-metagenome-genome-assembly--contig:-NODE-1919-length-23444-cov-6.706809_pt1 | contig 23444 bp, 15 predicted proteins | sample MGYA00238136_ERZ651165 | MGnify/ENA primary metagenome ERZ651165 (study PRJEB26861, sample SAMN08777766) | seawater metagenome | isolation source: coastal seawater | place: USA: Florida | collected...
TTTTTTTTTTAATGATACGGCGACCACCGAGATCTACACTCTTTCCCTACACGACGCTCTTCCGATCTCTGCCGCCGGAGCCGCCGCCACCGCCGGAGCCGCCGCCGCCGGAGCCGCCGCCGCCGCCGGAGCCGCCGCCGTTGATGTTGAAGTCGTCGAGGCCGAGCTCGGACGCGCCGAGGGTCTCGACCTCCGCGTCCGCGATGGTGAACAGCGCCTTGATCTTGCCGCCGAACAGGACGGCGATGGCGAGCACCACGGCCGCGATCGCGACGATGATGATGATGTACTCGGCCAGCCCCTGCCCGCGCTGACCGTGCCGTTCCCGCGCCTTCATGACTCCACGCTAGAGCGCACATGTTGTCGTGTGTTGAAGAGGGTGTGGAACGTGACGACGCGCCGCAATCGATCGACAACGCCGCTGCCGGATCCCCCCCTCCGCGAGAACTCCCAGAACCGACGCCAATGTCGGCGCACATTCCCTTGACCCGAGAAGAATCGGGCAACTACGATGCCGTGGAGGGCTCGCTTCGGCGGGCAGGGTTCGGATGAACTCCCTGGAACCGCGAGTTCGCTCGGGTTCCCCCCAGCGGAGGCGAGCAATGCAGAGCAGCGTGAATCCCTACGACCGGCGCAAGAACCGAGGCTTCGAAGGCCAGGAAGACGACCTGGACCTCGACCAGCGCGCCGAGCCCCGCCGTCACGGCCACCGCCTGGGCCTGCGCCTGTGGACGGAGGGCCGCCACAACGGCGAGCTCGACTTCCACAACTGCAGCAACCTCGCCGCCACCGGGATGTTCATCGAGAACCCCGATCCCTACGACCTGGGCTCCATCGTGGACATCGAGTTCAACCTGCCCGGCATCCCGGACCCCATCAAGGTCACGGGGCGGGTGGTCTCTCGGCTCGACGAAGAGAACGCCGGCGCCAACATCATGGGCAACGGCTTCGAGTTCATCGCGATCGCCGAGGCGGACAAGACGCTGATCACGGCGTTCGTCGAAGCCAACAAGCTCGCCGGCGCCTAGCCCCTACTGCGACGCAGCCTGCGCCAGCCGCTCCGCGAGGGCGGTGTAGCGCACGGCTGCGTCCGCGTTCCGGATGGCCAGGTCCACGGCCCGCTGGCTCCCGACCACCACCACGATCCGCTTGCCGCGCGTGACGGCCGTGTACAGCAGGTTCCGCTGCAACATCCGGTAGTGCTGGGTGAGGAGCGGAATCACCACCGCCGGGTACTCGCTCCCCTGGGACTTGTGGATCGTGACGGCGTAGGCGAGGTCGAGCTGCTCGATCTCCTCGCCCGCATAGTCCAGCACCCGCCCGTCCTCGAACCGGACGCGGACCCGGCGCCCCCGCTCCGTCACCGCCGTCACCAGCCCGACGTCGCCGTTGAAGACGTCCTTGTCGTAGTTGTTGCGGGTCTGCATGACGCGGTCGTGCAGCTGCGGCCGCTTCCAGCTCCGTTCGTCGTCTGGGGGCGCGGCCGGTGCGCGTCCGTCCAGCCCGGCGTGCCGCGCCTCGGCCAGTCCTCGCCGCAGGGACTGGTTGAGCGCCTCGGTCCCACAACTCCCGCGCCGCATGGGGACGAGGACCTGGACGTCGAGCAGCGGGTCGAGCCCCCACCGCCCCGGGATGCGCTGGGCGACGAGGTGCGCCACGGTGCGCAGCGCCTCCTCCGGATCCTCCCGCTGGATGAAGAAGAAGTCGCCGTCGGCGGACTTCGAGCTCACCGGGCGCTGCCCGTGGAGGATCCGGTGGGCGTTGGCGACGATCAGGCCGCTCTCGTCCTGCCGCATCACCAGGTCCAGGCGCGCCACCGGGACGGCGCCGCTGCGGATCACGTCACCGAGGACGCTCCCGGGCCCCACGGACGGGAGCTGGTCCACGTCCCCCACCAGCAGCAAGCGCGCGCCGTCGGGGACCGCGAGCAGCAGCGCCGCGGCCAGGTCGATGTCGATCATCGACGCCTCGTCCACCACCACCGCGTCGCAGGACAGGGGTGCGTCCTGGTTGCGGAGGAACTGGCCCTCGCGGGGTGAGAACTCGAGCAGCCGGTGGAGCGTGCTCGCGGGCCGGGTCGTCGCCTCCTCCATGCGGCGCGCCGCGCGACCGGTCGGAGCCGCGAGCCGGACCCGCAGGCCCAGGCGCTCCCAGAGCTCCAGCACCGCGCGCACGATCGTGGTCTTGCCGGTGCCGGGACCACCCGTCACCACCAGCACACGCTCGGTCAACGAGCGGGCCACGGCGGCGCGCTGCCCGTCGGTCAGGCGGATCCCCCCGCGCTGCTCGGCCCAGGTCACGGCGGCCTCGGGATCCCGGACCTGCGTCACGCCTCCGCGGGCGAGCAGGGACGCGAGGCGCTGAGCCACGATCTCCTCGGCCTCGTGCCGCTCGGCGAGGAACAGCCGACGCGGTCCCCTGCCCTCCGCCACGATCGCCAGCTCGCCCACGAGGTCGTCCACCCGGGGCGCGATGACCGGCCAGGGCTGACCCAGCAGGCGCGTCGCCCGCTCCTGGAGCTCCGGCTCCGGCAGGAAGCAGTGTCCGTCGCTGGTTGCTTGGGCCAGCGCATAGAGCAGCCCCGCGCGCAGCCGGTGGGGGCTGGTGGGCTCGATGCCGATCTCGCGCGCGATGCGATCGGCCGTCAGGAACCCGACGCCCGACACCTCCGCGGCCAGCCGGTACGGGTTCGCCCGCACGATCTGCACGGTGCGCTTGCCGTAGACCCGCGCGATCCGCCCCGCGAGGCCTCCCGCGAGCCCGAGGCCCTGCAGGAAGATGAGCGTCTCCTTGTCCACCTGGGAGCCCTGCCAGGCCGCGATGATCTGCTTGGCGCGCGCGGCGCCGATGCCGGGGACTTCGGTGAGCCGGCCCGGCTGCTTCTCCAGGACCTCGAGGGTCTCGTCGCCGAAGTGCGCCACCAGCCGCTTCGCGAAGACCTTGCCGATGCCCTTCACGCGACCGCTGCGCAGGAAGTCCTCGACGCCGCGCGCGGTGCTCGGGGTGACCGGCAGGAACGACTGCACGAGGAGCTGGCGACCCCACCGCGGGTCCTGGACCCAGCGTCCCGTGAGCCGGACGCGCTCGCCCTCCTCGATCCCCGTGAGCACGCCCTTGACGGTGACCGGCTCGGCTCCTTCGGTCACCGCGACGCGGGCGATGGCGAAGCCGCTCTGCTCGTTCCGGAACACGAAGCGGTGAAGGACGCCCTCGAAGGTCTCGTCGTTGCCAGCCACGGCCCGCACTGTACGCGGAGGTGGGTTCTGTATCCTCCGGCCGCCGCCAACCCCTCGGAGTCCCATGACCGCCCTCGACCGCGCCCGCGACCGCCTCGTCTTCGCCCTCGACATCGCCGACCCGGAGGAGGCCCTGGCCTGCGCCCGCTCCCTGGTCGGCACGGTCCGCTGGATCAAGGTGGCGACGACGCTGTTCACCCGCGGGGGCGCGCCGCTCATCGCGACGCTGCGCGAGCTCGGGTTCTCGGTCTTCCTGGACCTGAAGTTCCACGACATCCCCGCCCAGGTGGAGGGCGCCTGCAAGTCTGCCGCGCGGCTCGGGGTGGGCCTCATGACCGTGCATGCCAGCGGAGGGCGGGCGATGCTCCAGGCGGCCGCCCGCGGGGCCGCCGCCGGAGCCGCCGAGGCGGGCCACCCCTCACCGACGGTGCTGGCCGTGACGGTGCTGACGTCCCTGGACCAGGAGGACCTGGCGACGATGGGCGTCACCCGGCACGTCCAGGACCAGGTGCTGGCCCTGGCTCGGCTCGCCTGGGAGTCCGGCTGTGGCGGCATCGTGAGCTCGCCCCAGGAGCTGCCCCTCCTGCGGCCGGCCCTCCCGCGGCCCTTCGGCATCCTCACCCCGGGCATCCGCCCTGCCGGCGCGGCGGCGGGTGACCAGAAGCGCGTCACGACCCCCGGAGACGCCGTCCGGGGCGGCTCGGACTGGCTCGTGGTCGGCCGCCCCATCCGCAACGCGCCCGACCGGGCGGCCGCGGCGGCGGCTATCCTCGACGAGATGGCGGAGGCCGAAGCCGACGCCTGAGGGGCGCGCGCCCCAGGGAGCGTGCATGTCGGATCAGCAAGGCCCGTGGTGACGGCCGGTCGACAGGTTGACGTCGCGCTGGACGCGCGCCGGCTCCACCTGCTGGACGTCCTCCGGGCGTCGATCGAGGCGCGGTCGGCGGACGGCGCCAGCAGCTTCATCAAGCGGCTCCTCGCCCTCCCGGACCGCGACATGCGCAGCCTGGTGCTCACCGAGCGCCTCGCGCGCCTCGACCTGTCGCTGTGCCTGTCGATCCTGCAGACCCTGATGGACCGCTCCCTGTCCCGCGATCCCGCGGCTCACGAGGTGCTGCTCGACCTGACGACGGCGCGCCCGCTGATGCAGCGGCTGGGCTACGAGCGCGCGCGCCAGCTCTACGTCATGGCCCGGGAGCGCGAGCGCTACGCCCTGGCCCGGATGCTCCTGTCTCCCGATGCCCAGCTGCGGCTGCACAAGACGCCGGATCCCGGCTGGGAGAACAAGTACATGCAGGACACGAGCCTCGGGTGGCGCAAGGCGCTGGCGCGGGGCACGGATCGCCAGAAGCTGGACCGGCTGCGGCACGACCGCAACCCGACCGTGGTGCAGTACCTGCTGGCGAACCCGCGGATCACGGAGCGGGACGTCGTCCGCATCGCCGCCATGCGCCCCGCGAACCCGGAGTGCCTGGCGGTGGTGTTCGCGCACCCCCAGTGGGTGCGGCGCTACAAGGTGCGGGTCGCGCTGGCGCTGAATCCCGCGACGCCCCTCGACATCGCGCTCACGCTGCTGCCGCAGCTGATGCTGCCGGACCTGGAGTACGCGGCCGCGTCAGAGAAGCTGGAGCCGGCGGTGCGGGTGGCCGCGCGGGAGATCCTGGCGCGGCGGCAGTGGCGGCCCGATGAGGAGCCGGGAGCCGAGGAGGACCGGGACAACCCGGAGCTGGAGCGGGAGGTGGCGGAGCTCGCGGCGGGGCTCGCCCGCTGGCAGGCCAATCAGGCCTGAGACTTCTCGCGCTCGTCGGCGCCGACGTCGATGCCCTCGGACGGACTGTCGATGCTGCCCGTCACGTCGATCGAGTCATCCTTCTGGGCCTTCTTGAACGCGTTGATCGACTTGCCGAGGGCCTTGCCGACCTCGGGCAGCTTGCCCACGCCAAAGAAGATCATCACGAGGACCAGGATCAGGATGAGCTCCCAGTGACCGGGGACTCCAATGAGCGCAAACGTCGTCATCTGTCTCTCCAGGCCCGGAGGGGCTCAGCGCGCACAGAGTGTAGGTGGTGCGTGCACCTTGGCAACCCGTGGCTCCCTCAAGACCCGCGCATCAGCAGGCCCGGACGCGCCGACTCCACCCGGTGGTACGCGCCGTTCTTGACGATGCCCGCGCAGGGCGAGTCGCCGAGTCGGTAGAGGAGCTCCCGCGGATCCCGGCAGCGGAACAGCGCCAGGTCCGCCCGCATGCCTTGCCGGAGTGCGCCGCGGTCCTCGTGCAGGTTCAGGGCGCGCGCGGCGTTCGCGGTCACCCCGAGGATCGCCTCGTCCAGCGTCATCCCGCCGGCCAGCACCTGGAGCTGCGCCATCAGCAGCAAGTTGTTCGTGGGCGAGGTCCCTGGGTTCTGATCGGTGGCGACGGCCATCCGCACGCCGTGGGCGCGGAACCGCGCTGCCTGCGCCGGCGTGTCGCGCAGGAAGATCGCCGCCCCCGGGAGCAGCACCGCCACCGTCCCCGCCGCGGCCATGGCCCGCAGCGCCTCGTCCGAGGCCTGCTCGAGGTGCTCGGCGCTGACCGCCCCCAGCTCGGCCGCCAGCAGCGCCGCGCCGGTCTGGCTGATCTGCTCGGCGTGGACCTTCAGCTGGAGTCCCAGGTTGCGGGCCCGGGCGAGCACGCGCCGCCCCTCCTCGAGGGTGAAGGCGCCCGTGTCGATGAACACGTCGCAGAAGGTCGCGAGGTTCCGCGTCGCCACCGCCGGGAGCATCTCCCGCAGGATCTCCTCCAGGTACGCCTCCCGCGCGGCGTCGCTCCCGCGCGCCTCCTCCGGGAAGGTGTGGGCGCCGAGGAAGGTGGCCACCAGGTCCGGCAGCGCGTAGCGCTTCAGCTTCTTGATCACCTCGAGGATGCGGAGCTCGTGGTCGGTGCTGAGGCCGTAGCCGGACTTCACCTCGAGCGTCGTGATCCCCTGGGCCGCGGCCGCCTCGATGCGGGCCTCGGCGAGGGCCAGCAGCTCGTCGTCGGACGCGGCGCGGGTGGCCCGCACGGTCGACAGGATCCCGCCGCCGCGGGCCGCGATGTCGGTGTAGCTCTCGCCGTTCAGGCGCGCCTCGAAGTCCCCCAGCCGCTCGCCGGCGAACACCAGGTGGGTGTGGCAGTCCACCAGGCCCGGGGCCACGAGGCAGCCGTCCAGATCGAGCGTCAGCGGCTCCTCGCCCCGCACCCGCGGCAGGTTGGCCTCCGGACCGACGTACTCGATCCGTTCGCCCACACAGAGCACCGCCGCGTCCCGGACGAGCCCCAGCGGGCCCTCCCCGAGGGACGGATCACACGTGATCAGGGCCCCGACGTTGCGGAGCAGCAGGCTGGAGGAGAAGGTCACCAGCGCGGGGGGGCAGCCCCGCCCTCCTACTCTTCGGAGTTGTCCTTGCCGGACACGCAGTCGGCGTCGGCGGAGTCGACGTCGCCGTCGCCGTCGTCGTCGACGTTGTTGTTGCACGCCAGCGTGGAGTACTGGAGCGTGCCCTCGACGATCGTCTCGTTCACCGAGCCGTCGACGCACACCGGGTCCTCGGCGTCGATCCAGCCGTCACCGTCGTCGTCCGTGCCGTTGTTGCACGTGCCGCCGGGGATGGCGCCGCCCTCAGGGTGGAAGTCGGTGAGGCAGTCCGGGTCGTCGCCGTCCACCCAGCCGTCGCCGTCGTTGTCCTGCAGGTCCTGGCACTGACCGGGGGCCTCGGCCTCGCCGCTGGGATCCCAGCCGTAGGCGCACTCCGGGTCGTCGGCGTTGGTGAGGCCGTCCGCGTCGTCGTCGAGCAGGTCGCCGCCGCCGGGCTGGCTGTTCGAGCACTGGAAGTCGACCACGTCGACCCAGGTGTACTCGATCTCTCCGCGGTTGCCGACGAGCCAGGCGATGTCCGAGCCGTTGCGGCCGGGGCGGCACATGACGTCGTCGAAGTCGATCCAGCCGTCGCCGTTGTTGTCGATGCCGTCGGAGCAGGTGTCGCCGTCCTCGGTCGTGTCGTCGGCCGCCTCGCAGCCCGGGTCGTCCCGGTCCACCAGCCCGTCGAAGTCCGAGTCGATGCCGTCGTTGCAGTCCCAGGTGGAGTCGAAGCCGCCCTCGTCGCTGGCGTCCGCCGACGCGCAGCCCGGATCGGAGCCCGGGTCGGGGTTGCCGTCCTGATCGAGGTCGCGGTAGTCGAGCCAGCCGTCGCCGTCGTTGTCGACGCCGTCGGAGCAGGCCGATCCCTCGTCCACGTCCGTGGGGTCGTAGTCGCCGCTGCCGTCGTGGCAGTCCGGGTCGTCCGCGTCGGTCAGGCCATCCTCGTCGTTGTCCTCCTCGTCCTGGCACTCGCCGGACTCGTAGACCTCGTCGTTGGACCGCGCGCAGTTGGTGTCTGCGTCGTCGATCTGGCCGTCCCCGTCGTTGTCGATGCCGTCCTCGCAGGAGTTCTCCGTGTGCCAGTAGCCGATGGAGATGCCGTTGACGTCGAACATCACCGAGGCGTTCTCGTCGCGGAAGCCGACGCCGTCGGCGATCTGCTCGGGCGTCGACAGGTTCCAGCGGGCCAGCCGGTGGATCTCGAGGTTCGCGAAGCCCAGGAGCTCGCTGCCGTTCTGGTCCTCCGGGCCGGGCCGGAACGCGTCCGCCGTCGTCGGGGCCGTCGCCAGGGCGCTGTACGGGATCGTGATGTAGTCGTCACCGGGCCAGGCGAAGGCCGAGGCCTTCCAAGGGCCGCCGCCGAAGCCGCCGGGGCCCTCGATCTGACGCACCGTCATGGCGACCACGAAGTAGGTGTCCTCCCAGCGATCCGCGCCGGTCAGCTCGCCCTGGTTCACCTGGCCGCCGGGCAGCGGCACGCGCCAGTCGAACGTGTCGTCGTCGCGCTTGACCTGGACCGGGAAGCCGTTCTGGGCGAAGACGCCGCCGTTGGCGAACAGCAGCGTGTCGATCTCGATCTCCGGGATCTCGATGTAGGGGTACTCGTCGTAGGCCGAGCTCGTCGGATCCGGCAGGAACCGATCGCCCGACTCCTCGTCCCGCGGGTACGTCCAGGGCGCGAGCCCGTCGTCGAGCCGGGAGGCGTCGTAGTTCTTCGCCGGGATGCGCTCGCCCTGGCTGAAGCCGCCCGGGTAGGACACGTAGATGGGCGTGTCCATGGGGAAGGCGCCCTCGCCGACGGGCTGGTCGAAGTTGTCGTAGCGCTCCTGGTCCGGCTCGTAGGGCCAGGTGGTGGACACGTCCGGGGGCACGTCAACGAACAGCGCGCCCTCGGTGACCGTCACCGAGGGGATGACCTCCATGAGCACGCGGAACACCTGCCGACCCTCGTCGTCCTGCCAGGGCCACTCGCCCTCCTCGTCCGCGGCCTTGATGACCTGGACGGCGGAGTAGGTGCCGCTGGGCAGCATCACGCCCACGCCCGCCTCGCAGTCCACGTCGTCGTTGCAGTCGAGGTGGGCGAGGTACTCGGGCGCGACGCCGGGGTACAGCGTCTCGAAGTGCTCGCGGTCGGGGCGCTGCGGGAACACCAGCGAGAAGCTGGGATCGATGGGGATCCGCGTGTTGTTGAGCAGGTCGTCGTCATCCCCGCCGCAGCCCTCGTTGGAGCTGTCGAGGCACCAGGCGCCGATGTTCTGGGCGACGCGCAGGTAGCGCTCCTGGATGCCGCCGCCCCCCGACTCCACCTCGAACCGCAGCCACACGCCGATGTTGTTCGGCGAGGTGGGCAGGTCGGGCTCCGGGGCGCCGGTGTCGATGTTGATGCGCTTGATGGCGGCGAGGCGGACCGGGTCGAGGACCTCCTCGTGGTTCCGCTGATAGAAGAACGTGATCCCGTCGCCAGCCTGCAGCCGGTCGCCCTGCTCGGGCGTCTCGTAGTTCAGCTGCGGGATCTGGGGCAGCACGAGCTGCGGGTCGTCCGAGGCGCCATGACCGCCGTACACCAGGTCCGCGTTCTGGCCCCAGAACATGGAGGCGCGGGGCGACTTCTCCGAGAAGAAGTAGCCGTAGCCGGTCGCGTCCGGGAGGGAGGCGAAGGGCTGGGCCTGGTAGAAGAGCGTGAAGCTGCCGAACTCGTTCTCGAACAGGCAGTCGGTGCGGGACGTGATGCCGTCGCGGGGCTCGCCGTTGTCGTCGAGGCAGCGCTCCGGAATGTCGTCGAGCACCCGCTCACCGTCGGCGATCTTGCCGAGGAAGTAGTCGTAGGCGTCCGAGACCGTGCTGATGCCCTCGATCTCGTTGCCGTCCTCGTCGACGCCGCGGCAGGCGACCTGCACGTCCACATGACCGCCGCGCACGGGCCCCACCGGCGTGAGCACGTCGATCGCGTCGTCGCTGGCCTGCCAGATGGTGGCGTTGCGGTTGCCGAAGACCACGCGCGGGTCGTTGCAGTCGCCGAAGTCACCGGAGATCCGCACGAGCAGGGGCTCGATGAGGTTGGTGATCTCCTCGTCCGTGGGGTTGTCCCGATCGACCAGCGTGTTGAGCACCAGCGCGGTGCCCACGTTGCCGTTCTCGAACGCCGGCTGGATGCCGTTGTCGTTGATCGTGGGGCCGTCCCCGGTGAAGTACGGCTCCGCGGGGCAGCCGGACAGGGCCAGCGCGCCCGCGCCGAGGATGCAGAGGCTGCGTGCAGCGCTCATGGTTACTCCGTCTCCGTGGGCTGGGTCCAGGCCAGGCGGCCGTAGTGGACCTGGGCGGTCCGCACGCGCACGGGGTTGATGTCGTCGATGTTGCCGACCGGGTCCCGCACCGCGGGCAGGGTCACGAGCGTCTCGGAGGTGCGCGAGACCACCACGACCGCGCCGACGGCCAGCGTCGGGTCGATCTGGGCGAGGAACGCGTCGATCTCGTCCTTCGGCACGGTGAAGGCGCCGGTGTCCTCGGCCGTGCAGATGAGCTCGCCGAGGGTGCCGTCACCGGTGCGGTCGCCGCCGGTGGGGCGGCAGCGTCCGTCCGCGCCGCAGACCGACGTCTGGTACGTGTGCCGCGAGCAGGTGGGGTCCGGCGGGAGCCAGTTGCCGTCGTCGTCGAAGCAGCCGCCCTCGTCGCAGAAGCCGTTGCCGTCCTGGTCGATGTTGTCGTGGCAGGTGTCGACCTCGGAGGCGATGCCGTCGCCGTCGAAGAAGTCGCCGCCCTCGTCGTTGCCGATGGCCGCGTCCGGCTCGAAGCCGTCGTCGCACCAGCGCTTCTTGTCGTCGTTGTAGGCGATGGACCAGGCGAGGTCCCGCTGGCCGCTGAGGGGCTCGCGGGCGACCGCCGGGATGCAGCTCTGCTGGCTGTCCAGCGGCTCGCCGTCCGCGGCGTCCTGCATGAGCTTGAGGGAGACCGTCACCACCGAATCTTCGGGTCGATTGACCGGCGGCTCCCAGGTCAAATGGATCACCCCGTCGTTGAGCTGCGGCGAGGGCAGCCCCCCGGAGGTGGGCGCGTAGCGCATCAGCTGGGCGTCCGCGCCGTCTTCCTGGTTGGAGATGAAGACGTCACCGAGCTCGTCCGGGCTCCAGACCACCGGGTCTCCGGCCTCCTTGCCCACCCGCGGGTCCTCCTGGTCCGAAGACAGGGGCACCGAGGCGACGGGCGCGCCTCCCGGCGGCAAGCCGCCGTCGAAGTGCAGCGACAGGTCCTGGCCGTAGGCCCAGTTGTCCGTGAAGGCGGACTGGCCGATGCGCAGGTTGTCGAAGCCCGAGTACAGGAGGAACACGTTCGTCGTGTCGAGCGGGTAGTCCTGCGGATCGCGGAAGAGCGTGAAGTCCATCGGCGCCGGGGGCTCCTCGGCCTCCGGATCGATGATGTTCTGCAGCACCATCTGCTCGCCGACGTCCACGGTGCGGAAGCTGCCGAGCGGGCCGCGGTTGTTGATCTGCGCGAAGCAGGCGCCGGCGACGTCGGGGCCCTTCGGCGAGATCAGCGACGTCTCGTCCGCCGCCGTGATGGCCGGCGAGAACAGGTAGGCGAAGCCGAGGGCGGTGTCGAACGGGTCCGACTCCGGGTCCACGAAGGCCCCGCCGCTCCCGAAGAAGCCGGTGATCCCGAGGTCCAGCTCGTGGCCCTTGAGCCGCGCCTGGGTGACGTCGATGACGCCGCCGCGCTGCTCGGGAGCTCCGAAGATGTCGCCGGGGTCGAAGCCGACGCCGATGGGCTTGACGCCCGCCTCGCCGGTCTCGCGCGCGCAGCCCGCAGCCAGGAGCACGGTGGCTCCCAGCGCCAGGCGGCGCGTCCAAATCCAGGTGGTGCTGTTCATTGGGGGTTCCTCTGCTCTACCAGCCGGTTCCGATGCCCAGGTAGAAGCGCAGCCCGGAGGGCTCCTTCTCCGAGGACCGGTTGTCGAGCGTGGGGTCGGCGCCGTTGGTGAAGACGTCGTCACCATCGACGTCGCCGCGACCCGCCACCGGCATGAAGCCGTAGGCGACGCGGAAGAAGCTGTTCCACTGACTGCGGTTGAAGAGATTGGCCGCGAGCCGGAGCTCGATGCCGGCGTCCGCCAGCACGTAGTTGCCGTTCTCCGAAGCGAGCATGCCGGGGACCTCGCGGATGACACCGTCACCCGGGCGGTCGGGCTTGCCGCCCTGCCGCGCGTCCTCGTCGGTCAGCACGAGCTCACCGAAGAAGTTCGAGGTCTGCTCGGTCTTGACCTTGTACGACCAGAAGTTGCCCACCGTCCCGAAGAACTGCAGGTAGATCGAGTCGATGTAGAGAATGCCGAGCTTCTTGTCGATGTCCTTCACGAGCGGGAAGCGGTACTGGAGGTTGACCAGGGCCGCCGTCTCGCCGGAAAGAGAGAAGGGCTCGTAGCCCGCGAACACCGTGTTCGACGTCAGCGGGTTGGTGCGGTTGAGGCCACCGGCGCCGCCGCCGCGGATCTCGTCCGCGAACGGGACGTTGCGGTCGATGGCGCTGGCCTGCACCTCGATCTGCAGGGTGTGCCCCGCGTCCTCCTTGAACCGGTTCTTGATGGGCAGCGAGATGTACTCGGTCCAGCTCAGGTCGAAGCGGTTGTAGAAGTAGGACTTGAAGACCTGCCCGTCGTCGACGTCGACGCCGGCCGACGCCGAGTTCAGCGGCACCGTGAAGTTCGGCTGCCACACGAACGTGATGCCGCGGCCGCCGCGCGGGTTGATCCGGATGCGGTCCCAGATGAGGTTCCGGGCCAGCCCCTGGCTGAAGAGCCGGATGGTCAGGTCGTGGATGCCGCGGTAGCGGATCGGCTGCAGCTTCTTGCCGTCGTCGACACCCTGGACGGCGAGCGCGTAGTGGAACCCGCTGAGGGAGATGTCGAAGAGCTGGTGGAAGGGCAGGTCGATGCCGATGCCGCCGCCGTAGATCATGTAGGCCAGCTTCTGGTCCCACAGGTTCTGGTCTTCGGTGGTCTGGATGTTCTCGTCTTCGTCCAGCAGGAAGCCGTAGTCCGTCTTGATCATCCGGAAGAAGCCGAACGCGTTGAACGTCGCCCAGCCGGCGGAGTTGCTGTAGCTGATCTGGGTGACCAGGTCCTCACCGGCCTGCGCGTAGACGGACACGTTGTTCGTGTCGAGGCTGTCGGACACCGCGAAGAAGACCGCGAGGTCGACGCCGAGGTGGGACAGGGACACGTTGCCCAGGTTGATGATCGGGATGAGCATCGGGTTGCGGACCCAGCCGCCGTGGAACTTCACGTCCTGGGTGACCGCCGTGTAGTCGGGGTAGGTCTCCTGGGGGACGTCGAGCGGGTAGTCCGCGGCCTCGATGACCAGCGACGTGTCGTCCACGACCTTGTTCGCGAACTCGCCGCAGGACAGGCCGCGGGGCTCCCAACCGAAGGGCGTGTAGTGCTCGTAGAGCAGGTTGCCGTTGGGCGTGTACCAGGGCCAGAAGGCGCCGGAGACGACGTTGGTGACCTGCACGAGGTAGGCGTTCTGCAGCCGCTCGACGTCAGCTTGGCAGCCGTCGGCCACCGCCTGGGCGTCCTCGGGGGCCTCCTCGCCGTCCTCGGGCGCGTCCTCGACGGTGCCCTCGACGACCTCGGTGACCTCGGCCTGCTCGAGGATGAGGAACTCGACGCGGCGGTTCTGGGCGAACGCCTCCTCGGTCTCCTCGTCCACCAGCGGCGCAGTCATGCCGTACCCCTTGCTGACCAGCCGCTCGGGCTCGACGCCCTCGTTCGCGAGGAAGCTCACGACGCTGGCGGCGCGGCGCTCGGACAGCTCGAGGTTGTACTCGGCGTCACCCTGGGAGTCGGTGTGGCCGCCGATCTCGATGCTCGTGATCTGCGGGTTGTCGACCATGACGCGGGCGATGGCGCGCACGAGCTCGTGGGAGCGGGCCTGGATGACGTCGCTGTCGAGCTCGAAGAAGATCGTCTCGCTGATCTCGATCTTGTCCTTCGTGACGCGAATCGGCACCGCGTCGGGGCAGCCGTCGTCGTCGCGGTACAGGTTCCGCGTCTCGGGCTCGTCGACGCACTGGTCGTCGGCGTCGGCGATGCCGTCGAGGTCGGAGTCGAAGGTGCCGGGCTCGACGTTCGGGTTGATGCGGAAGACGTTGAAGATCCCGCCGACCCGGTCGGACGTGAAGTAGATGTTGCCGTCGTGGCCCCAGTGGGGATCGCGATCCTCGAACCGATCGGCCGTCAGCGGCCGGCCCGCGCCCGTCTTCGCGTCGAAGACGTAGAGGTCCTGCTGGTTCCAGCGGAAGAGCCCCGAGACGAGCTGCGTGCCGTCCGGCGACCAGTCCATGCCCTCGAGGCGGGTGCCGTCCGTGAACGTCGTGATGGGGCCACCCTCACCCGTCTCCACGTCGACGACCCACAGGTTCTGGGTGCCGTCGTTGTAGCGGACGTAGGCGATGCGAGAGCCGTCCGGGGACCAGGCCGGGTCCGAGACGCGGCGGTGGTCGCCGGGGACCTCCTGCAGCATCGTCCCGTCGTACGCCTCGTCGATCCAGTCGGTCCAGTGGCGGCGCTTGTACTTCTTGCCCTTGACCCCGTCGTGCTCGTCCTTCTCGGGCTCGAAGCCGCGGCGGATCTGCTCGAGCTGCTCGAGGTCCTCCTCCATGGGATCGAGGCCGAAGTGCTCGACCATCTTCTCCCGCGCGCGGGCCTCCATCTCGCCCATGTCGGCAATGCAGAGCTGGTGCCAGTTGTAGCCGTCCATGTTGAGGGTGGCCTCGGTGAAGAGCGGCATCTTCTCGCCAGCCTTCGTCCGGGTCTTGTCCTCTTCGCAGACCATGACGATCTTCGACCCGTCCGGCGAGAAGTCGAACTGGCCGTCGGTCGGAGAGCTGAACGCGAACTTGTGGTGCAGCGTCGAGAGCTCGGCCTTGTCCACCTTGTCCGCCGAGTCGAGGTACCGCTGCCCGGGGTTGAGCGCCGGGTAGGCGTCCTCGGGCGTGAGGTGCACGGTCAGCGCGCCCCCCCAGAGCTCGAAGTCGGCCCACTTCGTGCCGTCGGGGCTGAACCGCGCGGCGTTGTTGTAGAACGTGCCGTTGCGCTCGCGGTCGCGGCGCCACTTGTACTTGTTGCCGCCCTTGAGGCTCTTGAGCCAGGCCTCCTGCTCGACGGCGCCAGGCTTGTCGCTGTCCCAGTACGCCTTCGTGAGACCCATGGTGGTGCCGATGGCCGGCTCCTTCATGATCTCGTCCGCGACCTTCTGGTACTTGTCCTTCGCCCAGGCCTGCCAGTCCTCGTAGAGCTCGTCCGCGGAGACGTTCAGCACGTCCTCGATGACGTTGAGCCACTGGGGGCTCCAGCCCTTCTCGGCCCGCTTGAGCGCGAACGACTGGTACACGCCCTCGCCGAAGCGCTCCTCGAGGTACAGCGCGAAGCTGTAGCCGGACAGGTAGTGCCGGTTGCCGTCGAAGCCGCCGTTGGACCCGTAGTAGTCCTGCATGTCCCCGAAGTTCAGGGCGGTGCCCTCGAGGATGTCCATGCGCATGCGCATGTCGCGGTTGGCCGTCCAGTTGTTGATGCCGGCCACGTCCGTGTAGTACTCGGCGCCGCCCTCGACCCAGAACCAGGGGTCACCGGTGCCCGCGAAGACGCTCGCGTCCGCCACGGTGTTCACGCGGCCGTCGCGCCAGCGCACGGAGATGACGGAGCCGAAGCTCTCCTCCGCCAGGGGCTGGTCCGCCTTGAGCGAAACCACGTGCCCGAACTCGTGATACATCACGTTGCGGAGCCAGTCGTGGTGGCCGCGCAGGCGCCACAGGTTGTCCGAGTGGCGGCCGGAGACGACGATCCAGTCGAAGTTCGGGACCGTGTAGCCCGTCAGCTCGTCCGTCTGGTCGAGCATCACGATGTTGACGGTCTCGTCCAGGTAGTAGTTGAACTGGCCGCAGACGAGCGGATACATCTCCTCGGCGATGTAGGCCGTCTTGCGGGCCGTGAACTCCCCGTTGACGTAGTGCTTCGCATCCTCGCCCTTGCGGGACACCGGATAGAAGACGTTGAAGTGCTCGGTCTTGATGACCTTCCACTTCACGTCCGGGTAGTTGCGGAAGAACGCAAGGCGCGCGTCCGCCTCCCCGGGGTTGGCCACGAGGAGGAACGGAACCGCGAGGAGCGCGAAGACGAGGCGGGTCAGTGCAGTGCGCATGGCTTAGAACCGGTAGGAGAGGTTGCCGCCAGCGGTCCAACCGCGGGTGGGGCTGATCTCTTCGAGGGGCCACAGGAACGCGCGCCGGCCGCCGAGCGTGTACTCGAAGTACGCGTCCAGTCCGAAGTGCGTGTCGAAGTCGGCGATGAGCGTGCCGCGGAGGTCCATCCAGAAGCCGTTGCTGTCTGCGATGGGCGTGCAGTTCTTGCAGGCCGGGAAGGCCTTGCTCGTGCTGCCCCAGCGGGTGGGCGTGCGGTACTCGAGGAACCAGTCGACCCGGAAGGCGAGGTGCTGGAACGGCTGGACCGTGAGGCCCACGTCCAGGTGCACGACGTCACCGGGGTCGAGGTGCTGGTTGAACTGGTTCTCCTGATCCTCGATGAGGTACATGACCGCCGCGGTCGGATTCCACGTGAAGCCGAGTCCGGCCTCCACGGCCAGCACCGCGATCTGCTGCTTGAACCTCACGGAGAGGTCCCAGCCCCAGGTGCCGGTGCCCGTCAGGATGGTCGCGACGTTGTTCGGCCCGCCGATGAAGGAGCCCGGCGACTCGGAGCCCGTCGGGAACTTCATGTCGAGCGTCGTGACCAGCGAGTTGCTGAACCTGCCGTCCTCGCTGCGGCTGCGGAGCCACTGGAAGCGCACGCCGCCGTGCAGATCGCCCAGGCCCCACGAGCGGATGGGGTTGGGGTTGCCGTCCGCGTCGCGCATGCGGTCGTTGACCACGGCGGCGATGACGACGGGCACCTCGACGAAGATGTCCATGTTCTTGGAGAAGCCCCAGGTCAGCTTGATGCTGGGTCGGACGTAGTCCCACCGGGCGTTGTTCTTCTCCTTGACGTAGTTCGTCCCCTCGGTGAACCCGACGTTCATGATCCCGGCTTCGGCGAGGAAGTGGGACTTGGACTGCTTCCAGGCGAAGCCGAAGTCGAAGACGAGGCGGGACTTGCCAGCCACCAGCGGGCGCTCGATGTCCGCGATCGGCACCGCCTCCTGCAGCGTATGCGGCTGCAGCCAGGAGGCGGACGCAGACCCGGCGGACCCGAGCACGGCGAGACACGCCGTGAGTCCGAGGGTGGTCCGAAGAGTGTGGTTCATCTGTGAACGTGCCTTTCCGAGCGCCACGATTGAGGAACTCCGCATTCCTCACGGCCTCCGGCGGGTCTCCCGGGCGGGAAAACCGCGGGAAGGGAACATGGGGGCCGTTGCTGTGTCAAGGGTCCCCGCCGAGCCAAAAGGTGACGCGGACGCTCCACATCCTCGCTGGCGACCGTACCGGGTGCTTCGGGGGTCGGAGTCAAGGAGCAGCAAATCCGTGTCAAGCGACCCGGCGGCGGGTCAAGCCCGGGTCAAGGGTCCGCGTGACCATCGGCGCTCCGAATGCACCAGGGCGGCGCTGCGCGCTTGCCGCCCCGGGGGTGAACTGGTAGACGCCCGCCGTGCCGAGCATCCCCCACGCCGTCTTTCCTTCGCTCACGCGTGCGTGCGCGCTCGTCTCCTCCATCGCGCTCCTCGCGAGCTGCGGGGAGCCGGTCCCCCCGGTGGACCTGACCGGAGTCGACGTCCGCCTGACGCTCCTGCACACCTCGGACATCCACAGCCGGGTCTTCCCGTACGACATGGTCCCGCAGTTCACCGACCGGCAGATGGGTCTGCTGGAGGAGAACGGGCCCTTCGGGGGCGCCGCGCGGATGAAGACGGTGCTGGACCGGGAGCGCGACAAGTCTGCGCGGGTGCTGCACCTCGACTCGGGCGACGTCTTCCAGGGCGCGCCGGTCTTCAACGTCTTCGAGGGCGAGGTCGAGGTCCGCGTCCACGCGGAGATGGGGACGGACGCCGTCGTCGCGGGCAACCACGAGTTCGACGCCGGCTCCCGCAACTACGCCACCCAGCTCGAGAAGTGGTCGACGTTCCGCACCCTGGCCGCCAACTACGACTTCGCCAGCGCGGACGACATCTTCAACTCGCAGCTGGACGCGCTGATCGACGCGGTCGCGATCTTCGACCTGGACGGCCTGAAGGTCGGCGTGGTGGGGATGGGCAACCTCAGCTCCATCACGTCCATCCACGAGGCCGACAACTCGATGGACGTCTTCGCGCGCGACACGATGACGACGGTGATGCACTACACCGCGCTGCTGAAGCCGCAGGTGGACGTGGTCATCGTGCTCACGCACCTGTCGCTGGACGACGACATCGAGATCGCCACGCACGACCCGAACGTGGACATCGTGCTGGGCGGCCACCTGCACGTGGCGCTGGACCCGGTGAAGGTCGTGCCCAGCGAGGCCGTGCCCGGCAAGAACGTGGTCGTCTGCCACGCTGGAGCCTTCGTGAAGTACGTGCAGCGGCTGGACGTCGTCGTGCGCGACGGCCAGGTGATCGCCCACACGAACGAGCTGTTCCCCATCGACGCCCGGATCCCCGAGGACGCGGACATGCTCGACATGCTCGAGGACTACGAGCGCGAGCTGAAGGACACCATCGACCTCACCCGGCGGGTGGCGACCACGAACGACCGGCTGCGGCGCTTCGGGACGAACGGCGGGGACAGCCCCCTGGGCAACCTGGTGGCCGAGGCCATGCAGTACCGCGCCGGCATCGAGACGGACTTCGCGCTGACGAACTCCCTCGGGATCCGGACCGACGTCCAGGGCCCGAGCAGCGGCTCGGACGTGCACGACATCACCGTCGAGGAGCTCTACAACGTCCTGCCGTTCGACAACACGATCACGACGATGTTCTTGTCCGGCGCGGAGGTGCAGGCGCTCTTCGACTACGTGTCGGAGCGGAGCGCGGGCCGCGGCTGCGGCTCCCAGGCGCAGATCGCCTCGGCGCGCTTCGTCATGGACTGCGCCAACGAGGTGGCGGTGGACGTCACGGTCGGTGGCTCCTGGGACCCCTGCGAGGTGGACGACGACTGCACGGAGCTCGGCGAGATCTGCTCGGCCCGGCGGTGTGGCCGCGCGGTGAGCCCGTCCGAGTCCTACGAGCTCGCCACCAACAACTACATCGCGGGCGGCGGCTCGGGCTTCGAGGTGCTGGGCAACAACACCACCCAGGAGGACTCGGGCATCTCGATGAGGGACGCCGTCGAGTTCTACATGCTGCAGATCAGCGAGGGCGGCGCCATCCCGCTCAACGACGTCTACCCCGCCGGCGACGGCCGGATCACGCCGAGGTTCTGATGCATCGCCTGCTCTGCGTCCTCGCGCTCGTCTCCCTCGCCGGCTGCTCGCTGACCACGGCGCCGCTCCCCGATCGCAGCGGGCCCCTGACGTTCAACGTCAGCTTCGTCGACGATCCCGGCGGCGCGGACGCCGCGGCTCCCCTGCCCTTCGACGTGGACGGCGCCAGCCACCGGATCTCCATCGAGGCCATCGGGTACGACCGCCAGGTCCTGTCCGACTTCACGAGCACGGTGTCCATCAAGGCCACGCCGGCGATCCTGATGTCCGCGCCCTTCGTGGTGGTGGAGGGCGGCCGGGCCGAGGCCGAGGTCACCTTCGCGCGGGGCTACGGCCCGGTGCGGATCTGGGTGTCCGACGAAGGGACCGACGAGTCCCCGGGCAGCTACGCCACCGGCGTGAGCCCCGTCGTGCACTACGACGCGCCGACGGTGCGCGAGGTCCAGGAGACGTCCGCGACCACGACCTCGCCGATGGATCACATGTACGTGCACATCCGCGGCTGGGACGAGGCGCACCCGGATCCGCGGGATCTGCGGGTGACGGCCGTCACGAACGACGGGTTCTACGTGACCGACCTCTCCGACCCCTGGGGCACGTACAACTCCCTGTTCGCATTCAGCTTCTCTCGCCCCGACGGCATCGAGCCCGGCATGCGGCTGGAGCGCCTGTCGGGGATCATCGAGGAGTTCCTCGGGTTCACCGAGATGGCCTTCCCGGACTGGGTCGTGGCGGACCAGAACGTGGTCCCCGAGATCCAGGAGCTGGACCCGACGATCGTGTGCGACTCGCCCCAGATGGAGGGCTGGGAGTCCAGCGTGGTCAAGGTCTGGGCCCTGGAGTCGGACTTCGGCGGATTCGGTGACTGCGAGGACTACAACCAGTTCGGCCAGTGGCCCGCCCGCCTCCTCGACAAGAAGACGCTCGAGCCCATCGTGTGCGGCGGCGGCGACGCGCGCCTGAACATCGTGAACATCAACACGGTGCCGAGCTTCACGTTCGACGAGTGCGCGGACTTCGACCGCCCGGACGACCGCTTCCTGAACCACCTCACCGGCATCCTGCGTCACAACGAGTTCGCGAGCCCCTCGTGGATCCTCGAGGTGCGCGACTGCATGGACTTCCCCCCGGAGGAGCGCCCCGCCGACTGCGTGGATCAGCTCCAACTCCCCCTCAGCGGGCCCCGCAAGAGCCCGCAGCCCTTCTACCGAGACATCCCTGAGTGCGAGGGTCATCCGACCACGCGCTGAGCCGAGGGGCCGGCCCGGCCCCCGCATCGAGGAACCCGACATGACGACGAACCGACTCTTCAGCCTGCTGCTCGCCCTGGGCCTCCTGCCCGCCCTGGGCTGCAACTTCGGCCCCGGCCGCACCGACGACGACGACGCCGGCGACGACGACGACGCCACCGGCGACGACGACGACGCCACGGGCGGCGACCCGGTGGTGGTGACCATCGCCGACATCCACGCCGGGGACGTCGACGACGACACCTTCGTCACCATCGAGGACGTGGTCGTGACCACGCCGATGCTCTTCGACGAGGACGACAACGAGGGGTCCTTCTGGATCGCGCACCCGGACGGCGGCCCGGCCAGCGGCCTGTACGTCTACACGTTCTACGACGTGGTGGACGCGCTCGACGAGGCCGACGACGCCCAGCCCGGCGACGTCATCACCATCACCGGCACCTACGTCGAGGCCTTCGACTACGGCCTGCCCGAGCTCCGGCTGACCAACGCCAGCAACGTGACCGTGAACGGCACGACCACGCAGCCGGCTCCGCACGTGGTCGACGCCGCCGACGTGGCTGACGGGTTCGCGGATCGCGAGCTGTGGGGCACGGTCGTGCAGGTCGAGAACGCGACGGTGACCGAGTCCCCCACCTGGGACAACTACCTCGAGTGGCGCGCGGACGACGTCATCGTGGTGGACGACTTCTATTACGCTGACGTGCTCCAGGGCTACACGGACGTGACCGTGTCCGGCGTCCTGCACCCGAACTACGGCGACGCCTCGATCTTCCCGCGCTGGCACGACGACGTGACCTTCACCTACCCCGGCTGCGACGCCAGCTGGGGCGACGACTCCGTGCAGGGTCTGCGCTGCCGCGTCGTGGACGAGGACACCGAGGTGTCCGTGGACGGGCTCGTGGTGACCTCCCCGGCCACGTTCTACGGCGCGTTCTTCGTGCAGGACCTCGACGCCACCGGCGAGTTCGCCGGGATCATGGTCTACGACGTGTTCGACAACCTGACCGTGCCCGCCATCGGCGACGTGGTGAACGTGACGGGGGATGTCGAGAACTTCGACGGACAGACGCAGTTCGCGGTGTTCTCCTCCGACGACTTCGAGACCACGAGCACGAATCGTGCGGGCGACATCGTCCCGCTGGCGCTGACGTCCGCGTGCGACCTCACGGAGGCCCACGAGGGCATGATCGTGACGATCCCGTCGGTGACCGTGGGCGCCCTCGACTACAACTTCTACCCCGTCGACGGGTGCGCCAACATCGGCGTCTCGAGCCTCTTCTGGGCCGACGTCACCGGGTTCGAGACCGACACGAACGGCGCCGGTGACATCACCGACCTGGTCGGCGTCGTCGCCGAGGACCTCGACGAGCTGACCATCAACCCGCGCGACACCCTGGACTGGGGCACGTGGGGCGGCTCGCGCTGCGTCGCGAACTAGTCACAGTCCACCGAACGGACCCACCATGCTGAAGCTGCTGCACGCGCTCGCGCTGATCTGCGCGCTGGCCCTGCCGACCTCCGCCCTGGCCGACGAGCCGAAGGGCCCCAAGGGCGGCGGGGACGGCGAACCGTCCGAGAGCGAGGACGAGACGAAGACGCCGAAGGGTCCGAAGGGTGAGAAGCCCGCGCCGGAGCCCGAACCCGAGCCCGAGCCGGAGCCGGAGCCGGAGCCGGAGCCGGAGCCCGAGCCCGAGCCGGAACCCGCCCCCGAGCCTGCTGCGACCGACGACGGAGACGCGCCGAAGCCCGGCACGCTGGCGGAGTACTGGACGCGCGAGGACGCGCCGAAGCCGAAGTTCAGCGACTGGGTGAACACCCGCCTGACCTTCTACGTCGGCGACGACAACCTGCTCGCCGGCAACGCCGACCGCTCGCCCGCGTTCAGCATGACCAACGAGTACCCGGAGCTCTTCTTCGAGGGGCTCAACGCCGAGAAGGCCAAGGTCGTCACCGAGACGCACCTGGTGCTGTACTCGAAGATGCCGGGCTTCCTGAAGTTCGTGGACACCGAGGCCGCCTTCGTGGCGGAGATGGAGCTCAGCCTCGATCCCCAGGACAACAGCGAGCGCATCGCGAAGTTCCGCGACGACGGATCGTGGCTCGCCGCCACGTTCTGGTTCGGCGAGAAGGAGAACAGTCCGAGCCTGAACATCACCGCGTGGCCGTTCTCGGCCGACCGGTTCCGTCTGGGCTACCTGTTCGACCTGACGTGGGGCGGCAACACGATGTGGGCCCGCAACCGAAGCCCCGTCCCCGGCATCAAGCTGACGCTCGACCTGCAGAAGTTCTACGCGTTCGTCGGCGCGAAGTCGCTCGTGCAGCTGCGCGCCGACAACAACGAGGTCGAGGGCTACTGGGGCGTCCTCGGCGGACTCGGCCCGAAGATCCCGATCGGCAGCAAGGGCGTCCTCGCCTACGACGTCAACGGCGGCTACTTCACCCGCGGCACCTTCCAGCAGGACCCTCACCGCTCGGTGCCGCTCGTCTCGTTCGGCGCCTCGCACCGCCTCAGCTTCGGCTGGAACGAGCGGATGGGCGCCTCCGCCGACCTCCAGCTCCTGACGAACAACCAGAAGGAGGGTGTGCTCGGCTTCATCGGCACGAACTCGCTCGCCGTCATCCCCAACTTCAAGGGCACCTTCGGCATCGGCGCGTCGATCGAGTTCAGCACCCTCGGGCAGTCGCTCATCGACGCCGACGACCCGGGCAACCGGGTCTACGACGACGCCATCACCGGCGCCATCCGCGCGAAGGTGCGGTTCCTGAAGTCGATGCGGGTCGGGATCGACCTGGTCTACCGCGACGTCTCGTTCCTCGTCCTGAACGTGCCCGGCCTCGTGCCCTACGTCAGCTTCGCCGAAGAGACCGAGCAGAAGCCCCAGATCTACGGCGCCCTGTTCTGGGACTGGTTCATCGAGAAGGCAAAGCTGCGGCCCGGCTTCATCGTCGGCCTGATGCAGCCGGCCGCGTTCTTCGCCGTGCCGGACGCCGCCGGGAACCGCCAGATCCAGGTGATCCGCGAGGCCAACGACTACGACATCATGCCCACGGGCATCGAGCCGTTCACCATCCTGTCGCTCAAGGCCAGCCTCCGCTGGCACCTCTCGCCGATGCTCGCCATCGCCGGCGAGGTCGCGTTCACCCAGGACTTCAACAACACCCGCGTGGTGACCGATCCGTCGACCGGCGTCGGAGTCCG
>ENA-OWNT01001920-OWNT01001920.1-seawater-metagenome-genome-assembly--contig:-NODE-1920-length-23438-cov-5.356363_pt1 | contig 23438 bp, 14 predicted proteins | sample MGYA00238136_ERZ651165 | MGnify/ENA primary metagenome ERZ651165 (study PRJEB26861, sample SAMN08777766) | seawater metagenome | isolation source: coastal seawater | place: USA: Florida | collected...
AGTCCAGTATTGCCTTTGTTCGTGTTCGACTCGTTATTGATAAAATCGAACTGTTTTAATGCAAGCGCGAAGGCATGCTACATTGACAACTATGACCAATCAACTGCATTTTAGTTCGATGCAGCGCTTTTTAGCAGTTCTTTAGCATTGGCTAGTGCTGATTTGGTTATTTTATCACCCGCCAACAGTCTGGCTAATTCATCTACGCGATCTTGTTTTGTCAGTGCAAGCATTTGCGTTTCTGTGCTCTCACCATCGGTTAGCTTTGTGACAAACAGCTGATTGTGCGCCTGCGCTGCTACTTGCGGTAAATGTGTAACACACATAACTTGAGACTGTTTGCCCAGTCTGCGTAACAATGCACCAACAATTGACGCGGTAGGGCCGCTAATACCGGTATCAACTTCGTCAAATATCATAGTTGGTGTAGCGTGGTTATCGCTTGCAATCACTTGTATCGCAAGCCCAATTCTTGAAAGCTCACCACCAGAAACAACTTTTTCTAGTTTGTCTGCATCTTGGCCTGGGTTGGTTGAAACTTTAAATTCAATGCTGTCCAAACCGATGATAGAAGGCTTTTTAAACTCATCAAAGGTTACATCAATGGCAACAGTTGCATGAGGCATATTCATTTGCTGTATCTGTGATTCAATCTCTTTTGCTAAACGCGTTGCATAGCTCTGTCTGCTTTCAGAAAGCACTCTAGTGGCTTTTAAGTATTGAGCGTGCATGTGTTCAACTTCTGATTCAAGCGTACCTAGAAGGGTTTCTTGCTCGCCAAGTGCAGCGAATTCGCTTGCTAACATTTGATGATGCTGGAAAAGTGCTTCTGGCATAACCGCATGTTTTCTCGCAAGTTCCATTGCCTTGGCGTAACGCGCTTCTACTTGCTGTAAACGTAAGGGATCTATTTCCAGCTGGTCACAATAACTTCTAAGTTCACCTGCTGCCTCTTCAACTTGAATTGCGGCATCGTTTAATAAGCTAATGATGGGGGTTAAGCTTGCATCGTGCGCTTCTAATTCACCAAGTCGCTCAATGCTGCTTTGTATAACAGAAAGCGCGTTCCCTTCATCGTTTTCATAAAGGTTATAAACACTTGTTTGTGCCTGCTCAAGCAAGCTTTGCCCGTTGCTAAGGCGCTTATGTTCTTTTTCTAGCTCTTCAAACTCTCCCTCTTCAATAGCGAATTCGTCGAGCTCTTGAACTTGATAGGTGAGCAGCTGCAGCCTATCTTCACGTTGCTGCGCTTGTTCCTTTAGTGTTTGTAATGTGCGCTGCTTTTCTTTCCATTCAGAGTATGCCAATTTAACACTATCTAAATGTTCATTATGTTTTGCGTAGTTGTCGACTAAAGCGCGCTGGTAATCTTCTTTTAACAGCTGAAGGTGTGTATTTTGCCCATGAATAGCCAGTAGAAACTGACCAAGCCCTTTAAGCTGTTGAAGCGAAACCGGTACACCATTGATAAAGGCTTTAGAACGACCTTCCTTCGAAATAATGCGTCTTACAAAGCAACTGTTGTCATCTTCGTCCGACGTCAATTCGTGTTCATCCAGATAACATTTTGCAGCGGTGTTGCCTGAAAGTGAGAAGTGAGCAATGATTTCTGCTTTAGCTGCACCTTTTCTAACGGCATTAGCGTCGGCGCGTTCGCCAAGACACAAACTTAAGGCGTCTATCGCAATGGATTTACCGGCACCGGTTTCCCCGGTGATAGCCGTTAAGCCATTTTCGAATTGAACCGACAGCTGTTTTACAACGGCAAAGTTAGATATTGATAGATGAGCTAACATAAACACACCCTCATAATGAACATGATTATATATACAGTATGTGTAAATATATACAGTATTTTTTGTGTGTAAAGGGAAGTATTAAAGATAACGCAGAAAATTAGAAAGTATTTCTTTAAGTGTTTGATATTAAGATTTATTTTTTACTCTTAAAACGACCTGTATTTCGTGTGTGGTTTTGATTAGCTAGATTTATGTTTGTTCTTACTTCCGTTTTATACAGTAATCTATCATGGTTTTCGCCACTGTTACCAAGAGACAAAAAAAAGGAGAGGGCGAACCTCTCCTTCTATGTGTAATGTAACTTTAGCAGTGACTAGCTACCTTTGACCTATTGTTGTAGCTCGCCGTCACTCGACTCGATGTGCGCGCGTACAAACCATTGGAATTGCTCTAGGTCTGCCAGCTGACCGGTAATCATGTCTTCAGATACCGCATCTAGGTCGCCGAGTGTTTCAATAGCGGCTCTGTGATCGCCGTTTACGCCTGCGTATACCGCATCTAGTGCTTTTAAATGGTCCATTACCAGACCTTTCCCAATGTTGTAGTCATCCCACGAGCGGCCCTCTACGATAGCTTTTGGTGTACCTTTCGGTACGCCGCCCAGCGTTGCAATACGCTCAGCGATGGTGTCGGTCATACCGCGCACGGCATCAACTTGTGGGTCTAACATTTCATGTACACCGATAAAGTTCGGCCCTACAACATTCCAGTGAATATGTTTTAGCGTTAACTGTAAGTCCAATAACGCTACTAAGCGCTTCTCCAATACCTCAATGGTTTTTGCAGCTGCATCGTTATCCATTCCTGGCGCTGTAAATTTGATATTGGTATTACTCATGACATCTCCTGATTATCTAGTGTAAAAAGTGTTTAGGGTTTCGGAATGCCTAAACAAGCTAATAGAGATGTTGCAACGCCTGTGCCGAAAACGAAGAAGTTTATAAGTTCATGAAAGCACTGAGGAATCAAGGTTAAGTTAAAAATACTTTATTTTTCAATATGCTAATGATGAGTAAAAGCTACATGCCGATGTAAGATGTGCACAGGGCTACAACATAAAGACTGCGCTTCACAGGCCCTTTTTAGTATAGCTTGCTGCCCCAGCCAAGTTTCTTACGAAGTACGTTGAAATAGCTATAGCCTTTAGGATGGACCAAGTGTAGTTTGTCTGCGCTTTTATTAATTCGAATCTCATCACCAGGTAGTACTGGCAGTACAATGTGGCTATCACAGCTTACTTGCAAAGAGTCACTATTCACTTTCGATACCTTCATTGACACCTGGCTATCGGCATCAACAACAATGGGTCTGCTACTCAATGTGTGAGGAAACATGGGAACCAAAGTTAGTGCATCTAACTTGGGCATAATAATAGGGCCGCCTGCAGACAGCGAGTAAGCGGTAGAGCCTGTTGGTGTTGCAACAATTAATCCGTCACTGCGTTGGCTAAATACGAACTGGTCGTCAATATATATTTCAAACTCCATCATGTGCGCTACTTTGCCATGATGCAGAACAACCTCGTTTACTGCAGAATTATTACTTTTAAGTTTTTCGTGTCGATATACTTCAACTTCAAGCAAAAAGCGCTTTTCAACCACACATTCGCCGGTAAAAATTAAATCAAGTTGAGAGGCAATTTCATCGGGGTGTATATCTGTAAGGAACCCTAAGTTGCCGCGGTTGACGCCCACAACATGAATGTCGAAGCGTGCAAGTACTCTTGCTGCGCCAAGCATGCTGCCATCGCCACCTACTACAACGGCAAGGTCGGCTTCTTTACCTATGGTCACTAAATTGCAGCTTCGAAAGTTTTCGGTTTCTAGCTCTTCGGAAATACACTCTTCAACCAATAATTCACAGCCTTTGGCCAGTAAATAATCAGCAAGAATATTTAGGCTATCATGTGTAGCCGCATGTTGAGGTTTTCCAATTAAAGCAACGGTTTGATAGGGCATGAAGCGCTAATGTCCTGACATTTCCAATGTTCGGACATTAGCATAGGTTTTTTGCAAAAGAAAAGCGTTTAACACCTAACCCGCTGAGTTTTTTGGATTAGCGATCTTCCAGCCGGTTGTAGTCTAAAAGTCCGCCAGCTATGGGGTAGGTTTGTTGCGACCAAAGGATCAGCTCATCGCTAAATGCCCAAAAATTAGGATTAGTTCGTCGCACACCCACGTTATCTAACAGGCGTTGATAGTCCGATTCGCTCTTTATTGAACTGAGTTGTTTAACAGTGCTTTCTATCTGCGATGCATTAATTTGCCAAAATGCATCGGGGTAACTCCCCAAAAAGCCGCGTACTACAGTTAACGTGTCTTCCGATGGGTTTCTGTTTTCTTGTTCATCAAACAGGCTATTTACGTTGTAATGTGCGCTATTTCGTAGCACGGTAAACACATCAATGTTGTTAGGCTCATTGTCATCACGAACCACAATAATGGTTGTTTCTGGCAATATAGAGGCCTGCTTTGCGCCTACCTCATTAATTTTCGCAAGCTGTGATAACTCGCTGGTAGTTAATACATCACTTTCAAACGTTGAAGACGAGGGTTGCACCTCTTCCAAGTGCGCCCCTAAGAGGTCGTATAATTCGTGTTGAGGCTTGTTTGATTCATAGTTTATGCCTGTTGCTTGCTCAAAATTGTTTATATCACCTTCAAGAAACTCGGTGAGCTCAGGGCTTGCATTTTGATACCAAGAAGCAAGTAGGGTAGAACGATGCTGTGCTGGTAGCATTGCCAGAAAGTTCGTTTCGCCTTCCATTCTTAAAAAGTCCATGTAAAGACGTGTCATTAACTGATGCCCATAGTTTCCGTATACGTCGAAGCCCGCAACCAATAAATAGTGAATTCGCTCTAACAGTGCATAGTCGATCACCCACGCAGTTTTAGGTGCTGCTCCTACCATGCCTTTTACAACCGTGGCATTGTCAAAATGTCTGAATACGGTCAAGCTGGCATTGGTGTTATTGCCATCTCCTGCCCAAATACTTGATAAGTTGAGGTGTTCGCCATTTTTAAAGGTGTTGTTCATAAAAGCATTTCGCGCTCTTAAATAGTCGCCTTGTCGTTCTGCGTAGGCAACCCAGTTTACTGCCAGTGCAGTACTGTCTTTTTCTGCTGGTAAATGAAGGTTTTCTTTTTGAGAGGTATAGAATGCATTAACTTCATCGGCTGCTGCCACATCGGGGTCAACAAAGAACACCCAGAAATGATCGTTTATCACATTTAACGCAACTTGGCCCCGGCATACTGGCCCTTTGATATAACCCATGATGGTATTTTGTGCCCGCTCCAGCATAAAACGATAACGACTTTTAACGGGTAATTGAGTAAATGCAGTAAGTGGGTTTGCTGCCACTTCAGGCTTATAGGAGGGTAGGGTCGCGACAGTATAGTCAGCTTCTACAAACCACGTATTCCATTTAGCTAGGAGCGTGTCGTTTATGGCGTAAGGCTGATGCGTCTTGCTGGTTATAGTGGCGTGCACTGGCTGAAGGCGATAGTAAACACGAGACGTATTGGGATCATCAAATGGACGCCGCGTTGCAATGATATCGATGGCTTCTCCAGGCGGCGTTGTTGAGCGAACAAGGTTGAAAAATTGCGGTGTCTTGCCAGGTTGCGTTGTACTTTCAAAGTATAACTGTGAGGTAAATAGATGTTCATAAATATAACGTGCCGACAGCTGTGCCTTATTACCATTTCCGTTCAGCCATGTTTCAAGCATTGTGACTTCTTTCTTGTTAGCTTCTGAGATTAGTGGTGCTGAAGGCATGGGGGAGCCGTTGTGGATCCAAGTTAATAATGTGGCTTGTTCTTCATTGGTCAAACCTGGAAGGGCATACGGCATGCCGCCTAACGGCTGACTCGCAATGTACGAGTCCATCTCGTCAATAGTTGGGCATTGCTGAGTTCGATTTAAACTAATATCAAAGCCTTCGCCTAATTGCGTTGTTGTAGGCTGTGGATGAGCATGTTTGAGTAACAGCATTTGCGTTAACACAGACCGTTTAGACGGGTCATCTTCGCTGCTTTTTTTACTGTCCAAAAGATTGAAAAAGCCCCTTTCACGCCAAGCTTCGGTAGTGCTAGCGTCTATACCTAATCGATTGGGTTCTGCTGCCGTAATACGGGTACCTTCGTACACTTTCTCTTTATGAGCGCCTCGCTCAAGCCCATTTGGCGACACCATCTTAAACTGACAGGGCGCATCGTAGCAGGCGTGGCAAACAACACAGCGGTTGTTGATCACAGGCTCTACTTGCTCAGTGAAAAAGTTGGCCGGCAGGCCCTGTGAAACATTGACGTTTTCAGGCGTGCTAAAAAGTGTCGCGCTTGGCGTGGTGAGTTGCCAAATGCCTATTGCTAGCACTGCTATAAACACTATCACACCAGCTTTGAACCCATTGTTCATTTGTCGCTTCCTTACTCTCAAACATGACTGCTCGCTACCCGTCTTAGGGGGCATTTCACAGTAATTGTATTTGTTAGCAGTTTACTACGTAAGCTACATCAAAATTGTTTTAACAATAAGCAGTTTAAACGCTATGGTGGTAAAAACTGCACGGAGGAGCGCTTATGTCTCACCAAATTTTATTACCAAGAATGATGGAAATAGGAAAAGGAGCCAGTAATAAGGTTTCGGAGGTATTGGTTAAATTGAACTGCCGTAAGCCACTGCTTGTAACCGACCAAATGATGGTTGAGCTAGGGTATGTCGACAAGATAGTAGCTGAATTAGCTGCTAAGAGCACTGTGGTTGATGTTTTTGCTGATACCGTACCTGAGCCAACTGTTTCATCTATTGAAGCAGGCGTTGCCATGGTACGAAACAACAACTACGACAGTATTATTGCGCTGGGTGGTGGTAGCCCTATCGACAGTGCAAAGGCCATTGCAATTGTTGGCAAGAAGGGTGGGCAGATGCGTGATTATAAGTTCCCACAGATCACTGATGAACCTGGTTTACCCATTATCGCTATTCCAACAACAGCGGGCACAGGTTCTGAGGTAACGCGTTTTACTATTATTACCGATGAAACAACCAGCGAAAAAATGTTGTGTGTAGGTAGTGGCTTTATGCCTACCGCTGCATTGGTAGACTATTCGCTAACCCTAAGTTTGCCGCAAAGAATAACGGCCGATACCGGAATTGATGCACTTACTCATGCCATCGAAGCCTATGTGAGTAGAAAAGCGAACCTTTACAGTGATGCGCAAGCACTTTCGGCCATGGCCCTTATCGCCCCCAATTTGCGAACGGTATTTGCAGATGGACGTAATGAGCAAGCGCGTGAGGCGATGATGTTAGGCGCTACACTTGCCGGTATTGCATTTTCAAATTCATCTGTGGCTTTGGTACATGGCATGAGTAGACCAATTGGTGCCGCTTTTCATGTGCCACACGGGTTGTCTAACGCCATGTTATTACCCGCTGTCACAGCCTATTCTATTCCCAGCGCCAAAGCACGGTATGCGCAGTGCGCAAGGGCAATGGGAGTCGCTACACAAGCGAACACAGACGAACAAGCTACTGCATTATTACTGGAAGAGCTTTGCGCACTAAATGCTGACCTACAAGTGCCAACGCCGGCAGAGTTCGGAATCGATAAAGCCGCTTTTTTTGCATTAACGACTACCATGGCCGAGCAAGCATTGGCGTCGGGGTCGCCGGGCAACAACCCTCGTATACCTAGCATTACCGAAATGGAAACAATTTACACATCGCTTTGGAGCTAACTAAGCTGTAATTGCCCTTCACTTGGCGCAAAGCTGAGGCGCCAAGTGAAGTGGCCATCACTAACGCGCGGTCCAACCACCGTCTAAGATCATGGTTTGTCCGGTAATGTTTCGGGCGCTATCCGACATTAAAAATGAAGCAGTATCGGCTAATTCCTCAAGGCTAATGAACTGCTTTTTAGGCATGGGCTCAAGCATGATTTTGTTTATTACTTCTTCTTCTGTGAGGTTGTTTTCTCTCGCCTGCGCTGCAATTTGTTGCTCTACTAAAGGGGTTTTTACATAGGCAGGGCATAGCGTATTAATGGTAACGTCACAATCGCCGGTTTCTAGTGCCACTGTTTTAGCAAAGCCCAACAAACCATGCTTTGCGGCAACGTAGGCAGATTTAAAAGGTGACGCCACAACAGAGTGAATTGAACCGACATTAATAATACGCCCAAAGTTTTGTGCTCTCATGGCGGGCAAAAGGGTTTGGGTAAGCAGCGCTGGGCCTACTAACATGATATTAATAAGTTGCTGCCACTTCTCGGGTGGAAAGTCTTCAAGCTTGGCAACGTGTTGTATACCTGCATTATTAATCAATACATCTACCGTTAGCACGCCTAAGGCTTCAGGAAGTTTGGCGACTTGCTGCGCATCACACACATCTACAGCAATTGCGCTTGCCGAGCCTTCTGGGTGAGCAAGTTTTGCTGCAGCCTCTTGCGCAGCATGTTCGTTAATATCAGCAATGATGACATGATGGCCTTGCTTCACCATTGCTTGGGCAATACCGAAACCTATGCCGCTGGCACCACCCGTTATAAATATTGTGCGTTTAGTCATGGGCTGCTTCTTGTGTTTCTGCTGAATGTTGATGATCTTGAGTAACGTGCGTACTCGCCAGATGCTTTACTATTGATGTCACTGCTTGTATCTGTGCGCCGTCTCTGTTCGCGTAATCAGGTGAAGCATATCCCCACCAATCCCAACAACCTTGGGGGTTAAGCGGCATAAATAGTGACTTCTTGGTTTGTGGATACACTACAACAATGTGGTTGTCATCTGCCCACTCGTTAATACCCGTTTGCGTAACGTATGCATCACCAACGGTATCAGCGTATTGATTACAGCCATGAAAGCTAATATGCACTCGGCACTTGTTTCCTTCAGCACAAGATGCTGGAACAAATACAAAACCTTCACTGGCAAGGGTTTTGGCGCTCTCACCCGCAATGGCTTGCTGGTCTATGGTATGTACCTTACCTTCAAGTGTGTCGTTTGGCGGCGTAAGATCATCAATAAGGTGGTTAAGCATATCGCCAGCCGCATCGTAGTCGCAGTTGCCTATAAACGGGCTCTCCGACTGCATACAGTTTGTGCCGTTATTCTTCGTTGGGAATACATGAGCGATAGGTTTGTCATTGATGTACTTAACGTTTTGTGTGTCTGTCCACGTTAAGTATTGCTGATGCAGCTTGTTCGACACATCACCAATAATTCGGGTGTCTTGCGTGCCGTGAAATAGCCACACTTTGGCGTCTTTAAGGTTAGTTAGCGCAGCAATTTTGCCTTGTTGTTCATATTGCTTTGCTTTTTTAGCGAGTTCTTCGGGTGACATACTGTCCTGCGTTTTATTTACGCACTGAGCTAGTGCGGTGGTAATGTCACCTTGGGCACAATAGTAGGGGCCTGCAGCCAGTGCGCCGGAACCCTTTACCCAGTCACTATGTGCAACATGAAATTGTGTTGCCATGTAACCGCCAGAAGACAGGCCCGACACTGTTACATTCGTGAGGTCAATATTAAGTGAAGGTAGTGCTGCACTGTCTTCATCATGGCTTGCTGCAGAACATACGTTGAGCGTTAATATCGCGCTTAGTGCGACCGTGCACGCCGCTGAAAGTTTTTTATGCTTTGTCATGATTAATCCTTTTCTAAAAACGTTTTAATGGCGGTCGCTTGCGCGCTTATGTTTGATACGCCTTCTAAGTGCCCCAAACTACCGTCAAGCTCAATGTAGTGTGTATCTCGCCCTAGGCTTTTCAATTGCTGATGCGCGTCTTGCGACAAGTAGGGCATAAGCAGCAAATCTGAACTAGACGGAATAAAAAGCGTTTTTGCTTTAATGTTCGACAAGCCCAACGCTAATGAATCTTGATGACCCGCCATAAACAGCTGGCACGCCCTCACTAAATACAAAAGGTGGTTTGCATCCATTTTTGTACTACGGACTTCTGCGCGCTGTCGCAGCCACTTAACGATGGTCGGATCGTTTGTGATAGCTTCAAGTGCGCTGTCGTTTTGTGCATTACTTGCAAGCTTTGATTGTTGCATATTGAAAAATTCAGGCGTAAGTGCGTTTTGCGTAATAAGCATGAGCGATGCAACTAAACCCGATGTGGGTGGTGTTGAATTATAGTAATTGCCTTCGTTAAAGTGTGTGTCCAGCTTAATGGGTGATGCCCAGTGTTCAAGGGCACTTATCGTCCATGCGTCACTTTCTGCACTACCTATAACGGATATCATTCGAGGGACCCAATCGGGATAAGCGCTTGCCCAATCTATGGCTTGCATCGATCCCATTGATGGGCCAACTACGGCGTGAAGCTTTGCTATGCCTAAGCTTTCAAGTAACGCTTTTTGTACATTCACAAAGTCGCGAATAGTCACCACGGGAAACGTTAAGCCGTAAGGCTTACCTGTGTCTGGATTTATGCTGGCTGGGCCGGTGGTAATAACATGTTCGTCATAGGCATTTAAATTGGCAAGTGTATCCACCGACACCACATAAAACGTATTAGTATCAATTGCTTTACCTGGCCCGATAATACCATCCCAATACCCCGGTGTGGCGTCATTGACGCTGTATTTACCGGCGGCATGTGAGGTACCCGAGAAGTAATGCGTAATCAGAATAACATTGTCTTTTTCTTCTGATAGCTTTCCATACGCTTCCCACCCCACTTTTACCTGTTTAATGGTTTTACCGCCAAACGTGGTGAAGTTGTCTACAGTGAACGTACGCTTGTCTACAAGCATGGTGCTTTGTTCGTCAGCAATTTCGCCCATTTCTGAAGCGGCTACACGTGTCTGTCCAGCTAAGAATTGCCCTAGCACAACCAACAGCATAAGAGCATACTTAAGCTGTTGCTTTGCTTTGTTTTTAAACACCTTGTTAAGGAATAATGAGGGAGTTGCCATAACCAAACTGCCTTTATAAAACGCTGAATAAACCAATGGCCATCGCCAATCCAATAAGTGGGACAACAACGGTTAATGCGCCCACGGCCCAATAAGCAGCTTGATGGGTTTCACCGCAGATAGCGCGGATGGTGGTAACTACATAGCCGTTATGGGGGAGTGAATCTAACGCTCCTGACGAGATGGACACAATACGATGTAGCTGGTCTGGCTCAACACCTTGGTCTAAGTAATGCGGAGCAACAAGTGGTAAAGCGATGGCTTGACCACCTGAAGCGCTTCCAGTTAAACCAGCGATTACACTGACTGCAATAGCAGCGCCAATTAGTTCGTTGCCAGGGATCTGTGTCATTAAGGCAACCGTGCTTTGAAACGCGTCAGTATTTTTAGCGATAGCGCCAAAACCTACCACTGCCGCCGTATTACCAATGGCAATTAGGGCGCCCGTTGTGCCAGCATTTATAGCAAGCGGTAAACTATTAAAGTGCTTGTAGTTAATGGCCAGCAGGCAAAGTACACCGCCACCTAGTGCAAGAATAAGCGCTAGCTGTGCAAGAGATTCATGGAATAAAAATGAAATAACCAGCACAACGACAAGAGGAATAATCCCTGTTAGCGGGTGGGGGAGTGCTCTATCTCGCAGTTCAGGGTCGCTGTCACGCGCCTCAAACACTTCACCATTGTTTACCGCCTTGCGGATCATTTTTGCAAGCCACCAATAGCCAAATACCGCCATAAACACAGCAACCACTAGGCTAACTTCCCATGCTGCGAAAGGCGACGTACCCAAATACTTGATGGGGATCCAATTTTGAATTTCAGGCGAACCCGCCGATGTCATGGTAAACGTTACCGAACCAAATGCCATGGCTGCGGGAATAAACCTGCGAGGCAGGTTTGCATCTTTAAACAAGCTAACCGCCATAGGGTAAACAGAAAACGCAACAACAAATACGCTAACACCACCATACGTGAGAAGCGCGCATGCAATGACTACGGCAAGCACCGCTCGTTTGTAGCCAATTTTATTAATTATCCACGCAGATACTGAGTCAGCGGCACCGGTGTCTTCCATGAACTTGCCAAACAGTGCGCCAAGCAAAAACATAAAAAACCAAGACGCGATAAATCCTGAAAAGCCGCTCATGTAAGTTTCTACAAAATTAACGTCTCCAGTAAAAACGCCAATATTGTTGGTCAAGGCGACAAGTAGCGCACATAAAGGGGCTGCAATAAATAAATTCATACCGCGTATTGTGAGAACAATAAGCAGCACTAATCCACCTACTAAGCCAATCATACTTAACATAGTTATTATCCTTTAAAATCTGTGACCGCAGATGTTCCGGAGCAGTTAAGTCAATGATTAACTGATATGCTGTTTAAAAAGAAAAAACGTAAAAGCATATACAAATCAATTAAAAAGCAATTTTATCGAAACAGAGTTTGACGTTACTTTTCCGAAAATCCCATAGTACGATGGTACTACATACTGTTAACAAATAATTAACTAAAGTGATTTGGACCGTAGGCAATACATCCGGCAGTGAAACAAAACCTAGAACAAAAAAGGACTCACTATGTCACTAACAACACACAACGTTTTGAGCACGACAAACACAAAGGTGAATACGACACCAATAGCTTCAGTGGGTAACATGCGCGCTAGTTTATGCGCCATTGCCGTTGCAACAAGTTTATTTGCCGTGCCCTCATACGCACAAGAAGAAAGCCAGGCAGCAGAAAATGAAAAAGGTAAGTTAGAGCGTATTGAAGTTACAGCACGTAGAACGGTTGAATCGCTTCAGGAAACTCCCGTTGCTATTACGTCCATAGGCGCTGCCGAATTAGGAGAAAAAGGCATCGCTGTGCTTACTGAAGTTCAGCAGTTCTCACCAAACACAACGTTACAAACTAGTCGCGGTACTAACTCAACGCTAACTGCGTTTATTCGCGGTCTGGGCCAACAAGATCCACTGTGGGGCTACGAGCCTGGCGTGGGTATCTACATTGATGATGTGTATTTAGCACGACCTCAAGGTGCAGTTTTAGATTTGCTCGATGTTCAGCGAATTGAAGTGTTGCGTGGCCCTCAAGGCACGCTTTACGGTAAAAACACCATTGGTGGCGCAGTAAAGTACGTGACTAAAGAAATGACTGGCGACACAGAAATGAACGTGGAAGCTACAGTAGGTAGCTACAACCAACGAGATATTCGTGTTACCGGTCAAATTCCGTTAGTTGAAGATACGGTTTACTTGGGCGTTGGCTATGCAAACCTTAATCGCGATGGCTTTGGTGAATACCTTGTAAGCGCGTTGCCTAATCAAGACAAAGAAAACTACAACAAAGATTTATGGGCAGCGCGCGTCACGTTAGAAATACACCCAAGTGAAGACTTGTTCTTTCGAATTGGTTGGGACAAAACCGAAGATACGTCGAACGCAAAAGGCGGCTATCGCCTGTTGCCCAGTGTGCTTACCGATGCGCCAGTGCCAGATTCAGTTTACGACTCGTATACCAGCCTTCCTACATCAAACAAAGTTGAGCTTGAAGGGTATAGCTGGTTGGCGCGCTACAACGTAAACGATAACCTAGAGCTTAAATATATCGGTTCTCATCGCGAGAGCTACTCACCCACAAATATCGATTTCGATAACACGCCGTTGCCTATTTTTGACGTGCCTGCTGAATACGATGACAGCAACGACACACACGAATTTCAGGCAAACTATTTTGGCGATAACTTCAGCTTGGTTTCTGGCTTGTATTACTACGACGGTGAAAGCTGCGGTAACTTCGACGCGATACTTGGCGTGCTAGGTGTAGCTCTGGGCGCTCCGGGCCTTACGCGTGAAGTAACAGGCTGTAATAACTCTGAAAGCTGGGCGGCTTACACGCAGTTAAACTATGACATTAGCGATAAAGTGTCGCTGTCGTTAGGTGCCCGTTACACCGACGAGGAAAAATCTGCCTTTGTAAACAATGGTCTTATTTTCGACAACGTGTACCCATCAACAGGTTGGATAGATGGCTACGTTCGCCCTGACGGACAGTTGGTTCCACAAGTGCTAGGTACTGATACCGACGGTGACGGGGTGCTTGATGCATCGGCAGTTCAAAGCTGGTCGCGCTTTACGCCGCGTTTAGGTGTTGAATATCAAATGAACCGCGACACCATGTTCTTTGCCAGTTATTCGCAAGGTTTCAAATCAGGTACGTTCAATCCAAGAGCCACTGTAAACGAGCCTGGTGTTGCACCAGAGGTAGTAGATAGTTTTGAAGTAGGTATGAAAAGCGACATTAACGATTCGCTTCGTTTAAACGTAACGCTATTTTCGTATGACCACAAAGACCGCCAATATATTGGTATTGAGGGAGACTTGTCAGACCCTACTGCGCTTGATCAGCGCTTGCGTAATGCTGCAGAAACGGCGGCAAAAGGTGCTGAACTGGAAATGACGTGGGTGGCCACAGACAATCTTCAATTTGATATGGCTTATGGTTTTATTGATTTTGAGATAAAAGAAAACAACGCTACGCCACCACTTATTGGTTTAGCAAGTACGCCTGAAAACACGTTTAACTTCAATACCAATTATTTGTTAGAGACAAGCTTTGGTGACATTACGTTTAACGCTAACTACTACTACCGTGACGACTATCTGTTGTTTGAAACAAGCGATCTTATTCAGCAAGATGCTTACGGTATGGTGAACTTAAGTGCTCGATGGGAGAGCCTTGAAGGCGACTGGTATGCAGGTCTTCACGTTAAAAACCTGACTGACGAAGAATACCTTGTTGGTGGCTATGACTTTGTGACCCGTGATGAAGACGGCAACTTTGGCCCAGGGCTGGGTGGTGACACCACGCTAATTGGTTATTACGGCGACCCACGCACAGTACACCTAACGGTGGGCTATCGTTTCTAGTTAGGTCAGTACGCCTACAAGTAATGTTATAGGCGTGTTTGATATGCTGCAGCGTAGGTAAATAGAGTTTATTTACCTACGCTGTGGTGATATGTTCTAAATCAAAGAAGTAACGCTTAACAAAGCATGATGCCCGTACATATTCTTATTGCTGATGATCACCCACTATTTCGCGCGGCAATGTGTCACGCGTTAAGTACTATGGACAACACTGAATTGTGTGAGGCATCAACGTACCCTGAAACCATTGCTCAGCTTGAGTCTAACGCCAATATTGACTTGGTGTTCCTCGATCTCTCAATGCCGGGAAACGAAGGCTTACATGGCCTGTCAGACCTACAGGCAAGATTTCCTGACGTATTGATTGTTATTGTTACCGCGCAAGAGTCTCCTAGTTTGGTACAAAAAGCCATTTCACTTGGTGCAAGCGGTTTTATTCCAAAGTCTGCCTCTGTTGAAAGCATTGTAGAGGCAGTAGAGCAAGTGTTAGAAGGGGAGACATGGATACCCGCATCACCTTCTTCGGAGACATCAAGTACGGATGAGCCTGACGATTTTCATTCGCGACTGCGCCAGCTTACGCCTCATCAACTAAAAGTATTGAAAATGGTCTCAGATGGCCTGTTAAACAAGCAAATTGCTTACGAGCTGGCGATATCTGAGTCGACAGTAAAGCAACACGTATCGGCTGTGCTCAAAAAGCTTGGCGTAATTAATCGAACAAAAGCAGGTATTGCCTTCAAAAACGCTATGCATATATAGCTTGGGGTAAGAATAAAACCACTGCGGCGAAAATGGCGTAACAAGGTTACGTTTAATCGCTTATGTTCATGCTGTGCTGTCTAGAATTTTTAAAAACATCCAAAAGCGCCGTGAAAAAACTACGGCAATCCAAGACACGTCTCAACAGGTATCGCTGTGGCGCGATACAGGGCAAGTCTATTACCTAGAAAATACCATAAAGCTTACGTACCAATCTAAAGCCGGGGCGGTAACAATCGAAAAGTTATCCCTGGACCGACTGCACGACGTAGTGAGAGAACTTCAAGCACTTAACGAGAGCTCAACATTAGCTCGCAGTGAAGTTGCTAATCAAACCGACGCCTTTAATATCAGTGTATGCGGTGTTACCTGGCAAAAAAGTGAAGACGGTAAGAGTGTAAGAATAAAAGCACTACCTGAAGCGGCATTATTGCGAAGCCCAACCGCATGTTTTACTAAATCTCAGGCCGTATTCAAGCATGCATTTATGCTTGAACACGATGACTTACTTACGCCATCTTCGTCAGGAAAGCCTGGTATATACACTTATAACCGCATATCCATAAACCAATTTACCGAGCAACTTGCCAACGCGAACGCGCGAATTTCGCCTGCAGAGAGGAAAAAGATAACTGTTGGATTCGATAATTTCTCTACCGCCTTTACGGAGCACGAGCAGTCAATTATCGACACCTTTATCGAGCCAGAAAAGGAAATAAAGAATGATGTTGAAGGTAACGCAAACCTCGAAAACAAATAGCGAAGTGTTAAAGCAGCATACAAGAAGGGTATTGGTTTAATTAACGAATACCCCGCTATTATCGGCTATGTCAGTGATTGTTTAAGCAGTCGCTTCAATGCGGGTGGCTTGGCTGGTTTTGGCAAGTATGCCATGCCTAGTACGTCAGCTTCTTGTCGAACTTCGTTACTTCTATTGGCGGTAATAAGCACGCTTAACGCGAAGCGCATCCCAGCCTCATACAATGATTGCGTGGCCTCAGTGCCTGTTTCACCGTAGTTCAGGTGATAATCTGCAATTAATACATCAAACTTTTGTGTTGCGTGTACTAACGCATCATTCGCCCCTTTTACCCACGTAACGGAAGCGCCCCAATCTTGAAGTAGGGCACACATAGCCTTGGCCACTTGTTCATCGTTTTCGATAAGTAGGACTATTTTGCCATGAAGGAAAGAAGTAGTGTTTTCGACCAATGCGGTTTTCCCGCTCGCATTTGTTGCAGCGGTTTGGTCAGTCGATTTAGCGTCATTACATGCACGGGGTACGGTAATACTAAAGCTGCTGCCGCGTTGTGGAACCGACCTCAGCGCCACTTTATGGCCCAGCAGTCTACAAATTTTATCAACAATAGTAAGGCCCAAACCAATGCCTTCGCCACTGTGATTACTTTCTAGTTGATGAAACTCGCCAAAAATTTCTTGTTGCTGCTCAGGCGCAATTCCGCTGCCTGTATCACACACAAAAATACTTACGCTCTTGGCATGATTAACACTGTTACTGTGGCGTCTTACACCTACCATCACTTTACCTGTATGAGTATAACGCACGGCATTTGACAGTAAATTTTGTATTACTCTGCGAAGTAAATTTATGTCGGTGTGCACTTTCACACTGGTAGGTACATAGCGCAGCTCTATGCCTTTTTGTTGCGCTAAAATACCAAACTCTTGTACCAAAGATGACAGCACATCATCAAGCTTGAAGGAAACCTTTTGCGGGGTTAAAACCCCTGCATCCAGCTTGGTCATATCAAGCAGCATGGTAAGTAAACTTTGAGCATTATTCAGTGAATTAACAACGCCTTCAGAGAGACTTGCCAATTCGCTGCCTTCGGTTTTTTTGCATAACATCGATGCAAACAGTGAAGCCGCGTTAAAAGGCTGCATTAAATCGTGTCCGGCGGCGGCAAGAAAGCGGGTTTTACTCTCATTAGCTTTATCTGCTTGATGCTTGGCTTCAGCTAATTCTGCTGTACGCTGAGCAACCCTAGCCTCAAGATCTGATTTAGCATCCTCTAGGGCATTTTGAATGGCAATATACTCTGTTATATCGCTGTAGGTCGTAACGTAACCTCCGCCAGGCAGTGGCGCGCCGTTAAGCTCAATAACACGTCCGTCAGGTTGTTTGCGAATAAATTTATGGCGACTGCCTGCAAGCATGTGGCGTATGCGTTTTTTGATCTCGTTTTCTGCCGCGCTGCTGGCATTAATAGCGTCGCTATGAGAGCTAAATAGGCCGCGTTTGGCGTTGAAACGCAAAATGTCCGCAATAGGCATTCCCGCCTTTAAAAAGCCTTTGGGGTAGCCGAAAAGCTCAATATATCGGTCGTTCCAGGCCAGCAACTGCAGTTTTTCATCAAGAACACTTATGCCTTGCTCTATGTTTTGCACAGACGACTGCAATACTTCATGGTTAAATTGAAATGATTGCGACGCTTCTTCAACCCAATCAACCAGTTCAGGCAATGTGTCGCTTCCCGTATCGGCGATTGCACCAAGTAATATTCGTGCGCTTGGTGCACCTACTTGTGCAGCTAGTAATTTATCTACGCGTTCAATTAGCGCATGGCTTGCGTAGCCGCGGGCAAATGCGCGATTTACATCTACAGAAAGCTGTTGCGTTAGTCGTGCTTGGGCGGGCTCATCGAGCACGCGCTGTGTCAGTGAAATGAGGTCTTTTACTTTAACCATCAGTCGTGGTGGTTGCTCGACGTGCGATCCTTGCTCTACAACAACCTCTGAAGAGGATTGTGTCATCAACGCAACAATAATGAACGTTAAACAGTTTGCAACGAGAGAATAGGCGAAGCCTAAACCAAGCGCTGCGTCAGTGGGCGGTGGATTAAAATAGTAACTCGATAAAATACTGGGGTAGAGCAAAAAAATTGACCAGCAGATAAAGCCCGCAAGCAATGCGCAAATGGCGGCGGCTTTGGTACTTTTTTGCCAATAAAGGCCGAACATAAGTACCGGCATGCACTGTCCCAATAGCGCAATAGCAATCACACCACTTTTCACCAATGGCGCAGTTTGACTTATGTTCAGGTGATACCAGAGCGCAGTCGACAACACCACTAGCACCGTAAGCCGCCTAATGGTGAGTATTTTTCCTGGCTCCATTGAGCGCTCTGGCGCTGTTTTTAAACGTGCTTTTAACCACAAGGGCGTAATAAGGTTATTCGCAATCATGATACCCATGGCAAGGGTGGCCACTATAACCATGCTTGTAGTTGCCGACAGCCCACCAATAAAGGCGAAGGAAGATAACATCATGTTTTCAGCGTAAAGGGGGATCGCTAGCACGTAGGCATCAGTGTTTGTGCTATCTGGAAGCAACATCTTACCGGCAAGGGCAATAGGGATGACGAACAATGTCATTCCCAATAGGTATAGCGGGAACAGCCATCGTGCTGTACGTAACTCGCCCTCACCATTTTGTTCAACAAAGTTCATATGAAACTGACGGGGCAAAACAAACATAGAACACACGCCCAACGCCACATGAGACACATATACCCATATTGCACTATCAGCATAAATAACGTCTCTGGCTGCTTCATGTGCTGAAGCCTGTGCCACTAAATCAAGCACGCCATCGAATAGATAAAAACAAACAAAGATACCCACCGCCCAAAGTGCTAACAGCTTTACTATCGATTCGAATGCAATAGTTAGCAATAAGCCTGGGTGTTTGTCGGTTAGGTTGAGCGAACGAGTACCAAAAATAATGGCAAATAGCGCCATAAGACCAGCCACATACACACTTACTTGCTGATTACTGGATTGAGGCGCACCGGTTATTAAGCTAATTGATTTTGTAATGGCATCTAACTGCAATGCGATATAGGGAATAACGCCAATAAAACAAAGCAGCGTGATAAGCGCAGCTATAAGATGAGAGTGTCGATACTTGAGCGATATGAGATCAGCAAGTGAGCTTATGTTGTGCTGCTGACACAAGCGACTGATGTGCAACACAATAGGAAAGCCAAACGCCATAGTGAGCATAATACCCAAATAGGTGGGAATGATGGCCCAACCGTATTGAGCTGCTTGTGATGACGTTCCAAAGAAAGCCCATGATGTGCAGTGTACGCCTAAACCTAAGCTAAAGAGCACAGGATGTTGTTGGTTGTCTCTAAGCTGTTTGTCACCCCAAAATGCCAAAGCGAATAGCGCGATAAGATACACACCTACCAATGTGCCAACTGTCCAAATACTCAGCATAAAAGGTCCAAATAAAAACAACTGCTTAGCTGAAAATACAGTAACACGTTTTTTACATTTCGTCCTATCTTGCCGTGCTCCGGGTCGCAGTACTTTAGTACTGGCATTGCCTAATAATTAATCTGTGCTACTGTGAGGTTATGTGTAGATAGGGCGTCCGTATTCGAAGATTATCTCAATAGCAAAAAACAGCGGAATTTGTTGAAATAACAATTCGGTTTTTGACCAATGTGCAAACGCCGTTTGCCTTTGATTCACGCCAATGAAATTATTTTGAAAAGCTAACAGTTGTCTATGGGCGGATGACAGTTTCAGCACTATCAAAAACTCGAGCGGGGTATTGTTTTATTAACGCCAGTGTTTGTTCAGAGGCTGCCTGATGGATACCGACAATGCCTGTCCAGGTGTCTCTTCCTCTTCCTTTTGACTTATAAAGTGCTGCATCGGCTACGGCTACGGTGCTATGCCAATCAAAGAAAGCATGATGCTCACTATGCATTGGATAAGAGGCAAACCCCACTGAGCAACTTACACTTAAACTGGTTTCGTCATTGATGTAAAACGGTGATGCTGACATGCAAGACACCAAGCGTTCTGCCATTTTATGGGCGTCATATCTGCTTTGGTTGTGTATTACGGCTAAAAACTCTTCGCCACCCCAGCGTATTAAGTAGTCATCTTTATTAAGCTGGTTGGCAAGTCGAGTCTTTGTTTCTATAAGCACCTGATCGCCAACGTGGTGGCCGTAGGTGTCATTTATCTGCTTAAAGTGGTCAAGGTCGATAATGATAAACAGTAAATCGTGCTTCTCTTCAGCTAAACGCTCTGTGCTTTGCTGCGCTTTGCTTTTGCGTGTTTCGTAGTGTTTGCACACTGTCGCAATATCAGTGGAAATATTTTGTAGCAAAAAGCGTCTGTTGTTAGCACCTGTAAGCGCATCGGTAAGACTAGCGCGCTCAAGTGCGCTGGCTTGTTCCTGTAGTTGTGCATTAGCGGCCGTAAGTTCGGCCGTGCGCTGCGCGACGCTTTCTTCAAGTCTACGCTGACGAGAGCGATAATGGCGCAAGCTTAACTGGTGCAACCCAAGTATGCTGAGCAGCAACAACACCAACCCCCAAAATTTAAACAATGAGGTTTGGTACCAAGCTGGATGAACGTAAAAGTTCTGGATTAGTGTATTGGAGTGCCACTGCTTGCCGTCCAACGCGTATTCAACTTGCAATTCGTAGTGACCGGGATCAGGACTGGTGATGGTAATACTGCGATGATTAGCATCTAGCACAGTCCAATTGTCTTCTTCTCCAAGTATTCGATATCGATAATGAATATCTTGGGGGGATAAGTAATCTAGCGCCACAAATTCAAAGGCAATTCGCTTGGGTAAAGATGAGAAGGTAAGTAATTCACTACCGCCAGGTTTCTGTATTTTTCTATCATCTTTAGTGATAGCAAATATGTCAGTAAATGAGAGGGTTAGTGGAGCTTCTGCCCTCGATAAAGCTTCAGGTGAGAGCAAAGTAATACCATTTCTACCACCAAAAGCTACACTGCCATCTGCGGTAATTGCCGCGCTTGCGCGAGAGAAAGGACTGTTTATCGACTGCATCGGCGCCACAACTTGCCGAACGGATAAGCTCGACACATCAACTGCAATAATGCCCCGAGCGGTACTCGCCCATACCTTGTCTGAGTGTTCTCCGGCAATTCCCGCTACGGTATTGCTTGGCATATTGTGTTGGCCATTGCGCTGGCGCCATACTTCGTTGTTGCTATCTCCAATAAACAATCCCGCATTACTTGTACCAGCCCACACCTTCCCAGCAGTATCGACGTAGATATCGGTGATAAATTGCTGCTGAAGCGTTGCGTTTGAAGCTGGCGTTATTTGTAAAATTGCACCGCTATATTCATCCAAACTGGCCAAGTACAAACCCTGCCATGTTCCAATCCAAAGCCGATGCTTGTCTGCAAAGAGCGCTGAAATACGACGGTCTCTCAATTCCGTTAGGTTCAAATGCTGTGCTGAGTCCGTTGTCGTTGACGGACGCACCCAAAGCCCGTCCGTTCCGCCAAGCCACAGCGCCTTGTCTGATTGCGCGAAAGCACTTGTGAAACTATCTTGCGGTCGGCTGCCGATACTCAAGGGCTCAGCTTTGCGCGTATCAGTAGGAAGTACAACCGTGGCAAAATTAGACGACGCATAAAGGTTGCCATCGCTATCGCTAAACAGCGTTTCTATAGGGTCGCGCGAATGGGTCCACCACGCATTTAAAATACCCTGCGTTGGTGAGAGCGAAATTAGACCATAAGCACCATTCGCTAATACAAGGTTGTTTTTGTAAGAAATCAACGCATGTACTTTCGATTCTGGCAAATGTTTATCTAAGCCAAGCCCACCCAATATGTGAGTTATGCCCTTACTTCCATTCTCTAAAAGGTTTAACGATTCTCCGGCACCTATCCAAGTAAGGTTGCGAGAGTCTTTATAGGTATTCCATATGTTGTTGTCTGCAAGCCCCAAAGGATGAAGCTTATTTGACTGAAAGCGTCTTTGCTTTTGTGTTTTGAGGTCTAGTGTAATTAGGCCATGCCCAAATGTTCCTACCAGCACTTTATCTGGCTCAATCTCAAGCAAGTTATATATCCAGGCCGACTCAGCATCATTCTGCAGGATAATGGGGTTGAAACTATTTGCCGTACCGCTAATAAAAATACCGCTTTTTGCGGTGCCTATAAGCATCTTGCCTGACGCTAGTGTGGTTATTGCGGTAATGCGCTTATTCGCTACAAATGACTGTGATGGCTTGAGTTCTATATTGCTCTGTTTGAGTGGTGCTGAAAACAAACCTTTCTCTGCACCTACCCATAGCGTTTTATTTTGACCAACGTTTAAGGCATACACTCGCATTGGCTCAGGCATGACCACGTCTGAGAGTACTTTAGTGACAATATCGTATTGATAGATTTGCCTGTCAGAGGCGAGTATTAGCCACTCTTTATCAGAATGAGAAGCATAAACCCCTTTTTGTATGGATACATTGGCAAGTTGCTCAACGCCATCGACGGGTTTGAGTAAAAGTCTGTCAGTGTCTAAGTGAAAAAGGCCCTGACTGGTGCCCACCCAAATCCTATTTTTAGTGTCTGTTATCAAGCCATGAATAACAGGGACAGGTTGACTATCACCAAGTGAAGCAAACTGAGCTTTTTTAGAAAAATGCGAATCCCACCGCCACAAGCCATTTGCGGTTACAAACCACATAAAGCCGCTTTTGTCTTCGGCGGTTGAAACAATAGGCCCTTGGATGTCTGAAGACGTGGAAATAGGACGGTGGAAAAGCGGCGAACTAATGTTTTGCCAAAGTGCAGCGTTTGCAGAAGAGAAGACACTTAGCGCTAGCAGTAATGCTAACACTGTACGGTGCGATAAAAGGTTTAATAGGGTAACGACAGTCACTGCTTCTTTTAAGGTGGTTTGCAACATCAGTCTTCGCTGACTTTTCATCATTTGTTTTAATTCTTAAGAACAGAGTTAACCACATAATGAGGTTACTTCGCATCCTTTTTGCATTTTTTTGAAAATCACCCACAAAAAATGTGTGGATACCCTTGATCGCCCTAAATCAAGCCCCATAAATAAGCGCATCAGACAGTTTCCCATAAATTTTTAGTAAATTTTGGGCAATGCCTAATTAGAAAAACGTTTGGAGGTAGGCATGAGCGACAATCGCGACGTGCAGGCAGAACAAGAGAATACAGTGGACGAAACTGTG
>ENA-OWNT01001922-OWNT01001922.1-seawater-metagenome-genome-assembly--contig:-NODE-1922-length-23405-cov-3.982167_pt1 | contig 23405 bp, 21 predicted proteins | sample MGYA00238136_ERZ651165 | MGnify/ENA primary metagenome ERZ651165 (study PRJEB26861, sample SAMN08777766) | seawater metagenome | isolation source: coastal seawater | place: USA: Florida | collected...
GATCCACGCCGCCGTCCGCGACACCCTGGGCGACGCCCTGGGCGAAAGGAGCGTCGTGATGGCCCACCTCTCGCACTCCTACACGGACGGCGCCTCCATCTACTACACCTTCCTGGCCCCTCAAGAGCGGGGCGGCGAGATCGAGCAGCTCGAAGATCCCGCCGAGAAGGGCCGCCGCTACAAAGAGATCGCGGAGCTGGCCACCAAGCGCCTGCGCAAGCCCGAGCGGGCCATGGAGCTATGGAGCCAGGTCCTGGCCTTCGCGCCCCAGGATCTCGAGGCCCTCGAGGCCCTCGAGTCCATCTACGAGCGCAGCAAAGACTGGGAGAAGCTCGCCGCCATCGGCGAGGCCAAGATCGAGCTTCTGGAGGACGACAAGGCCAAGATCAAGATTATCAAGGAGCTCCGGGCGCTCACCGATTTGGGTTTGAAGGAGGCCAAATCGTTGGTAGAGTCTGCACCTTGCATTATCAAGAAAGACGTTTCCAAAGAAGACGCGGACGCCATGGTGGCAAAGATCAAAGAGCTGGGTGGTGTGTGCGTGCTCGAGTAGATGTGATGGACTTGCAGTTTTCCTCAACACTCGCGCCAACGATCAGCGGACCGATCGTCGTTTAGTTACGGCGCACGCTTGACCGGCGCTTCACCTCGGAATAGGGTGTATGTCCTGAAATGGGGGGATGCGCACTGGTGTCTGTATATTAGAAGGGAGGGCTGTTTGTAACTCTTTGAGGGAATGAGTAACCACGTTTCGTCATTCCGCATCTAGTATGAACTCGAGTGGGGCACTTTTTTGCTCCCGACCTCATCCGTCGTTCCTTTACTTCGTGCACAAAAGTTAGGTGTCTAGAGGAATCAATCATTGTGTCGGTAGGCGTGTTGGAAGATAGGAGGAGTGTCGGTTATCAATCCGATGGTTCCTGTTCAGCCAGTCCATCGCTGTCATCGTCGTCAAGCGAAAGTGTTGGCTGCGTGTGTTGTTCACAGCATGTCTGCGATTCTGCGATGGATGTGTATGCCTCACGACGTCCACTCCCAGGACTGTCATGCTTTTTCACTTGTAATACCGATACAGGAGGATTTGCCGAGTGCGTACATCTTTCAGGGAATGCCCTCATTCGAGGAATTCGAGGAAAGGGCTGTAGAGTATCGTTTGTAGATAGGTATTCCAACCTTCGGAACCGTGGAACAGTGGAAGGTTGAAGGAAGGAAGGCGGACTGAGAATGACGCAGTGGCTGTTTGCGGTGGCTGTGGGGCGGTGACTGCGCTGTGAGTGAATGAGGGGGAGTGACCGAACGAACGGGCAGTGTGTGAGTGAGTGAGTGAGTGAGCGAGTAAGTGGGCGAGTGAGGGAGTCGGTGGCGGTGAGTGACCGCCGCGCTGTGGGTGGAGCTTTGCTGCTGCTCTGCGGGCAGCGAGAGTGACAGTGACAGTAACAATGAAAGTGTGACAGTGTGTGGAAAGAAAGAAGCCCGATCGAACGAACGATGAACGAATGATGAACGAACGAACGAATGATGAACGAACGAACGAACAACAAACGATCGTATGATAGCAACAACAATCAACCACACAACACACAACACACCACGGAAGAACACAGAACGAGACCAGCGAATGGATAGACAATTGGCGACGGCTGCTGGCGATAGTAACGGAATGGTCAATGAGTGAAGTGACGATGCTACCGAACCATGGCGGACACGTGTGGTTGTGTGATATTGATGTCGCGCAGAGGACTCGCTACGAACGGGAGGGGAGAACACCGCATGCAGATGTGCGCAAGTGACGGGAATTTGCCTCATTGTAGATGGTGTCCCGCGGCAGGAGACGTGTCATGATTGTCTTGATACGAGCGTTAACGACTGCAAAGGCGAAGAAAGCAATGCCTGCAGTGAAAAGTCGTCGTTTAAGAAAGATGAAGAGTTGATGTTCATGTTGAAAAGCGAGACCTGTTTTTTGCGGGTTTTCGCACAAACGTAGTTGCGACGGTGTGCAACCCGTTTACCCAGATTCCCCAGCCCTCTCGTGGGCGATGGCACCATTGTGGTGAACATAAACATACTGCTGTGCGAGCAAAATGGGAAACTCCATTCCTCGACTAGCCACGGAGCAATTCGATGCCCACTCGTGCATCCAGAAACTACCGGGATCCAAAATTGTGCAGCAGGAGATGCTGTGCAATCGACGGTTCATGAAGTCTTTTCGTTCGAAGCGTGACAATGAGGATCTGGTGGTCAAAGTATTTTATACAGGTCTGTCGGTCGAGGAAGAATTGCCCCCCGAGCTTGTGCAAGCCCAAGGTGTACTGTTAGAACAGCGTGGCAAGTTTTCAGCGAACTCGAACGCGTTCAACGTTCTTCCGTATCAGGCCTTCATTGAGCTGGGTGACGTTCAGGCTGCATTTTTGATTCGACAGTACTTCCACAACAACTTGCATGATGCATTGGAGCATCATCACCCACCACTTACGTATGTTGAGAAGCTGTTCGTGGTTTTTCAAATGCTACACGGGCTGAAGCAAATGCACCGTTCTGGCGAATGCCACGGTGACCTGAAAACAGAAAACATCATGTTGACGTCTTGGAATTGGGTATTCCTCACGGATATTGCCACGTTCAAGCCCACAAATTTGCCCATCAATGACCCGTCGTTCTTTTCGTATTTTTTCGAGAATGCAAATCGCCCGGCGTGTTGCATTGCTCCTGAACGCTTTACGAAGTCACTGTCCTACTTAGAGTCGCTCGTGAGCGCCGAGCAAGAACAACAACCAACGGCACAGTCAACGCCTTCTGTGCTTGACCTCAGACCTATGATGGACATTTTTTCCATGGGCTGTATCATTGCAGAAATTTTTGCCGTCGACCATCGTCCACTGTTTTCGCACCCGACGTTGTTGCAGTATATCGCTGGGGAGTACGATCCTGCAGAGGTGGGTGGTTGTCCGACTGCGTCATGTGCCGAAATTTCCGATTCTGATATGCTGTTGCACTCGCTCTCCCTCGTGTTTTCGCAGGCAATATCCAAATTGGAGTGTCCACAGCAAATTCGCAACTTGGTCGCGCATATGATTCAGAAATCACCGGTTTGCCTTGTTGGGATTGCTTGGTACTGGTCGATGTCATGGTGACACACCCTGTCTTAATTCATGTAGACCCAGCGTTACCCACTAAGCAGATATTTTAGCTTGTGCCAAGCTGACGCAAATTTGCGACACTCGGGCAAAGGCGAGCAAGACGCCGACGAAGATTTTTCCATCTTTCCTTCTTATTTCCCATTCCTATTTGATATCCTGAAGTCGACGGCATCGAATAGCCTTGGATGCAACGACGCCGACGCTAGGATTCGCCTGATTGCCGCAAATTATGGCAGTATTTTGGAAAACCTTGTTACACATGTGGACGCTGACGCGAGCGACGGCGGCACCTCCGACATTGTTGTTGACAGGGCAGGCGAACAATTGCTGCGGCACTTACTTCGCGCTAATGAAGATGAAAAAAGCGGTATCTTCCGCAACGTAAAGTCGGAATCGATATTGAGTGACTACGACAAATATGCTGACGCCGAAGAAAATGCCGTCCGCGTAGAGCACGCCGATGAAACGCTGAATAAAGATGAAACCGGAAAGCCGATCCTTGATCCCGCCGACGATTTGCTGGAAGAGCTGAACGCGTTCGAAAGCGACCCAGAGATTCAATTTGCATCCAAGGTCGTTGTTGCTCGTGGGCACCCATTTTGCTGTGTTCGTTTTTCTTGATCGTCTGCCCCTGTGTCGCGTAGGTCGCCGCGCTGGACATTAGTGATTCGGAATCGTTGTCTCTCTCTGATTTAGCTGCACAGATCGAGGCGCTTGGGCTTGGAACTGGGAACGCGGAAGGTGACACTAACGCCAGCCAATCGGTAGCCGAGGCAGCGCTAGCTGCGTTGTCAGCAGTGCAGGAGCGAAACGAAGAACAAGAAGCTCAAGACAAGGAGAGTCAAAACACGTTCAAAGGCGAAGAAGATGATCACAAGTTGTATCCGCGGGCTGTGGAGTCAGAGGGCTTAGTGATCGTGCTCAATGTTGTCCTGACCAGTTTACGAAATGTTCGGCATCCTGCAAACCAAATCATTGGGTTGAACTTGATGCTGCGCTTCGCTCGGTTCGTTGCAGACAGCGTTCGTCTTCAACAGCTGATTCCGTACACCATTGAACTGCTGAAAGACACCAACGAAGCCGCGACAGTTCGAGCTGCTGGACTCCACACTTTAACAGCGCTCCTGCGCATGACACGCGTTCTGCCCAAAAGGGACCAATCTATTTTTGAGGACTATATATTCCCGGCCCTGTCTACGTACCCAACAGATCGCGAACCGTTGGTACAATTGGCGTTCGCATCTTGCTTATCCCAAATTGCTGCAATCGCGAAGCGGTTCTTGGACAAATCGTTTGCCAACCAACTGAATGAACCCGAAGAAGCAAGCGATGACTCAGCACCTAGCGCTGGTGGCTTAAGCAGTGTTGGCGGAATAAGTGTCAGCTCTGCAGGTGAGTCTGTGCAAAGACTGAACTACTTCCAGCAGTTGGAGAACTTGCACGAGGGCGTCAAGAAAATGATTCAGGTGAGTGGGGTGCACACACTGTTAACACACACAGCGATGCTGATATCGTTGACTTTTGTGGTGGCCAAATTCTTTCGTAGCCGCTGGTTGCCCAGCAAACTCCGCACTCTTCGTTGATCAAGCGGTGCCTTCTTTCGACCATAATCAAGTTGTGCGTGTTCTTCGGACGCAAAGAAACGGAGAACTTTCTACTGCCATTGTTATTCACCTTTCTCAACGATACCGACTGGCAGCTGCGAGCCTCACTCTTTGACCATATTGCTGGAGTTTTGTCCTTTGCGCCTTGGACATCAAAGTCGCACAAACAGATCCTCCTCGTAATGTTGACTGACTGCGAGGTGCGTTGATTACACACACATACATACAGCGTGTTCAGCGACGCCAACAATTTCAATGTTTGGTGCTTGCTTTAGGAGTTGGTCGTTGCTCGAGTTCTGAAGTGCATCCACACTCTTTGCACACTCAAGATGCCGCTATACGACCGCCATTTGTTGCTTGGCTTCGCAGCTGGCGCGGCTCCGATTCTTCTGCATCCCTCGCCGCTTCTGAGACAGCGCGTTTGCGAAGTCATAATTGCCGTGGCAGATTTACTTTGTCCGACGGATGTCCACGTATTATTATTGCCGCGGCTCGTTCCGTACATCCGCATCGATCAACTACAAGGTCATCGCCGCCTCACAAGTGAACTTTTGCAGGTACGTGTGCGCCTTGCGGGCATTGCTAGTCTCGGCAGACTCCAACCGTTTTAACTTGTCATTGCTTACAATTGCAGATGGTTGCTTTTGCTCCGATTTCTCGCTCTGCATTCAACGATGCACTGCATGCCACTCTCAAGTCGGAAGCTCAAATTTCGTCGTTTCGGTGGCGAGCTGGGGATGGTGCTGCAAATGAAGTGAACTTTTGGATGCGCGCTGCAACGAAAACAGGACTCATGTCCGAAGCTTCTAATGACAATGAAACCGAACAGCGTCGCTTTCATGACTTGAGCGCTCTTCCAGTATCTTCAAAATCGCCGCCGTCGCAGTCGAACATTACCTTGGACAAGTCCGCTTCAGGCAGGCCCTCGCCCACTCACAAGGTTTCGTCAGAAAAGCTATTCAAGTCGATGCAAGACGCTATTGTTGCAGAAGAGAGGTCTTATGTTCAGAAGCGTGAACGAGAGTCAGGCCCAGGACTCCCTTCCGAGGCGAAGAAACTTCAATGGCTGCAGCCATACATCAAAGGAGTGTCGAACTCCATCAAGAAGTTTTCGGTTGCTTCAAAGCCACTGCGTGAAATTGCGAATATTGACTATGCCGCTCAACTAGATCGTCTTTCAGAAGGACATGGAGCGGTCACCCTGGGAAGCTATCTTCAAATCGGCAGTGGCGGCAGCTCGAAGATGGGGTCGTCTGTCATGTCCACATCAGGATACACAAAGCTACAAGGACCTGGCCAAGGGATGTTCACTGGCGCTGACGGCGTCGTGAGGCGCCAGATATATGTTGCGTCGCAGTTCTTCCTCCCGCAGAACTTGAAGTCCAAGTCTCAGGTGTCACAGAGTAGAGCTGGCAAGAATGAGATTTTAGCCCAGCTGGTGGGTGTCCCGAAAACGCCTAAAGTCAGCGGGCAAGTGCCGAAAGCATCGAGTAGTCAGCAGTGCGTATCGACCCGCGCCAGCGCATGTGTCACGAACATTCCTCTTGCTCATAGTACGGAATATGTAATGTTGCCACGTTTTAGGTACACTATCTGCCTTCCTCAACGTGTTCGTAGCTCGCGAGCAGAAGATGAAACATACAATGAGATTCGGCGGAATTTCAATTTGCGAGTGCAGAAGGTGACTGCTGCACCAGGCGGCATCGCCGGGGCGGACGCAATGACCGCAGGAGGTTGGTGAACGTGATGTTTTGCTCGCAACACCAAGTTTGGCCGTTTTAGTGGCAGTGTTGCAAACTGTGATGGCACAGGGTTCGGGATGTATCGGCGGCAACAAGTTCTGCTGGATACTGACACATTGCTGAGAAGGATTCAAGCACTCGATATCCCGCCACTCCCACAGGACCTGGGAGGCCTCACAATCGACACCATGTCCGAGTTCAGCAAGTACGAGCTTATGTGCGATGTTTGCAAAGCGCCCGCCGTGCGCCACGACGACGAAGGCCACAACAACGCAACTGTGGACAGCTCGTCTGTTGGAGCTGGTGGAGAGTACACGGGCACGCCAGTGAACTTGATTGTGCCAGGCCTAAACGACGTTGGCATAGGTCATGGGATGCGCGTTTGGGGTATGCAGCGAAAGAAACATCTGATCGAAGGGGGTGACCTCGATGACATCGCCGCGCTCGGTGCCGCCGAGGGCCGATTCGACCTCAACAATTGGGTGCCGCGTGGGATTCTCGTCCACGAATCAACGGAGCATCTTGGCGCCGTTCGTCATGTTGAAGTGGCAGAAGACGAATCGTTCTTCGCGACAGGCGCAGACGATGGTACTGTCAAAATATGGCTGGGCTCTCGTCTCGGGGACCGCTCGTTGATGATGTCAGCAAGGACCATTCATTGCGGGACCGGCGGTGATGATGGCGTCACGCGTCCACCAGCGGTAACAGCGTTGACAACTTGTGATAATTCGAGATCGGTAGTAATTGGCAACAAACTTGGTGAGCTCGGCGTGTACCGTGTTGAGCTGCTGCAGCCGTCAAGCCACGACCGCTCACGCTCTTCCACCGGAAATTCCATCAATACGCCGAGTACTGCAAATGCCGCCTCGCCCGGGGCTGACACCCATGCGTCAAAGCTGCATGGGGACACTGATCCAAACAGTCCCGGTGTTGTTGCGCGCAATTCAACGCGAAAATCTCGAGTTGTCTGCAACGTGGCAATGTTGGCCGAATTGCACTCAAGTCCTGGTCAACGGGCTCTTGCGCACGGCGCCATTGTCGCTGTCGAACACCTGAGCGCGCAGGTTTCGTCGACATTAGTGTATGCCACGCACAACGTGGGTCTTCATTCCTGGGATCTTCGACAGCGGCGAGAACCTTGGAAGATTCCACTGGATCCTGAACTCGGCCGCATTACAGATATGTCGCTCGGCGCCGACGGACACTGGCTTGTATGCGGCACCAGCAATGGGTTTTTAGTGTTGTACGACTTGCGGTACCAGCTCACTCTGAAGCTGTGGAGCGTTGTCGAGTTAGTACGTGCATACGACGCTGACGCAAGTGTTTGCGTCAATAGCGTGAAGTGTACTCCCGAACTAAACTTCCTGACAAATCAATATTCACAACGGCCTCAATCAACCCGCGACTTCGCATACGCATCGTCGTATCACGCATGGGAGAATCAGCCCATCGTAACAGTTGCCGCCGGAGCCAACACGGTGTTTGTGGTCGACATATCAACCGGTCGCATCCGCCACACGTTTTATTCAACGCACATGGAGGCTGACCAGCAAAAGTTCCCAACTGTGGAGTATTTGCGGGATATTCCTGTTGCTACAACCCTGCAAAGATCACTGCGAGGCACAATGCTTCCTTTGTCATACATTCGGCAAATGAGCGTTGACACAGACCAGATTCATGAACGAACAAGTGCAGCCAACGCTCATGTGGCCCGTGTGCGAACATTTTTAACACCGTCTCGCTCGATTTCGTCACCGTCCGGTCACATTGGTTGCCCAGCACCGTTCATCATAACCGCCGGAGATGATAGAGCGATACGTTTCTGGAATCTGAATCGATCAATCGAGAAATCTGTTACTTTCTCCGGACATGGTCATCGTGACCGAGAATCGTCCATGTACAACAGTCAAGACACCGTGTCGTGTTGTTTCGAGGCATTGGACAACCCATCGAACCGATTGTTTTCGTCGTCCCCTCATCGACAACAAGGTGCCAAAAAGAGAAGTTCTTCAGTTTCGAGCGGGGATTTCGATTTGGACAATGTTGGAGTTGCAGAAGGCAGTGACCTCACGCTCGATGATAGCGGCCGGTTCCGTGGCCCAAGCGTGGCTTCTGGTCTGCATGAAGATTCCATCCTCGCATTGAACATGCTTGAGCCTCAGCGACTTTTGCTCTCCAGCAGTCGCGACGGCGCTGTTAAAGTGTGGCGGTAGCTGCATCATGATGTCCGGCCTGAATGCTAGCGCAGCTTGCTGGCACTCGTTGTCACGGCGATCTTGACAGCGGAACTGTCGTCGCGAATTGGTATTGCTCGTGCGAATTATATGAATAAAATTTATGATGCATTGGGTGCAACAACCTGCACACAGAGCGGTAGTGCTTGTTTTGTTGCTATGCTGACTGTGCACTCTCACTCAGTCACCTTGTGTGCGCCTGCAACATTCTGCAGCAAGCTCATACGCTCCAGAAAGCGTTCCTCACTAAGTTGTCCCGCATCGTACATCCTTTTTAGGTTGCGGATGAGAGACGGAATGTTAGAAGCCATGTCGTACGTGCCATCACTGTTCCGGCGCCGTTTGTTGTTGCTCTCGAGTGTTGCCACAATTTGGTCGCGCATGGCTTCAGCAGTTCGCTCCCCAGTGTAAGTAGAGTCGTACTTACCACCGAAGAAAATTTTGATACTTGGGAAACCGAGAATTTCGAACTTTTCGATGAGTGGCTCATTCTCGATTGTGTTGCCGTCGACTCGCAGGAACTTAACATTGTCAAGAAGGGAGAATTCGTTTGCGATTTTGTGCCATTCAAAGGAGAACTTTTGGCAGTACTTGCACATTCTGGAAAAGAATTGAACGATAGTGATATCTCCTTCAGACTCGGATTCCATTTCTCGGTCAAACTCTTCTTGCGTTAGAATTTCCACAAAGTTGTCTTGAGGCCGATGGATGGACCACCTCGGAAACAGATCCTCGATGGTTTCAGTACCCTCAGCTTCCTCTTCAATGGAGCTTGATTCCGCAGACATAAAAACGAGGATCTCTTCAATTGTGTCAACCGATGCCCCAGCTCGCAAACGAGGTAGCTTGCTGTGGTACAGTCCATTCCTGAACACGAAAAATTCAGCATTTTTCTCAGGATTTCTGTCCAGTTTTGCAACTAAGTCACCGTTTGAGCGTAATGAAGCATCGACAGTTGCGTAAGGCAATTGTTCAGGAAGTCGGGTCATTGCTTGCGCGAACTCTTTCGTCAGAATTTCCTGGCCGTCGTGCACTTGAATTACTGCCAACTTGTTTTCAGCAACAAAAGCCTCAAATGATTCATGATCCACCGCAATGCAAAGCGGTTCGTTGGGGTCGGGCACTTCGGCAGCAGCAAACGCGCATACCAAGCCCAAGAGGCACAGCGTGAACGAGGTCATTGCTTCAATCCAAGTAAGCAAGGAGATAAATCCGTATCAAAATCAATCGTTTGCACAAACTGCGTCGTGATGTCTTGCGCGCAGTTTTGCTTTTAGCTCTATGCTTTTGTGCCTTGTCTGCTCATAAGTTCGCTTCCAACCCACGAGTGCCAAGAACCTCTTGCGATCTTGCATTGAGATGATGTTTGTAGCATAACTGTGACAGAGCAATGGAGTTTCCCTTGAAGGTCGATGTGCGTGCGTCTCGATCAACTACTTTCAAATACTGCAACCTCATTCATTTGTTTGCGACCCCTCGAGGCACTGCAGCGGAATCACTCCGACTTTATGCGGGCGCACCAGTGATCGTCGTCTGCTCACAAATAACCAGCAAACACCAGGTTGCTGGCGCATTCAAGAAGCTTTCTGTGCCTGCAACACGTCGACGCGTCTGATTACGGTTCGTGCAGAGTGCAAAGTGCAATGACAGACGACGCGTTTTTGAGACGTAAGTGTGGTGGTGCGGTGGTTACCGTTGTTGTGTTGGCAACGTCGACGATTATGAGGAATGAGGTGGGTGTGAGGTTCGAGGTGCGAGGTGTGAGGTGTGAGGTGTGAGATGTGAGGCAGGTGGAGGCGTGAGCTCCGTGACTGCCTTCGCGCGTATTTTGTAACTGTCACGAGCTCTTGGTTGCTACTCAATTTCCAACAATCATCACGTAAAGTCGATTGCGACTCTCGCCGCCCGCTCAGGCCCGAAACTGTCCACGCATGAGCTGGTTGGAAAAGGGTGGGATCGCGTACCGTACAGCTGGCGACTTTTGAACTGTAACCTGTGACCGGTTAGCTGTGACCTGCGAACTATGAACTGTCCAATGTTCGACGCTGGACTGTTCCGTTTGATGACTTGTGTTGGGTCGCGGATCGTGGGCTCCACCGAAAAGAGAAAAGGACCCAATGCTGAGTGAGTTCTCAGCACGTACCACACTCAAGTCGTCTTCGTCAATCCAGCAGTCCCCGTCATTACCCGGGTACCCTTTTGATTTGTTGTCGTCAGTAATTCAGTAATCAGTAATCAGTCGTCAGTCATCGTGGGGAGGCATTGGTTGACAACGAACGCACGACCTTTTTGTTTGCCGTTTGCCGTTTCTGCTTTCTGCTTTCTGCTTTCTTCTTTCTGTCCTTCGTCCCTTTCCACTTCCCACCACACTCAAATAGTCAATAGTCAGATAATCAGTTGCCGCACTTTCCTCAATTCTCAATTCTCTAATTCTCTCATTCTCTGAATTCTCTTACCCGGGTCTAGATCTACCGGGGTAGTTTTTAGTTTTCAGTTTTCATTTTTCATTTTTCATTTTTCATTTTTCAGTTTTTGAGTTTCGTGTGCCATTCGTCATTCGTCATGCCGTCATTCATTCTTCATCCCTTCATCCTGTCATCCAATTTCCAATTCGCCTGCAGCTTGCCGGTCAAACCAACTCCACAACCCACACCTCCACAACGCCGACAACTCGCTGAAACACACAACCACCACCGCTTAATTTACTCATCACGTTTACGACGCGTTGTCATACCACTATCTAGACACTCACAGCTATACTGTAGTTGTAGCAAACATTGAGCGGATCATTCTGATGAAATGACCTGAATCGCCTCGTACCTGCCTCACCCAGTCAGTCAGTCAGTCAGTCAGTCTCACTCACAGTCAGCCGAAGCCAGCCAGCGCCGCTTCCGTCTGCGTAACGTCACTCAGTCGCTCAGCCAGTCAGTCCTTCAGTCGCTCTCAACGCCGCGTTGTGCAGTGACGACGAGACGACGAGCAACACGACCTTTGTTCTTTGTTGTGTTTGCGTGTCGTTGTTGCGCGTTGCGCGTTGTCGTGGACGAGTTGGGCACGATCACTTTGGTGGTGACGGTGAAAGTGAAGGTGGCGATGGTTGTCACTGTGAACGAACGTACGTGACAGTCTATTTCGTGTTGGCGTTCGACTGCACGAGCACGAGGGGCAAAGGTGTTCATTTGTGTAAACTATGGCGGTGGAACGAAAGTGTGCGTGCGTGCTGCGTGCAGCGTGTTTCGCGTAGCGTGTTACGGTTGGTGGTTTTTGTTCGGGACAACACGGAAGTTTTTGCGGTGTGACCACACACCAGCGGTCGGCACGACACAAACAGTGATTCCGGGCGTACAGTTGAGTGTGAGTAGCGGGTGACCAAAGAGTTCCTTTTTCTCTCTCTAGAGTTGCAAAACGCTACCCTTTTCTTCGGTCTGTGCATTGAAGTGCAACCATTTTCACCTCTTGAGTTTCTCTCGGTCAATTGGCGTACGGCAAGCATGACAAGGTTCGTATATTTCACATTGTCACTACGTATTTGCAATGTCACAACTGACTGCCCTCTTTTGGCTTGTAGTTTTGGCAAGGTGAAGCCAGGCGGTGGGAAGTGGTATAAAGGCCACAGCGCAGATCATGCGTGGAATCATGACTTGCTCTGGAAAACTCGTGTGAATTCTGAAAACGGCTTGATAGGAATTGCCCACGAAGACAATGTCCCACTTCATCTTCAGCATTTGCAGAAACTGAAGCCTCTGAAAAAGAAAAAAACTGCACGCCCGGCAACAGCTGTGGAAGAAAGGCTGCACCGCAGTGCGGCCCAAGAAATAAAAGCTTTACAGGCAGAAATAGCTGCGGAGGTTCGAAAACGTGACCATCTCGAGTCAAAGCTACGGAAAGTAATAGCGGTAAGTTGCTTCCAAGCCGAAACTATCTGTTGCGCACGTTAATTGACGAAACTGCGTTTTGATCCCGGTAGGTAATGGTCGACCAGGATCCGAGTGTACGAGCGGCAATCTCATAGTTACCTCTTAGTTTATAAAACTTGATGGTTGGATGGGCCGCCACTGGTTCACCGTTTCAATAAATATTATGATTGCGGAGGTCCACCAACGATCGCTCACGGTGTGCTCCAATTTACACTTCTTCCTCTTCTCCGTCGCCAAGTCGCATGTAATGCACCCCTGCCATTTCGACACTCTCAAGGATTACGCTTTCACTTTTGGACACGCGCATTGAAACACGACCGCTGCCGCCAACAAATTGACCAACATCGCTGCTGGTCGCATCTCGTTCTTGCACGGCAAGGGCATATTGCTGAGCCTCAGAGGACAGAACCATTCGCGGTGGTTGGACTAAGCACGCATTCGGGAAGTAACAGCGGCTGAGCAGGACACAGACTCGTTGCGCCAGGTGGCGCTTTTGGCTTGAGGCACTGTTGTCGTCATCGTTTGAGCTTTGGTCGACAAATATCAGGACCATTCTGCCTTTATACGCCATGATTCCTCTGCATTTTCTAACGAGGAGAGAAGCAAATGCTTCTTGTAGCTGCACAAAAATATTGAATGATGAACCAACCCTCGCTTCACGTTAACGCCGTCAACATACTTCGCACCTTTTTGAGCATACTGCGATTCGTTGTGGTAACATCCGCGGCTGAGAGGACTCCATCGCGCACAATTTCTGCCGAGTCTAGCGCAAACACCTGGAAATGCGACAGCTGCTCCGGTAACGTCTGACGACTCAACTGTGAGGTCTGTACCCAGTAATTGCATATTTTGAGGACTCTTGTCGATGATCTCGCAATGGACAGCTCACGCACCTGTCCGATGAGCAACGGGCCTTTGGACGCATCTCGAAACACAATGTGAAGAACACACGCATGCTGTTCTCCGAGATCCCGTAGTTCGTCGAACGATCGAATTATTGGCACCAATTGCCCAATTGACAAGTCTGAGTCCTCCGGCGACGGCCTGTGGTTTGTATCAGAAACTCAAGCCTCACATCAACCTGACAGTCGCGCGAGTGCGGCAAGGGACGTACCGTGGACGTAGACTTTGAGGCGTGCCTTGGCATATCTGGTACGCGAGCGCCCGAACCTGAAGTGACCGAAGCACAGGTAACTTCAAATATTGATGGCCAAACAACGCCAATTTTGTTTTGCTTTTTCACAGACCTTGTCCACATTGATAGCAACCCCGCGACTGTTCAGCTTGGAAAAGAATTGCAAAGCTTGCCATTCCTGGTTGATCGCAGCTTCATCCATCAGCAGCGGTCGCAGCGAGATCAAGACGGCAGTTGCGATGTATGCAGATGCACGGCGATCGTAACATCCGACGGAAATAATGTAATCCAGAATGGATGGAATGTCCTAAGCATCGCAAAAGGTGAAGCTAATTGCACAGGGTGTCAACGGAAAACATCGCGCGTACGTTGGGAGGGAACAACTCGACGAAGAATGCCTCCAGCCAAGACACCATGAACATTGATGGGTGGACCCCGAGTTCAACGAAAATTCGTTGCGCTAATGCTGGATCCCAGAACAATAGCAATGATGCAGTGAAATGCATCTTTTTGCATGTCAACACCACAAAAAAGCAAAGCACCGCATCAGCAGTGAGCTTTGGTTTGGACCTCAGTGCTCGTTCTGTAACTTACCTGCTGCACTAAATTCAAGTTCTCGAATGAAGAGTCTGTTGTGTGACTTGAGCGCTCAGTTGAACTCGCCTCGGCGCTGCTACTGTTGTCCTTGTAAAGTCCCTTGTGACGTGAGGTTAAGCTCCACAGAAATGCGGTCGCCAGAACCTAGCCATACCAGTGCCATGTTTCATGACGGATTTGTTTCTCCACACGACCAATCTGAATGCAACAAACCTCATCGCCATTCGCCACGTGCAACAAAGGAGCGGCGAGTGCAGCGAGACTTTGCTTGTAGACCATACCAATTCCACCACTCTGCCCGTCGTTCTCAGTATTGTAGCTACTTGTGTGAGGACCGTCTACATCGGAGTGGTCAGCACCGCTTGTATCAAGTTGAGCGTTGCAGAGCTGGACCCACGCACGAAGTACAGTGTCTAGCTTGCTTTGGCTCTCTGTATTGTTGAGACCAGGGAATGTGCAACGCGCAACGTCGAACGCAATCAAGTCTTTGTCAACGGTCATCGTCTTTGCAATTACGGTCTGACATAAAGTGGCAAAACAACGTCACCGAACAAGGCCCGGTATGCAAAAGTTGGCAGAGCACCTTGCCTGCATTTCAAATTTTTCTAAGCCAGTCCGCTGGTGGTGCCCCACGCCTAAGTACGCGCACCAGAAATTGCGCCTCGGTTCTGCCAACACGCAAAAAGGGCCACGAGCATTTTTCTGGTCAGAAATAGTGGATACGTCAATCGGCCAAGAATCGTGTACATACCCATGAAGTCGTCGTCATTGCCACTTTCATTAGGCGAACGTTGGTAATTGACAACTGTCATTTTGGAAATCCCAAGTGCATTTGGTGCTGCGGCTGCAATTCACGCAACAAATACCCAAAGGTTATTCATGATTCCCAACAAGTGCGCACGCAAATACCCTTGCCTTTCACTTGCTTGCACAACAAAGAGCAAAACAAACTTGCGTTTTGCTCCAACAACTGTGTCATGGCAAAGAGCACCAAATCAAGGAGGAATCATGGCACGAGGACGGTGTCAACACAATATGAACATACCACTGTCTTCTTTATGGTGGTAGCGATCGATGCAACCTCCGCATGACCTGTGACAACATGACTGATGTTGCTTCGTTGTTGAGGGAAGTTCCGGAAAACGGTCAATCGCAACACACCTGATAATGGCTGTTGCTTCGACGGCAAAAATTCGTCGCTGTTGGCACCGCCTTGATCGCCACGACGTGGAGCTCCACGCCAAGCAATCGATCCACGAAGAATTTGCCTTGGTTTCATAATCGTTCTGAAGTGTAGATCCGACAACACAAATTGCAATTTTGAATCAGTGCTGAAAATAGTGAGCTCGATTCCCGTGCCAACTTCACTTTCGTATTGTTCCAACAATTTGGACTGCATTTTGCGCAGGGCTTTTGCTCTGTGCATAGCAACGTGAACATTAGCAATGACAATCAACACACACTGCATTGGGCGCCTGTCGCGTACCGAATGCGCTTTGTAACTCTGTCATTGCAAATGAAAGCGAACGCAAAAACTGCGCCAATCACCACGACTGCGACCCCGGCTGAAATTAGCTCGACGTAATAGGCGTCGGGGTCCGACTCGGGGAACAACGGGGTTGCCGCCGGGGGAAATGTTGGCGGCCCAGCTGTTGTTGCGTTAAGATCCATCGTCACCACGTCATGGTAATATGCAAGTCACAACCAGCAATTCAAAGGTTTGGTGTGACGCGTCGTTGCCGATTCAAGACAGAAAACCAGAGAATATTGTTTTGACTCGAACTACATAGAAGTAGGATTTCACCAACGCCGTCTCGGTACGCCTGTTCCCGCAAGCAACGGATCTGTTCCCTGTTCGTGTTTCGTGTTCCATTCGCATCCAACTGTTTCGCGGTTCGACCCGTTTTGAAGCAACTGACAAACAACCCCCCCGACCCAGCCGACCAATCAAAATCAATCAAGCACATGACCAACCAACCACACCAACAACCACGTCATCAACCTCATTTCAAGCGAGCTAGCCAACAAACAAACCGTCATCCACAACCATACGTGCAAGGACGCATGCATGCAGCACGCTGAGAGGAAGTTAGAAGTTAGGTCAAACGAACGAACGAACGAACGAACCTCACTCCAACAAGGTCGTAAGTCGTAAGTAACACAACCACACGCCACACACCAAGACAGCGCGGCAGCACTCACATCTCACCCACTCACTCACTCACTGCCCCAGCCACTCACTCACTCACGCACCCACTCACTCACTCACGCACCCACTCACCCACTCACTCGAGTCAGCATTGGAGCATTGACCTACGTACGTATGGATCATCAATCAATGCAGCTCCGCGAAACTTGGACACTTGGACACTACCACTTGCTACGACCTTACTTACTTGAACCCTTGTCCAGATTGGCGGGAATGCACCGCAACACGCGGCTGGGTCAGACAGAACAATGCAATTCACTCTGAGGCGACGAGGCAGAGCAGAACGCGAGCACAGAATGCGAGGGGTGTAGGGTGTAAAATGTGACGGCACAGAATGTAGGGACGCAACGTTGGATGCAGAATGTAGGGCGTATGCGGTGCGCGGTGTACGCAATCTATGCGGTGCGCCGTGCATTAACGGACCTTGGCAGTCGAATGTGGTTGCTGGCTGACAGAAACGCTGTCGCAGTTCCTTGGCAAGGAAGGTTACGTGCAGGTAGCATCGGTTTACGTTATAAATATGTTGTCGAATTGAATGCGGCACCGGACGCGGATCAACCTCGGTGGCACAGGGATCTCAAAATGAGGTTGGTCTTTTCATACAAATATTTAGTGGCCATCTGGGCTCCAGCTTCGCGGAGGTCGTTGAGGTATATGTCAGAAGCATTTTTGAACGAAATTGTCATTTGAGCATCGTCGAACAGTACATCGGACATAGCTTGTGCCAATTTTGCCGAGGCATTGCTCTGCAGAGACGGAGACGATGTGAGAAAGTCGACTATCTCACCAGAACTTTGCCGAAAGTGTTCATATTGAACACCTGTTCAGACGGAAAACCCAAGTCAACAAACTAAAAATTGGAAATTTCGCACGTTTCACCGCGACAACCAGTGGTGCCGAGCGCAAGGACAGAAGAAGCGAGCGTACATTGAAAAAAAGACTTGTCAATTGATGAAAACTGCGTCTACAATACACGTGACAAAATACGGGGTGATGGATGTCGAGCACCATTCACACTTTCAGCACATCAGCACAGCGTACAAATATCGTGTCAAGTTGGTTTTCATTCAATGCCTGTGCCAGCAAACGACACGGACAAAATTTCATCCATGTTTGACGGTGCAGAGTGCGGCGGCGTTCACGCACCACATGCGCAGCAACATTGGAAGGGCCACCATCCATGTGTCTATGATATGATGTCGACCGGATCAAAGCGATTGGCTCACGCAACATTAAAATAATCCTATTGAACAACAGATGAATATCGAGCAGAAGTTCGACAAGGAAGCACAAACACAAGCAACTGACCGGAAGTCGACATTCATGGACTCGAATAGCTGTGCGAGCTCCACAACGTTGGGACGGTGCAAAGGATCACTTTGGCCTGTTGATCCGTGCCACGACAAGTGGTGAGGTCGACAAACCTTGAACTTGCTTAGGCTGGTGCCAGCAACGAAACACGCATCTCACCCACCTGGATACGAGAAATAAAACTTGGACGCAGATGGCTCACGCTCTGGGCAGTTGAAGTTCACAAGCAACGGCTTTTCCTTCCCATATTTCGATTTTTGCTTTATGAACGATTTGATTCCACGTCTGTGATTGATTGCGGAGACATGTGTAAACGCAAAGACGAATAAAACGCGCCATCGACAAGCAATGTGACTATCGTACTGTATGTCCCACCATTGTTTCATGGTTTGGTTGTTTTCATGCCAAAAGCGTTTCATCTCGTAAAGAATCCTGCGGTCAATAGCACGCGCATGACTTGCCTGCTGCTACTTCGCGGTGCAGCATTTTTACTTACGGTGTCGGCAGCGAAGTGAAACATTCACTTTCAGCAAATATTTGCTCCCATGCATGATGTCCCGTTCCACCGAGGCCTGGTCCCAAGACACAAATCGCTTTAAACATACACGTACGCGGAAAAGGGGCCCACAGGTGAGAGGTCCACCACGACAGCAACAGCAGGTGGGCGTACCCGCGATGAACACCACGCGAGCCGTGTCGGACCGGGCTTTTTTCTTTACTGATTTGAACCCAGCATCGTTGCCGTGCGCCGCAGGGAGGGAGTAGAATGAAGGTTTCGAATGAACAAAATTGACCAGGAGTAAGAAGGCGCAAATGATTCTGCTAGCAGCTGGCATGACGACACATCGGAGCTCAAGTGGTTTCCGCGTTTGGGTAGAATTTAGAGTTTCACGAAACTTCCTTGCGCGTCCAAAGTTTAGCATTGGCGTTGTGCGACTCTCACACTCCCATCCGTCCGCCACTGTCGCTGCGATCTTGTGTAGTCTGTCAACAACACGCCTGGGAACAGGTCAAATCGCCCTGCGTCGTCCTCATTGCTCACTGCCATTGTCTCGCTGTCTTTTCATCATCTTCTCCTTGTGGCCAGAGGTGCTCGGGCGTCGGCCGCCAGCCTTCCCTCGACGCATTTCCAACGACGCCAACCAGCATCGTGACCAACAGGCAAACGCATCGACCGGGGAGGTGTAACAATCAGTGTTCTTTAGCGTTTATCACTGCTGTAGTAGTTGTGTGTCGCGCCGAAAAGGATCGGCAAACCGACAACTGACAGTACTTGTTTGATCGCTGTGCCCGATGAAGTTGTTGTCACGTGTCATGTCTGTCCAGCACATCATGTCACGCGTCTTCCGTTGTCTGTCCCCCCACCACCCCACCACCACGTGTCGCCGACACGCTCTGTGAGTCTGCCAGCGACGTTGAGCGACGACAACACGACAACCAACAACAGTTTGAACGCATCGTTTGAATGGCAGTCTGCTTTGTGCCGAAGTGTACGTACTCAGTACGTTCCCACAACGCGCACCGAATGCATGTGGCGTACTCTCGGTGTTGTACGCTTCATGATTTCAAACCGAGCCACCACTGTTCGTCCATCCATCCGTCCGTCGTTGTTGCGTGTCGTGTGGAGCGAACTCGCTTGTTGGTGCTTGGTGCTTGCTTGGTCGCTTGGTCCCAGGTCTTTGTGCCGGGTGGCTGTTGTGCTCTTGTGTCGTGTCGTGTGGCGTGGTGCTGTCTGTTAGTCTGCTTTTTTGTTGTCGTGAGCCGTCCGTTGTCCACCAGGGATCTTCACATCGGCACTGAAGGCAACCACAATGTCGACAGCACAAGGTTGCAACCTTGGCCACGAACAAAGTTGGATGGACGAACGAAGGTTTAATTTTTTTTTTGAACGCAAATAGGAGTTGAACAATACTCGTGAATCCAGGAACAGCATTCGCTTGTTCTGGTGTCATTAGTGCAATGATCCGTAACGCACTGAAGCGGGCGGCTTTTTCGTTTCAACGTGTGCCCGCTCAGCATCGTGCCGCTCACCCATGCGGCCGCATGGAAGGAGATGGGGCCTGGTTCTTGACTCAAATGCGTCATTTTGGATCCAGTAAGGGCGGCAACGGTGGCCGGAAGCGGGTGACAGGTAAAGCTTCCAGAGCGACCACTGTACCCACATCTGACGGTTACCACGCGGCGGAACTCCGGTTGAATGACGCGCAAGTGAACGGCGACAGCGATGCAACTGTTGTTGGTATGCGTGGTTTCTTTGTTGGACAGAAACTCGACACCACAGCTTTGGCCACAGACGTGTCGACTTATTACCCGCTGTTCGCCCAAATCCAAGGCCGCCACAACGTTATCTTTGCGTTAGACGACGAGTATGCAGAACATCCAGACGTTGGGTATGTGCTCATATTGTGTTGTATTGTAATCACACTGCGCGGGCGCGACGTTTGTGGCTGAAATCGAGTGCATTTTTGCATGTGACAGTTGCTACATGGTATGCTTCGATTTTGGCGCTGTCGTGTTCTGTAACACGAAAGACTTGGACGTCATTGGCCAGCAGCTTGTACACGCACGCGGATTTTGCGAGCGGCCATTGGAAGAACCTTCGGCTGAAGAGTGCGTGCATTATTATGGATGCGCGTGCGTCGGCTGCGTCAGCTCAATCTCTATGTTGCTTGCAGGTACGAGGTTGTGCTGGATTCTTCCATGAAAGCATGGAGCGAAATTAGCGAGCACAATGGCGTTGGATGTGTTCGCTTGCGCGAGGTTTGATTCATTGCCCTGTTTCACCGTTTTTCTTTTTGGCTCATGAGTTTACTGACAAAGTACACTTTTTTTGTGCCGTTCTTGATCGCAGTTGAACATCAACAACATGCGCATTGTGTCAACAGTCCTTGCGCAATCTGTCGCCCTAGAAAACTACGAGGCACAGGCAAATTCTATGATGCAAGAATTTTTGCAGACAAACAGCACAGTGCAGTACGGTGGCTCTCGTGCTCTCTTGAAGAAAGAGTCACTGTTTCGCCTGATCGCGACGAATAACTCCATCCTCTCCGATATCATGATTAATCTTGGTGCGTCACATAGTGCGCGACGATCAGCGAAACAACTGTAATGCATGGTGATCACAGGTTGTTGTTTGGATTTTGAATAGGTGTTCTGAATAGAGCCAGTGCTCTTGAATGGAGAATTGATAGCTATTACTCACTGTGGGAGAATCTGCGAGAGGAATTCGAGCTGGAGCGCAGGTTCCAGTCAGTTGAAGACAAGGTTTGTCGGCCCCCCGCATGCGTGCAACGTTTTGTCGGAGATGTCTCACACCTGGCACCGAATTATGGTTCCAGCTCGCTTTAATCGCAGACAATGCAAAGTTTTTCTTGGAGGTATTGTCGCACCGCAAATCAGAAAAATTGGAGTGGATCATCATTATTCTCATCTCTGTGGAAGTTGGATTTGCAGCTCTGGAGCACATGCCTCCAGGTATTTTTGACACAGTTTCAAAGTTTGTGTCATGATAAACTCTACTTCGGCGAAGCGCACCCAATTTCACGTGGTAAACTAAACTATTATGAACTGTTGGGGCAGTTTTTGCCGAAGCAATCATCTCTTTCGCCCCTTTTGCTTCAACTTGCCGCGCTCTAAGTCTGCGATCAGCTTCATCATTGGGTGGTTTTCGTATCCCTTCATGAGAGCGAGAACTTGAGCTACGTTGAACCGCATTCGCTCGAAAGCCTGAAATCGCATATAGGGACACAGCATGAGAACTTGATGACGGACATGCAGTGACTTCAAAGAGTACAGTGGTGCGGGTGTAACATTGCGGTACGCACCTCCTGGGGCACTTCGAAGGTCTTAACTTCCCCGGTAGACAGCGTGAATTCCATCAACACACTCGGTTTCATTACACGCGCCAACGCACTACTGCAAATAGTAATATCGACGCGCCATCGAGTGTTTACGAGTGACGGGAAAGCAACTGTGCTTCTCCTCACAGCCTCCTCCAACTTCAGGCGATTTGCTAAAATGATCTTGATCACTGCGTCCACGGCATACTTCGGAAAGTTCAACTTTTGCAGATCCTTTGTCAGATCCAGCACTTTGCGCCGGAGGCGTGCAGCCGCACGAAGAGTTCTAACTGCTGAAGTGAACACTGTCCGAAAGACATCGTCATCGTATCCCAGCTGGGCTTGGCACTGGTTCAAAGTTTCCTCACAAGACGGACTCGCGCCTTGCAGAATGAACGTGAGAGCGGCGTCGAACAAAGCGACGGCGTTTTCCTCACCCATATTGTGAAATTTGGGCATTCCTAAGCGAACTGAATCAGGAACTTTGGTGCCCAAGAAAGTTGATCCCAGACTCTTCGGGACCCTTTTGTCCACCTTCTGGGCTTTGCCCAACTTTCCCTTCTTTGCGCTCATGGTGCTTGTGCGTCAACGCAGTGCCAGCGTTCCGACTACTCGATGTGACCACGTCACGCAAACGCTAGCCAATTCGCGTGGACGAACCGAACCCTTTTTATTTTCCCTATTCTTCTATTTTGTTGTAGTATACGTCTTCAATAACTCGCGACCCGCCGCGAATCGTTGGCCGTTCTCACACCCGTGAACGTCCATGAACCGTTGCGTTCCGCATCCTTCTTTCTTCTTTCTCATCCCGTTTAGCAATTCATTTTCCGTGTCGGTTTCCCGTTCTCCGCGTCCTCCTTCGCAACTCTCAACTCTCACGACAACGAACAAGCCAAACTCCTTCATTCGTCCCTCGCGGGCGGAAGGAACTTCAACCAACCAACCAACCAACCCACTCACCACTTCTTCCTTCCACTCGTCACAGCCGTCACGTCAATCAATCACTGCCTTTGTTTCGTTCGTTTGTCGTCAGACAGATAGCGACGATGCCATCGAAGCGGAATGAAAGTGAGTGAGTGAGTGAGAGAGAGTGAGTGAGTGAGTGAGAGAGTGAGTGAGTGAGTAAGTGAGGGAAAGTGTTGGATCGGTGAGTCGATTGGCTGACTGCCTGACTGACTGCCTGACTGCCTGACTGACTGACTGCGACACTGCGACTGCTAGTGCACGGCTGCCTTACGGCAGCAAGGACTGAGACCTGACTGTGTGAGTGAGTGGGAGTGACCCTGCAGCCACTGCAGCAGCCCCACACAGTCACTCCCCACACAGTCACTCCCCACACACTCACTCACAGTCACTCACAGTCACTCACAGTCAATGGCGTTCGTTCTTTCGTTCAATCGTTCGTTCGTTCGTTTGGACGCTTTGAGTGATTGTTTGCAGATTTCTATGCTTCGAAAACACTTTCAGCATCAGTACTTTGTACTAATGGATTAGTACCCGGTACCGACACCTAGCCGTGACGACGAACAGCGAAGCGAGCCTGCAGCCTTTCTGGATTCTTTCCGATGCTGTTGTTGGAAGGTCGACGGCTGCAACGAAGCAACGAAGCAACAGCGACGTCAACGGTGCAGACGACCACGCGGAAACGAGTGCCCTCGTCGCTTGGCGTCGGTGTGGCGT
>ENA-OWNT01001923-OWNT01001923.1-seawater-metagenome-genome-assembly--contig:-NODE-1923-length-23401-cov-4.873907_pt1 | contig 23401 bp, 18 predicted proteins | sample MGYA00238136_ERZ651165 | MGnify/ENA primary metagenome ERZ651165 (study PRJEB26861, sample SAMN08777766) | seawater metagenome | isolation source: coastal seawater | place: USA: Florida | collected...
GCCGGAACCCGAGCCGGAACCCGAGCCGGAACCCGAGCCGGAACCGGATGCCTCCCCAGTGGAGCCGGGCCTGGAGACAGTGGTAGGAGAACACACATTTGTGTACTCCGACAACGTCAACGATGAGATCGGCACAAGCCACAAACTAGATGATCCTGAGGACTCCGACGACACTGATGACGAGGAAGCGGTTACTGCGGCCATCGAAGAAGCCCTTCTACCGCCGGAGGCAAGGTCGCCACGGATCGCTCGCCGTTCACCTGTTAGTCGTGATTCTGGAGGGAAAACTCCGCCTCGAAGTAAATCCATTGCCAACATGTCCGGGCCAGGACCTGCAGCGTTTGCGGCGACACCGCGAAGAATAAAGTCTATGACAAACATTGGACCGGGCCCAGCTGCATTCCCAGCGACTCCCAAGGGCCGTGGATCATCAACGGGCGGCTCTACGAAATCCGCCACAACCAGGTTCAAAAACACTGCAGGCATGGGCGGCGGCCCAGCCGGCCCTGGTCCAGCAGCGTTTCCGGCAACGCCTAAGGGCAATCAGCGATCCCCGATGTCCATGGGCGCGAAGTCGAGCACTTCACGATTCAAAGCCAGTCTTGGCCGACAGGGTCCAGCTGGACCGGGTCCAGCAGCGTTTCCTGCCACACCGAAGGGCGGAGGGTCACCTATGGGTACGCGTGCTGCGGGGCCGCCCGCAACGCGCTTCAAAGGGGCTGCAGACAACATCGAAGAGGAGACTGAGGGCCATGCGCACATAGATGAAGCTCCGACTCCCAAGATGAAAGGGCCGTTTGCCGCTCTGTCAGGCCCGGGCCCTTCAAAATTCGGGGCCCCCCGTCGTGTGAAATCGATGGGGCCAGGCCCTGCCGCTTTTCCAGCAACGCCCAAAGGCGGCAAAGTCGCCAAGCCGCAGCGTACGATGTCAATGGGGCCTGGCCCCGCTGCTTTCCCGGCCACACCCAAGGGAGGGACGAGTTTCAGACCTCAAGCCTTCGGTGAGAGGATGCGGCGAATGATGGCTGCCCAAGAACGAAAAGCGCAGGGCGACAGGTTCCGCGACGACGTGGGAGACAATGTGGTGGTGGTGCAACCAGGGGCGGAATTCGAAACAGATGACTCAACTTCCATGTCAGACGCAGAATGGAAGCAGCAGCAGGAGCATGCGGAACAGATTCGCCAGCAACGCTTGCAGAGGTTACGTGAGTCCGAAGCCGCGGCCGAGGCAGAAGAAAAAGCAATGGAATTGGCTAAACAAGAAGCCCTGAGGCAAAAAGCTGCTGCAGAACAAGAAGCTGCTGCCAAAGCCGAGGCGAAGAAAAAGAAGGAGCAGAAAGCTGCAAGGAGGCGTGAGGAACAGGAAGCAGCCAAACAGAAACAAAAGGCAAAGAAAGAGGCCAAGGAGAAAGCCAAGCGCGAAGCGGAAGAGAAAAGGCGCCTCGCAGAACGGCGGCGGAAGGACGAAAAAAGACTTGCGCAACAGCGCAAGGATGAACAGGAGCTCGCGGAAAAGCTCAGGAAGACCGAGTTGAAGCGTCAAAAGCGAGAAGCTGAAGACACTGCGCGGCGATTGCGCTGGGAGGCTGAGCAACGCGCACGCGCTGGTGCCAGTGAAGAAGTGGAAGCAGCTCCTGAAATACCAGCAGCCGAACTTCGATTCGAAAAGTAAGTCAAGTGTGCTTGTCGTCGGCTGCAAGTGGACGTTCTGCTCACGGTAGTTTCTTGCCTGCCTTGTTGTGCACGCAGAATTTCGCTGGTGGTTTTGATTGCTGGGTTTGTGATTCCCGTTGTTTGGTTTGCGGCGTGGTGTATGTTGTGCCGCAAGGACCAAACAAAAAAGGCTTCTGCGTATAACTGCGCTTCAACCGCGTTAATCACTGTGGCTCTGCAGTTGATACCAATAATTCTTGTGGTTGGCAATTTCAACTTCAACCAATAGTTGCCATCGCGGCTGTGTCACCAACTGGCGATTCGTGCCTGGTTGTGTTGAGTCGACGAAGTCTATTTATACACATAAAATAAATACAACGTGTGTTCGCACCCGCGCGTCTTGTGGTCGGCCACCCAACTTGTGATCGTCTAGTCTAGGAGCTCAAACTGGCTGGATGCCTTCAGGAACCCACCAGAAGAGGGGTCATCCTCGTTCTCGTCCTCATCGTCATCCTCTTCGTCACTGTGGAAGCCTGCTGGCAACGACGGCATGTCGTTGTCATCGCCGTCGTCATCTCCGCCGATAACCTCAGTGATGATACCCCCATCAGTTCCTTCCAACGAAATGCGCTTGTCTCCGGCTTTCGCACGTGCTATTTTCTCTTGGCGTTCCTTCTCTGCTTCGGCTTGCTTCTCCTTCATTCTCGCTTGCTGCTTTTTCTTTTCGGCTAGATAGTGCATGGACACCACATCTTGCCGATGGAAGGCATCTTCTGGAAACTCTTCCTCTTCTTCTGGCTCTAAAGGTTTAGACGTTGATGGCTCACCACTGGCGGTAGCGTCGCCACTGCTGTCCGTCGCCAAGCCAGACAGAGCGTCAGCCTACGCAGCAGTAGGGGTGCAGTGAGATTACAAAAGTCGACTTCTCTGCTGACGACGAACACAGCATACTCGACAATACAGTCAAAAAATTACCAAAAGCCAAGGCCGTGAGCCTTCGTCAGGTGTTGTATCATCGGCACGGTCAACCTCCCGAATCCTTTCCACAAATACATCCATGTTGACCACAAGCTCGCCTCCCGCCTGTAAGCAATATCGAAACAATCCTTCATCGTCGGCGCACCAACAAATATGCCGGCACGTATGAAACAGAGGACTTACGAGTCCGTCAAAACTGGCAGCTACGGTATCCCGTTTTGCGGGGAAAGGCAGAAACAACTCAAGCCGCCTGTAACCTGGCGCGGAGATCACGACGAGCTCGTGAGACATATCGATGGAAATCTTGGCTCGGTGTTCCGGCAATAGTCTCGGAAATGACACACGTATTTCCATGGATTCAGGTAGGTCGTCTGTGCCAGCCCCACTTGCGACAAAGTCTGTGTACGTGCTTGCACTCTGCTCGCCACCGGATGCGTTTGAGGTGACGCTCGGCCGCCCATCGCTGAATTTGCACTGAATTGTGTATTTCGCAAACTCCAAGGGCCTAGACTTTTCTTTTTTCTTCGGCTTTGCCTTCGGGAGTTTTGTCCCCGTACTGCCACTCGCTTCGTCGCCATCAACCTGACCGAACGCGCAAAGGTGAATTATCACAAACAACCCACCCTGTTAAAAGACAGTTAGCAATCACATACCTCCTCAATTGTGGGGCCAATTTTGCGAATGTACTGCTTCGTGGGGGTCTTGCCCCCGCTCAGGTCTCCTTTGTATTTCATCTTCGGGAGCTTGTATTTGTAGTCGACGTTGACATGGTGCTTTTGTTGGATGTATTGCAGCGTGAAGTTGCAAACCCAGTGCCGGAAGTTGCCGGTTTTGTCCGCGAACGCCTCGGACACCACGCTGGGATGAACGATGATATCGAACACTGTGCACTTAGCGCCTTGCTTGTCCGTCTCAATCTTTTGCTGTCCACACGAGAGCGGGATATTCAAACCCTCCTGAACAGATCCATCTGGCATGCGTTTCTTCACCTGCTTGAACTTCTTCAGTTTGGAAGAAGTGCAAATGTTGATGAACACCTTGTTTTCTCCCTCCGGCAGGTTCCCAGCGCGGGTTTTGACGACGAAACCAGGATCAGGGATCACTTCTTCGCGCTCCACTTCGTCAACTTCAACGCCATCTTCACCGAGAACTTTGTTTTGACCACCCGGGAGCTTAATGCGCGAACTTCCCAAGCCACCTCCTTGCTGTGCCTGTTCTTGCAGCTGCTTTACGACTTGTTGATATTGCTCGGGGTTCTTTTTCTTCATGTCGTCAAGGATCTTGGCGTACTCTTGAATCCACGCTTCTTTAGCAGCGTCATCCTCAGGTGGTGACATCATTTCGCCAGCCATCAACTTTTCCTTTTTGCGATCCATTTTCTTCAGCGGTGGCGACTGAGAATCCCGCAGCCGGTCGTCACAAGGAGCGCCCACAGAACACAGCGCCTGGAAGACAGCACAGTGTGTTGTCGCTCACAATTCAGACAAAGAACGAGACTATATTTCCCCTGTATTCGGCGGTCTATGATTTTGGTAGCATTTGCTAGTTTCACCACCACCGATGCGCGCTTCCACGTAGTCTACAAGGGCAGTAAGATGTTGACAGTCTTCAATTTCATCGTTGTTCAAACACACTTTGTGTGGCGGCGACGGTGCCGAACGTTGCAGCTTTGATTTCTTCATGTTGCGTTTCGTTTGCATGTTGCATTCCTCTCTCTGTTCCTTCATTGGTTGTTCGTTGCTGAAGTATTCCTCCCCTTGAGTCCTCTTCGTATGATTTGTTCAGTGCGTCTGACCAGCGTTGCGCCTCATCGCATCGTCGCGCAGGTGTGATCACCATCGCCGATCGCTGCCGTCGTCGTCGCTGTCGCCGTCGTCGTTCGTCGTTCGTCGCTCGTTGGTTGTCGTTGCGCTGTATCTCATCGTCGCGTTGGTGTGGTCGCCATCGCCGATCGCCGCCGTCGTCGTCGTGGTCGTTCGTTGTCGTGGTCGTTCGTCGTTCGTCGTGCGTGGTCGTGGTCGTTCGTCGTTTGGTTTGTTTGTGTTGGCAGTTTCATTCACAGTCCGTTCGTTTCACGCACGAACGAACGAACGAATGTCCGTCCGCGTCAGTCAGTTCAGTGACTGTGAGTGAGTGAGTGGCGGTGGCGGTGAGTGATGAAACGAGCGTACAGTGGATCGTGCCGAGATATCTACGGCTTAAAAAATTAAAGCTCAGGTGTACTATAGCCTGTAGTACTTCACCGTTTGCTCGTTCATGGTTCATGCTGGCTTGTGGCTTCTGCTGATCATTCATTCGCTTGTACTTGCACGAATGCACAGGAAGAAGTTACGTGCGATGCCATGCAATGTGATGCCATGCAATGTGATGCCATGCAATGTGATGCCATGCAATGTGATGCCATGCAATGTGATGTGATGCGATGCCATGCCATGCGAAGTGATGCCATGCCATGTGATGCGATGTGATGCCATGCCATGTGATGCGATGTGAAGCCATGCCACCATGTCATGCGACGTGATGTCATGCAATGTGATTCGTTGCATAATGTGATGACATGCCGTGCGATGTGATGCTAAGCAGTGTGTTACAGCGCGATTTCATGCCATGGCATCCGGACTGCCAAGCAACATGATGAGCCGTCCAAGAGCTGCTTCACATGCTTCTGCATGGTGTGCTGTGCCACACCGAACTATTTCAAACACGCCGGCGATCCATGGAAACAGGAGAGCGTGTGGTGAAGGAATGCCAAAGCGCTTCCTGAGTGCACAAGCATCGACTTGCGCATCGATTTCGCAAACTTTAAGATCAAGTTGGAAAGAACTTGTTGTAAACAATTGTATTGTTCGTTCAAAACTACCGCACGGCCTTTGCCGGCGTAGACATAAACTCATTTGTGGTCATCGCGCTGTAGATCCTTCATTTTTGGCGGTATTGGAGGTGCAACGTAGGACAGCAGGTTTTGATAGCCGAAAAGTTCATTCTCACTGCGGGAAGTCTGCAAAATGGAGTCAGATCAATGCCACCTTAAGTCAACGCGACACACTCCTTGGCATGCGCAATTTATTGGCATGTGTACCAACCTCGGGGTAATCTTGAAACTGCTGAAGCGGAGAATGCTCCGCCCTGCCCTGCCTGGAAGAGTCTCGGCTCGGTTCATCTTGGAATCCATATCTATTCGAAATGTCCCGTGGTGCCGTTGAGTTGCTCGGCTTGGATTCAAACACGGGTCCGCTGGGCCGTGATTCTAAATGGTGCTGTTCGAGACGGCCGGAGTCATGGAAGTTCCGCCCATTTGCTGCTTGTGTGTCGACCACGAGAGGTCTGCTACGGCCAATATTACTATCGAGTGTGACCCCACCTGAGAGTGTGTCCAAAAGAAACATCTGAGCATCATCGAGCAAACAGCGAGGGCAGCCGACACTGCGATTGTTTGCGAACACACCTACGCCCTCATCACTGGCAGTGGCGACAGTGAACAGCTTGCCGTAAAATTCGACACACGAAAGGACCAAGAAAAAGCTACCACTCGAAGTTGGGCCCTTTTGGACGATTCGGATGTAACGGTACGGACCCGCGTCCTGTCGAGTGGCATTCGCCGCAGAACAAGGTAAGCACCAAACGAACGCTGCGGGTGCAAGACGACATGGCGCAGCGGACTTACCACAATGGGTGACGGTTGAACGTTGCGCCGAGCTTTTGCCTGCGCGTGCACGAAATTGGATTCATCTTCGTCCATTTGCGCAATTGAACCAGGTGGAGCGATTGGCCAAGAAGCCACGTGAGGCTTCGGAATCAATGAACTGGAATCCATCTGCCGGTGCAAAGCCGTCCATCGGACCAAGTCTGATGATCCCTGCAGCTCCCAGCTGCAAGGGATGTGGTCGTCTCCGTTGACGTAGTACCCGAGGGTGTAATGGTCAGGCAGTACCCGGTAAAACTCACCAAAGTCCAAACATACCCTGCAGCCACAGATCACGTTAGGTTGCACAACAAAACATGGCAGCGGTGATGCCAGGCGTGGTCGTACCATGCTGCGGGGTCGTTGTCAGATTCGAAAAAATCGCCCTCGAAGTGTTTACCACCAGTTAAGGACTCCAATCGACCGTCGACCACTGCATTGGATGTTGACAATCTGATGAGAGGATTAGAGCCGCTGTTAACTGGGGCCCCCGGGTTGATGAATGTGGCCCGAGACCCTTTCTGCTGGCGTGCCAGTGTGGCACCCATCCAATGAATGATGCCATTCGTGAAGGGACTATCATACCTATGATCAAAAGTGCGAGGTCACAATGTTACGTGATCACGGACCACCCGTCGCGGGCACAGGAGGCAGAACATACTTGTTAATGTGCATGTGCGTCACAAGGGTGAGGTCTTGGCTTTGGACCGATCTTGCGAATTGGAACTTGTGCGGAGTGTCCGTGAGGACCGGGTCCTGCGGTGCAAACGAGGTATGCAAAGTCATGCGCGGAGTACGAGAGAATGCAAAACCAAATTCATCATGAGGGTACTCTAGTACTCACATTGTGAGATTGCGGGGCACGTTGCTCGGATGGATTGTGAGTGGGTTCGTGCGGAGTACTGGACGCGTACGGAGTGTGCTCTTGCGGGTCGAGACGTCTTTGTTGTTGCTGCTGCGTCGGGAACTGGTGTGCTGTTTGCGAGTTCAAAGGTTGGGAGCCGTAGCTCCGACCACTTTCGACGTGCTGTTGAATGCGGTTCTGGATTCCCGTCAGGCGGTCGTCCGGAACACTGCTGCCGCTGCGTCGGGAGGCGGCCTCGACATCACGGCGACGGATGGCTGGGTCCAAGGACACCAATGAATACAGAGCGTCGCACTGTTTAGAGATTTGGGCCATGGAGTCACGGAGCTTGTCGATTTTGAAAATGGTACTCTGCTGCTCCTGGCTGCGCAACACTTGCTCAGCGGTTTGAGACACCTTCAAATCCTGGCTGGTGATCAGCTGCCCGAGTTGTTGTTCCAGCTGCTGACTGCTGTGGTCAAGCACGGAGTTCGCAGCTTCATCGGTTCCCGTGATCACATCAGCAGTCATGGCAGCAATGTCCTCACTCTTTTGTGACATCGTTTTCAACGAACTGATCGTGCTGGAGAGCTCGTCGGACAGTCCAGCGTACCTGGACTGCATGGTACTGACGATTTCGGCTTCCTTGGCGGCGAGCTGCAGTTTTAAGTCTGAAAACAGCTGGTTGATCTGAGCGCACGTGCCTTCTGACTCACTGCGAGCCCGAGCAAGCACCTCTTCCATGTGGACGCTGATTTTCTCCATACCCAAGCGACCTTTGATGACTTTTTCGCGGAGCTGAAAAATCCGCGCCTTTTTGTCGGCACGGCCACCTTCGAGATCTCCGAGTTTGGCGATGTATTGCTCGACGCTGGATTGCGGCGCCCGCTGCCCGGGGTGGCGACCGGGTGCATCCCATTGCCCGCGCGTTTCGTAGTGCCCGCCATTACCCCTCATCGTGTCGCCCGCAAAGACTGACAAACGCAGTGCTGCGAAGCAACACCCAGCAGAGCCAAACTCTGCTGTTGAAAAGAGCGAAGAATGAAGCTCGCTGTTTCGAGCGAGAGTGGTAATTGTTGGGGTGCTTTGTCGGAGCAGCTCGCTTATGATGAGCGCGTTGACCCTACAAACTAGTTCACCAATTCGCGGCACACAAAGTCAACAAGGAACTGCTGCCACTGTCAATCCACCCTGGCCACGTGGAGCAACGCGGCACGTGGACAAACTAACTGGGTGAAATCAGTGAACGCTAAGAACGCCACACTGTACTCGTCGGCTCAACACCTTCGTCAACACCAGTTCAATAATTCCACAAGCGATAGAAGAGGCATCACCCACCCACGACAAACCCCCACTGACGCCATCAATCCCGCAGCGAACGAATAATTTCCTGAAAACAAGTGAAGCCAAGAGAAGCCAAGTGAAGCCAAGCGAAGCAAGACAGGGGACACCCAAAACCCACAACGATTGCAACAACAGCAACAGCACCAGCAACAGCAACATCAACAGCACCAGCAACAGCAACATCACCAGCACCAGCACCAGCAAAAGCAAAACCAAAAGCAACAGCAACACAGCAACATCAACATCAACATCAACATCAACAGCAACAGCGACAGCGACAACAACAGCGACAGCGACAACAACAGCGACACTTTGACAACAACAGCGACATGCGTGCGTGGTAGTAGTCTATTCATTGCTTTGATAACTTTTACAACCACAACCACAGCGACATCAACAGCAACACACCACCAGCAACAGCAACAGCAACAGCGACAAAACACAAACCACTTTTACTCTTTTACTTGGCAAACCAACTGCAAGCCAACTAACTGCAAACCAACCAACCGCTGTGTGTGTGTCTGTGTGTCTGTGTGCTGTGTGTGTCTGTTAGTCAGTCAGTCAATCAGTGTGAGTGAGTGAGCGGTGGACTCGAAGTTTGTGTGGCAGTTGGATCTTGTAGAGATATTGCACATACACTGTGCCGGTGGGTGAATGTACATGTCAGTACCGCACTATTATCCCATCGGCTATCAAATGTGATTGGGCAGTTTGTGCTTGTAGTGCGGTACCTCGCCTTCCTTCCCGAATTGAGCCAGATAACGGCGTTACTGTTTTTGTAAAATTTGGAAAATTTGTCAAGCTCTAAATGCCACACCAGCCTGTATTACTGTGCCCGTTCCGCAGCACCGTCTCAGATAAAATACCGAATTACGTACTGTCATACGAATCCACGTTTTTTTATAATTAATAGTCAGTGGATAGACAGTGACATTACTAAATAAATAGAATGACGCTGAAGGAAAACCAATAATTACGATTGCGACTGCTTCGCTCCTCCTGCTGTTGTCGGCTTGCTTCTCTTCCCTCGCTTCACACTCAGTCAGTCAGTCACTCAGTCAGTCACTCAGTCAGTCACTGTTCTGCAGCGTCATTTTGTCATTCGTCATTTTGAAATTTGAAATCGAAATGTCATTCAGTAAAGTGCAGAACGTACGTACAGTACACAAATACACTATTCATCCCTCCACAGTTTTCAGTACCTCAATGGGTAATGAGTAACCCTCGACTTTCTACGTTTTGAATTGATACTGCGTCATCGGTCGCAGTGCGTGTGTGTGTGATCGAGCATCCGTCACTGTGCGTGCGGTGCGTGTGTGTGACTGTGCGCAGCGACGCCGTGTTTGAACAGCAGAGTCTCACAGTGCCTCCCTCCCTCCCTCCCTCCCTCCCTCATACAATACAGTCGATGCATGCAAACAAACAAACAAACACGCACTGTCTGTGTTCACTCCGTCGTCACTCCGTTCGCACTCGTTTCCTCCCTGCGCTTGGACGCCGCCGGAGGCGTCCACTCGCCACGCAGTCGGGCGTCACTCGGCGCTCACTCGTCGGCGGAGCGCACGAGACAGTGGCGCATGTTTGCTCCTCCAACTGTCAGCCCCCAGTACTCAGTCTGCACTCCGCACTCAATCCGTTCTCCGCGACCTCCACAGCGCCGCCGCGCTGTCGTCGCAGCTACAATTTCAAAAAAAACAGCCACTCAATCACTCGGGACGCCCCGCCTTTGGGCGCACCGAAGAGTCGCGGAGTGGCGGGGGAAATCCGCCTTGGGAAGTGCTCAATCAGTCGTTGACTCCGGCGGTTATTCCATAGATCCCAACGGTGCCTTGTGTAGAAAAGCGCCTTTGCAAACGCGATTTAAGTGGGTTTATTGGGAAGACACGGGCTCCAGTGCATCAGTTATTGCTTCCTGGGCGTGTCCGCGTCTCCACGGCGTCACTCTGCACTACGCCGTGGGATTCCACCCCAACTCCGCCCCTGTTCAGTGGGCGTGGAGGCGGGTTCTTTCGAATCCCCACCTCGCGCAGCGCTGAATCGACTTGGAAGAGCCCGGCGCGTGCCCAGCGAAGCGCGGTGGTTGATTGGGCATGGGAGGGGTGCTCAAGAAGTGAGCGTTGAGTGACGACCGAATGAGCGCAGGAATGTGCGCGTGGGCGCCCAGACACGACGCGGACGCGCACATGCCCGCCGCACTCCCCCTATCCTGCCCACTAATTCCACGCCGCACCACCGCACCGACCGTCGTCGATCCGAACGCTCGTTCGTTCGTTGGTGTCATGACTACAACAACAACAACAACAAACGTTGTTGCAGTCGTCGTGCGTGTTGTTCGTTCGTGTTGTTCGTTGCCGTCGTTTTTGCCGCCGCCGCCGCCGTCGTTGTTGTTGAGGACGTGCCGCGCATTCACACGCCCCTCCCTCGTTGTCGTTTGGCGTGGGTTGTCAGGTCCGTTCGGATGGGCGCAAAGCAATGCATCGTTCGCTTCCCAACATGACGCGCGAGCCAGCAAAGCATCGATGGCAAGTGCGTGACTCTTTGGGAGTTATTGTTGCGTGGACGTGGTGAAACCAAACACGTGCGTGACACTGCAAGATGCCGCAGGTCAACGGCGGGGGCGTGGTTAGCCAAGGCCAAGGGAACGCACGAGAGGACGAGAGGACGGCAGGCCGCTGCCGATGCTGTCCTCAACGACAAACCGCGCGGGCGTTATTTTGCGCCGTGCGCTTGGTGCAAGTCGACCCGGGAAGCGGTCTACGCTGCCGGGCCTGCCGGGCAGCGATGGTAGCGGGAACAGAAGAACAGAAGAACAGCAGCCAGCAACCAGCAAATCACTGTGCGAGCGGGTGCCGACGTGCTCCGCCCACCTCTTTTGCGGCGTTCCCGTTTGTTCTTGGGCTTTCCTGCTTCTTTTTTTGTTTCTTTCTCTCTTTCTGTCTCTTCCCCTTTTGTGCCTGCGTTTGGTGTCGCGTCCCCAAACGCATTCTCACAACCAGCAACGATCGCCGGTACAAGTCCTCACTTCAACTCTCAACAACACAATGTCCGCCTCCGGCCGCTCCAACTGGGCAAAGCACGTCACCGGCAAGCTGTGTGATGACGCCGTCACCGGCGAGACCTGGATCAAGTACTGGGAGAAGACGTTCACTCGCCCCGAGAAGTGCTGCGTCTACGGCTGCACCTGCCCCGTCCACGAGGGAGCTCACGTCTACAAGTCCACCGAGTCCAACCGCAGTTGGGTGACGACCAAGAACCGCAAGCAGGTGTTCATCGTGCCCACCTGCCGCGGCCACAACCCCGGAGGCATCAAGCACGTCTTCCGCGTCAAGGACGGAACCGCTTACCTCGCCATCACCGACGAGGACGTCCGCGAGGCTCGCAAGTACGTCAACAAGCTGGGCGGCGGCTCCGAGTTCCCCTGCAAATCTTGCTGCAACTACTGCCCCCTTGGCAAGGGAAAGAAGAAGCCCATGTCCAGCATCCCGGCTGCCTTCATCAAGTAAGGGTCCGGATGACTGCCAAGCCGCTCCGCGGCCGCTGCGTGACTGCCAGAGGTGGTGCGTGCTTCTGACGAGCTCGCATCCCGATGGCACAACGCGGCAGCAAGCTCGGGCGGCGCTGTGATACCTTGCGGCGTGCTGTTTGAATACACGGCAGCACAAGTCGCTCTCTGACCCGATAATAAATTTGATTGTTCCTGCCGAGTCGTCGACGCTGATTCGTTCCGAATTTTTCGTTGCAATAACTCTATTATAAAAACAAAGGAAGCGTTCTCTGTACGGTAGATGCTACGTCTTCCCAATACATAAAAATATACAGTGTAGCGACAGGGCCGGTGCAGTTAGTTGCCGACCGCGTCTCGGGCTGCGCTGCTGTTGAGCTTTGGCGCCAACAGAAGTGGCCATGCTCGAAAGTTGGGATCCATCGATCTCTATCCGTCGAGAACGATGACTTTGCAGGCGCCCTTTTTCGTGGTAGCCAGAGAGATGCTGGCTCCCAATTTAATCACGAATTCTTCTGCAATTCCGCGATTTCTGCGCGCAGCTGAGCCTCGGTGGCCTCCCGCTCTGCTGCTCGGCGTTCAAGTTCCTGAATCCGTCCGTCCATGAAAGAAATCACTTCGTGGTCCGAGAGCTTTTGAAGCTCCAGCTGACTTACTTGGCGGCGAGCCTCTGCCACAGCACGGCTTCCCTGCGCGATTTGTTCCTGCGACGCGACACTGGCCTCTCTCAATGCCCGGCACTCAACCTCCTTTTTCTCTAATTCACCTTTCAGGGTCTTCAGCGCCTCCTGCAGTCGTGCGACGAGCCGCCGATCTTTGCGGGTGAGGGGTGCTGCGGACGCGTCGCTGCCAGCCGCGTTAGACAGTCTCGCACCTTTGGTTCCTGCAGCGGCCGGTGCTGTGAACAAGGAGGTGCACCGAGTGTGCATGGTCCATGACGTCAACGACGTGCGCGTCACGCCTCGCACGTCCAAAAACGAGAATATGTCCAGCAGGAGTGCGTCTGGCAAACTCTTGAGGCCTTTGACCGCAGTTGCTCCCGATCCCGCCGTTTGGTGCGCGACAGCCCAGGCCTGCTGCAGGCCGAGCCCTGGACGTGGCGTGTTCGCGATGTGCAGCCGGAGGTTGTACAACCGCTTCTCTGCATCCGTCAACTGTGCCGCAAGCTGCGTTGCCGCTTTTTGTGCCGCTGTGAGTTCCTGACCAAGTCGCTGGCTGGCGTCCAGCTTCTGCTGTACGACTGCAAAGTCAGAAATGAGCTTTTTGCGCAGCTGCAGCACGTATTGCTGCTCTTCACGTCTCTTTTTCGCGAACCGCTTCTTGTGTTTCGCGAACGATTGCTCAGCCACCTTGAGAGCAAGCTCGCGGCCGCGGAGTTTGGTGGTACGTTCCTCCAGGTGTTGGCTTCGAGTCTCCAGGTCCGCTCGCTCCACGTTGAGCAGCAGTTGTTCGACCACGCTCTGTGAAACAAGCTGGCTCTCTCGGCGCTGCACGGCACTGACGCATTCCGACTGGAAGGTCACGAGAGCAGCGTTCAATCGACGGCCCAGCTCACCGTCAACGTTGTTGTTGACAGTCTCCAAAGACCCATCCAACGTTTCCACGTGCTTATTTGGAGTTTGGGCTTCCATTCTGCACAAATACGACGCTGGTGAGCGCTACGGCGAAGTCAAGCGCATCATCACCGCCGCTCAATTTGACCGCACTATCTGGAACGTCGCTTCGGGCTGCTAGCACCAGCACTGGCACAGGAGCGTCGCTGAAAACCAGTTGCAAATTATAAAGTCCTGTGGCCTAGGCAACTCAAGGATAGTAATCAAGCAGGGTTCTCATTGCGGTGCACGGTCTCATCGGGTGAGTTGGCACTTTTTCATTGTCAGAAAACCTGTGCAGGTCACAAGTATGCGATGCGCTTCCCAAGAAGAAGAAGATCGCGCGTCCCCATTGGCACGTCCTCTGCCTGAGAGCATTGCAGATTCCGCAACCAACGTGTTGGGGCCACACTCCACGCCACCAACTGTGTATCACTGGATCTTCAGTCACTCCCACCTGAGGAAGCGACATGAATGCGACCATTGCTGGGCCTTAAATATAGTTACACATGCACACGGCTCAGCATTACTTTGCGTTTCCAGTATCACAGTCCCACAACAACGCCGATAGGAACAACCAAAACAAAACGCCACCGCGCATCAAACGTCAAGCAATCCAACATTCAACGAAGTGATCGATGATTGTTGACAACCTACCCGTGTTCCAGCCATCATGGTCATCATCAACAAACCTACAACAAGCTAGAACAATCGACAGTCGACAAACAGCAAACAACAATCGACAACAAACAGCAGGCAGCAGGCAGCAGCAGACAACCAAGAACAGACAACCAAGAACAGACAACCAAGAACAGACAACCGACGACAGACAACAGACCTCAGACCACACCAACACGACAACACACCAACACGACAACACGACAACGGACAACGACACACCAACGAACGAACGAACGAACGAACGAACGAACAAAAAGCACACAACACCAACCAACCGACAAGGCAGGTAGGCAGGCGGGCAGCCACCGCCGCTCTCCGGCAACGTCGTCCGGGTCGCTCACTCATACACACACACATCCATACATACATACACGACATGGCATAATACTGAATACAACCGCACTTAGTACGATCAAGATGTACTGACTTGTACTGACTTACTCAGAACAGACAAGAACCATCCCAGCCAACAACAACAGCGCGGCAAATCCATCCAAGGGCCCATCAGCAGCTAGCATACTGGCAATTACCCATCGCTACCACCTTCGATCAAGTAGGCCTTGGGACCACAGTAGTTTACTCGAGTAATGCTGCGCAAAAGGAGGACCAGGTAACGTAGCCCGAGACCACACAACGCATGCATGCATGGCTGCGCATGCCCGCTCGCCCTCTTGTTTACCGCAGGTTAGATGACACTCGATCGAGTAGACGACCGCCTCGATTGCAAATCACAAAAGAAGAACAGCATCCGCTGCAAGCATTTCTGCGGAACTTAGCTTGCAGAGCCCGACTGTGACGCCAGCATGTACAATATCGACTATTCAAGAACGTAATTCATTTTAAACATAGTGTCGAAGCAGTCACAGAAGAAGCTGTGCCTTCAGATCTGCATCACTGCGCGCAACATCTCAATCGGGATTGCGGCAATCAATACAAGATTGGTGCCTCTACCTGGCACAAACGGGAACGCCGAACTTGGGGTCTGGGTTGAATACCCATTTCTTTCCTGGGGTCAAAAGTCGATGTTGATGCAGTGCGAGGAAAACGAAAAAAATGCTTGGTGCCTGCGCGTCAAAATACTTCCAGTTGGAGTTGAGAGCTGATCTGGACTAGTTGGTGACCACATAAATCAGGTGATTTACAACAGTGAACCGTGGGTAGTTGGCTCCGCTGCCTGCAAAAAAATGCCACCATCCAAAGCAGGTGCACGGAGTACTAGTCACTGGCTACGGACTCGAGGCCACGTTATCATAGTGGTGACTTTTTGACGCAGCGCACACGCAGCAGTTGAAACGACGCCGGGACAGCCAGGGTTGAATGGCCTGTCCCACGAGAGCAAGGATTGTCGCCACCGCCATACTCAGCACGTAAAACATACCAAAGAGGGCCGTGGCGTGGCCCTTCAGCAAATTTAGATCGGTGGCTGCTGTGGGTGAGAAATGACATGCATCAGAGCCGAGACGACAAGCGCCAATGTAGTGGCCTCGCGGGTTCGGCAACCACCGTTCGCCCGGCTGGCGTGTGTACGCAATGTGGCTGAAGTGCAGCAGCCAAATCCCTTGCCATACTAAAAGGCTTGCCAACGCCACCACGGCATTCCATTGACGAGGAAGAAGAACAGTGAGTAGGCTCACCAAGGCCGAACAATGATTGATCGTTGCCAGCAAGGCATGCATCTTGCTGTTGAATTCCATCATTCGAGCACTTTTCTCGCCCCAGCATGGATCCGCTGCCATGGCCGAAGCGTGGTTGTCCCACATCACCGCAACCGTGATAAACGAGAAAACAAGTGCAATGCGATCGAGTCCGTCCAAAACTAACTGTGATTGGGCTGAATGCTTCGCAAAAGCCCGTGCGCTTAATGAAATGGCCGCCACAATGGTGAACACTCCGTACATGGCTTCATGCTCCGAGTGACCACGAGGAAGAAGGGCACCTTTGACGGGGTACATGGCGCAGTTCTCTGTGCCCGAGAAGTTGCGGAAGCACTCCGCCGCAGTTGAATTCCACCAACCATAGGCCGTGCGATCAAATAATGCCTCACCCAGTATTCCAATTGTAGTGCCGATAATGATCGCAATGGCAAGCGGGACAGAAAACAGCGGTGGGATGGCTTGGGTGCTCGCCGACGGCTTCACCACATCTTTGCGTGTGCCCGAGTCGTCCTTGACGCCGGGCTCGCCAACATCGGCCTTCCCGACACCAGACTTGGCCGTTCGTACACCAACTTCCACGGAAAGAGCGACGCCGAGAAGCAGGTACACAATACCAGGGACTAAATGTCCCGTCCAAGCACCAGGTGGCTCGTGCTCGATGATGCGCGCACACTGAGTCATGCTTGATGCCAGGAGGTGTCTGCGCCCGCTGGCAACTGCTACGTGCGCTGCGCAGAGCGAGGCGCTATCTCTTTCCAACTTGCTGCACCTGCATTGAGCGAAATCTATTCAACTCTTATTGCAAGTTTGAAGACATATCTAGTGGAGGCTGCCATGCAAACGCAGCGCGAGCAAACGGCACGTGTGTTGTTGCAGTAGTAGTCTTGAAAGGCGAACGGGACATGTCAGCAGTTTGTTGGCTCAGTTTGTGGTTGATTGACCAGCTTGCCCATCCAAGTTAGTGGATTGCTTGACACGTGCATGCTTTTTAGGATCGACGGAGCTGGGTGACGACAGCGTCGATATGTTGTGTGCCGAACAACATACGATTACAAGTTCACATGTATGTCTGGCACTTGTCTTTTCGTGCATGTATATATGTGCATGCGTGCACTTACGTGGCCACCCACCACAGACCACAGACCACACAGACCACAAGGACCACACTGACCACACACATGATGACAACTCATTCACCTTCACTGCCAGACGACCGACAACAAGCACGAGGCAACGAGGCAACGAGGCAACGAGGCAACGAGGCAACGAGGCAACGAGGCAACGAGGCAACGCGGCAAGAACCAACAAGAAGAAAGTGACAACGAACACAACACAACACAACACAATCGAATCGCAATCGAATCGAATCGAATCGCATCGAACTGACTGACAACCGACAACCGACAACCGACAACCCTGCCCACATCACATACATCCGTCGGGGCAGGTCAGCTGGGTGAGTGAGTGAGTCAACCAACGGCGGCGGCAGGCAGCATGCCAAAAGATACGCTTTCGCAGTCGGTCGCAGTCGGTCGCAGTCGGTCGCAGTCGGTCGCAGTCAAAGTAAAAAAGCGAACGAAGTTGGCAGCTTCGTAGTTTCGTTGGCAGCTTCGTAGTTTCGTCGCCACCACCACCACCACCAACGACGACGACGACGACGACGACTGCCAACGACAGACCAACCACCGACCTCTGCACTCTCTGACCATCACCACCACCATACTATCATACTCGACTGCTTCTTGCACAACCAAACAGACAAGTGACAGCATGCATACATCATACATACAACCACAGCCACAGCGACAGCGAACTTCAACAACACACTTACTCTGTCAACTTGCGATCACCACGGACGATTACACGACGACGATGAGACCAAGACAGCGTTTGGCGAAAGCGTGAGCGTGTATTCGAGAGTGTGTAAATAAATCAACTACTCGTGGCACATGAGGATGCAGTGTGTGATCACAACGGCCACAAGAACGACACAACTAGGCTCGTGTTGTTGTCTTTTCTCTGTGTTACTTCTTATTTGTTTGGTCTTGGGGATTGAATATGCTGTGGCATTTTGCCGGATTTGGCTGTCACCCGCCCGAAACAATTGCAGAGGGAACGACTTCAGTGAATAGTCAATAAAAATTATGCGGTCACTTGGTTGGAGCCTCGTGCTTTCCACACTTGTGTTTCATGGGTCGACGGGGGCAGCTGCGGCCACCACCGACCTGTTCCACGATCCCCCGCCGCTATCTTCTCTGGAATGGGTGAGCGAGGACGTCGACGGTGGATTCTCTCCCCTTGCCACGGGTGCACCGTTGGATCTGCAGCTCGATTCGAAACAACAACCGCACATTTTTTACAGCGCTGCGTTCGAAATGCCTCATCAATATTTATATGCTCATCGCCAAAGCGATGGTTCTTGGATCAAAGAGGTCGTTGACGTGTACGATTCCAAGTACGGAACATTCGATGCCGACACGCACTTGGTCATCGACAAGGACGACCACGTCCACGTTCTGTACACGAAGGAAGGGACTGATCCAGAGCCATGTGCTGGTTGCAGTGATTGCGACACCTGCAGCGGAGCAACGCCAAGGTGCTGCGCTTCAGATCCAAATTGTTGTGACGCGCCTATGTGGGGGGAGTTGTGGTATGCGGTGCGCGACGTGCAATCGGGAAATTGGACCCGGACCCTGGTTGACCGGGGATATCGCTTGAACGAGACGAATGGCAGGCCAATGGATTGCTCTCTGGCACTCGATGATAATGGGAATCCGCACGTCGCTTATTACCTGGAACGACCTACCATGCAGCTGTGGTGGGCCAGCCCCGCGCAAAGTGGTTCGTGGAGCAAAGAACTCGTGGCCACCGACGGAGGCTACGACAACCACCTCGTGCTCGCGAATGGGTATCCCATCATCATCTACTGGAGCGAGAATTGCTTCTGTGTGCGCATTTGGGCGCAAGCTCCAGATGGTCAGAATGTGACTGGGACAGTGGGTGAGGGTCCGAACTCCGGTGCCAGCGCGCAGGGGTACGGCATCTCGACTGCGTTGTCCAACGACAGCAGTGAGTTGTTGGTGTCCTTTACCCGCAATGTGTACAGCTCGGACACGGCGCGTGTAGCTGTGGTGCCGTTAGAAGCGGCAGGTGGTGTCGGGACGCTCCCAAACATCTCGGCGTCCCTCGATAAAGACACTGCACGAGCATCGCCGACGGCGATCACTTTCGGTACGGACAACATGCCCGCAGTTGCGTTTTCTTACGGCACTGCCGACGGAGCCCCGTTTGAAGTGCACACGGCGTTCCAAACTTCACAGTCCTCAACTGACTGGACGCTAAAGCCAGTTCCTGCGACGCTCATCAACTCAACAGGTGGTCTCGACGGCGCGGCAGCTCTCGGCCTTGAGTGTTGCGACGACCGCGGCCTGCCGGTGCTGGCTTACACGCGACGACCATCGATATACGAGAGCTATCTTGCGTACGCGACATTGCAGGTCTCCAACGCTACCCAACACCAACACCTCCTGTGACCGAGTCGCAAAGCAAAGTAACACTTATGTTGTGCCTCCCCTTCCCGTTAAAATTTCATGATAGAAGATCACTTTGAATTTCTACGCAGTCGTCGTCAAGCGTAGATAGCAAACGACAGCAACAAACACAGTCGACCACCGTTCAGCATGCATCCCACCTCACCACACATACATACATAACATCGGGCAGAAGCACAACAACCGAACGACGGAATTAAGGAACGTCGGAAGGACGGAAGGAATGACCTCAATTAAAATTGATAGCCCCATGATGTTTGTTCGCCGTGCCGCGTGTTGGTAGCATCATAAGCTCCACTCTTCTTTCTTGTTTTGAGACGACAACGACAGCCAAGATCCAAAGTTAGTCACCGGTCGAGACTTCCCCACCACATCGAACAACTCCACGCAAAAATCACGTTGTCCCACAAAGCGATAAGTAACCATAACTAACAAACGAACGAACTGCGTCGGTCAGTCAGTCAGTCGGTCCGAGCAAACGAACGAACGAACGAACGAACGAACGAACGCACTGAATGCAGGAGACCTTGGAACGGTGGAACGGTGGAACGAACGATTTTCAAACTTGACTTTTCTTGATGATACAACTAACTGACCACACAAGCCGCGCACCCGCACGCAACAAAGAGATAGATATGGATACACACACGCCAGACGAACACACACTACGACACGCGACACACAACGGCACACGACACGCGACACAGAGGACGCAGAGGAGACACCCAACGCGCTGCGCTGCGGCATTTTTGTTGTTGCTGGCTGGCTGTTTGCGACTCGTGGCGCAAGGTCACAAGAACTGGAACCGAACGGAACCGAACGCAACAATGCAGCGAAGTCACGACGTAAGTAAGTAAGGGGCAAGGCAGCAATGTGAGAGTCGTTAGTTTCCACGTGCAGTGCTGCTTCTTTGTATGGTAAGTAAAATTGTTCAGATGGTCGTATGTATGAGGTATGAACGCCGCGGCACGCCCTCTCGCGAACCCGCAACGCAGCTTGTGGCTATTCTCAGCTCGACAGCATAAGTTGAAGTCGTGGCGAAACTGACGAACTGCAACGTTGTGTTGATAGACAGGCTTGCCTCGGGCACATTCATGCATTCCCACCACACACAACCCAGACAGCTGTTTTATGTTTTTGTTTTTGTGTTTTACAACGATTGCGGCACGAACACACACAAATCACCGCCAACGCGACTCCAACGCTTCGAACCGCGGACACCCAGACTGACGCATCACTCGACGTGACGAGAACAGCAATGGCGACCGATACTGTGAACTTCATATCGTCACTGCACGGGGAGCAAAGGCGACGAGAGCGTGGCATTGACCGCCGTGACTTGCAGGAAGCTATTCGCCATGGCACTGCAGTTTTCCAGCCCCCACCGAGACGGCCTGGAAGAGAAATGCAGGGTCGATGGAAGATCACTTGGAACGATATCGTTTACATCACTGATTACTACAAAACCACCGAAATTACCTCTTGGGCCATACCGTTGCCGCTCAAAGAGGCGCCTCTGTCCGAGGGGGACTTGCGCAAATCGAAGGAAATGGCCCGCCGCATCCGTTCCGGCGAGCAGGCCATCACGTCGCACACTATTCTGATAGTCGACCAAAGTGGATCGATGAATACAGCAGATGTGCCTGGACACCGCACACGGTCTCGATGCGTGTTCTACAACATCGCAACGGAGATCATCAGTGCTCCTTTGTTGGCAAATATGTTGTCTTTCACGGACGTTATCACAATCATCCAGATGCGCGACGAGGCGACAATCATCGTGGACGCGGAACCGGTGTCGTGGCAACTGTACAACGTGGTTGTGGGCTTGGCGGCCGAGGCCGAGGCCACTGCACACAAGAAAAGCCGTCGGCACAGACGCGCCCGCGGAAACGGAAACTTCATTCCAGCTCTGAAATTGGCCTTTGAGGTTGCCAGCAACTCTGTGCAGAGATACGGGACCAATATCGCATTGCTGATGTTCTTCCTCTCTGACGGCCGTCCTTCCGATCATGCACGCTTGCGCATATGTGCAGATTCCCTCAGCTATTTGATTCTTGACGAGATGGCAGTTTCTGTCAATCGTTTGCCGGCGAGTTTGCGGCCTCATTTTATTTTTGGATCTTTTGGTTTCGCCAACGAGTACGCTAGCGACTTTTGGCTGCTCAAATCGATGGCCGTGGAGGTCGCTTGCACAGGCGCCGTTGGCATATTTAGACACGGGGTGGACTCTCGCTCTCTTCGCGCGGCGCTGCTGCACGTGAGCAAGTTGCTGACGACCAAGATATCACGGTTGAGCAGCCTCATCCAACAGCGCCCGATGGAAACACAATTCGCTCACGGTGGACGCGGGCGAGTGCGCGATGACTTGATTCAAGCTGCTGGCAAGACCAGTGTGCACGACATGGGCACTGCCACAACGGACTTCACACAGTTTGAAATTCTTCGACCGGTCCAACGCTATGCTCTTATTACGAAAAGTACTCCCCCTGACAAGATTGAGTACAAGTATTGGACTAAGGTACCATTCATGTCTCCGCGTGCCACTGGCATAGCAAAGAGCGAAACGTACTTGGAAAAGGGAGCCGAACGCGTTGCATTTGAGTTGCGAGAGGTGGACAGCTTCGGATCGGTGACAAGTCAACCATTAGTGTGGAAAGAAAATCTTAGGTCTGATGCGCCGTTCATGTTTTCGTGCATGAGTTGTGAGTGATTGATCACCCGCTGGCTCGTTTGTTGGGTTTGTCACCACCAGGTTCAACACTTATGAACAAGCACAGTGGCATGTCCTGTTCGCAGCAACGCAACGTCAAGCACAACGATTAGCGGTCAAATTTAACAACGCATTGGAAGTGATGCGCATTCCGGGCGACGTTGCACGGATCGAGTTTATCAACCCAACGGTATACGTATACGAAAAGCGCAATGGTAATGTCATGGATGGGTTGTGCGAAGAATTTTTGCCTCGTTTCGTGAAGTGGACAGATAACCAGGGCGGAGTGAAGTTCGAAGCCGCTACTCAACAAACAGCCCACTACACTGCAACACGACATGGCGGAGACGAGAAACATGATGATGGCATGCAAGACGAGCCGTTGAGTAGCAGACTCTCTGCGCTGATGCTGGATGAAAACCAGGACGACTCACAACGCGTTCATCAGCAGTCCGCAGCCACCGACGAACAACGTTTACTGCTGTCTCGTGTGTTGGACGAAGACATATTGCTGGCCTTTTCTCACTGGAACCCACGTTTACACGAGACGACAAATGCTTGTGTGCGACCTACAAGGTGCAAAAGTCACGAAAGCGGGACAAATGATGTTCAGGCTCACTGACCCTTGCATTCACAGCAATCGCCGAGGCAAGTTTGGGCGGACAGATCACGGGAAGGGAGGCCACACAAACTTTTTCAAAACACACAAGTGTAATGCTGCATGCAAGCTTTTGGGAATTGATCAACAGAGCCGCACAGCCAGCTCAAGGTGCGTGTGTCACACGCAACTGCTTGGCTTGGTATCTTATGTGTCCTTTGGTGGAAAAAAAGCCGTGTTCACCGCCACGTGTTCTTCGCAGGACTGGTTCAAAGTGACCGCCGTATGAACAACGAGCAGCATGACAACTTACACGTAGATATTGATAAAATACGCATTCAAGGAAGTGAGTGAGTGCGCCTACGAAGTTTAATTCGGGTTCCAAATCATTCAAGCTGTCAAACTACATGCTACCTAAACTAATAACAAACTGACTGTCATTGAGGAAGCGCGTCACAACAATCGGCCCGTTTGACAAACGCAAACGAAAGAACGAACAAGACGCGATGCGATGCGATGCGATGCAATGCGATGCGATGCGATGCGATGCGATGCGATGCGATGCGATGCGATGCGATGCGATGCGATGCGATGCGATGCGATGCGAT
>ENA-OWNT01001924-OWNT01001924.1-seawater-metagenome-genome-assembly--contig:-NODE-1924-length-23393-cov-3.893850_pt1 | contig 23393 bp, 19 predicted proteins | sample MGYA00238136_ERZ651165 | MGnify/ENA primary metagenome ERZ651165 (study PRJEB26861, sample SAMN08777766) | seawater metagenome | isolation source: coastal seawater | place: USA: Florida | collected...
AGTGGGCGGCACGTGAAGGGAGTGTGATCCAACGGCGTCGTTCGTTGTGTGTTGTGTGTGTGATGAGTGATGAGTCACAGATCACAGACAGTGGCAGTGAGCAGTGAGCTACGGTGCACTGTGAGTGAGTGAGTGAGGGCTGGCTGGTGGTGGTGGTGTGTTGGTGGTCACTCACTCACTACTGTTCAGAGGGAGCGGTGAGCAGGCATTGTGGCTGGCTGGCTGGAGTGAATGAACTGCGGCGGCGACTGTCTGAGTGACGGGGATGTGAGATTGAATGAATGAGTGAGTGAGTGAGTGAGTGAGTGATGGTGAAGGTGAGTGACGGTGAGTGAGTGAAGGCGGAAGTGGTGACTTGCCCACCCTCCACCTACCCACCTTGACTGCGGGTGAGTGAGTGAGAGTGAGTGAGTGAGTGAGTGAGTGAGTGAGTGAGTGAGTGGTTGGGTAGGTCACGGCTAAGCCACTGCTAAGCCAACTCACTCCCTCACTCACTGGCGACACTGCTGCGCATGGTCAACCATGTGGTTTACGTCGCCAGTACAGTGGGTGTGGGAGGGCGAAGACGACTGGTCCGGGGTTAGTGCGCCCACTCGGCCCCACGGACTGCGTCTGCGAGGTGACCGGGCAACCAGCCGGGGTGTGGGTAGTTGTGTTGTCACTCACTCACTCACTCACTCACTCACTCACTGTTGAAATGGGGCGTTGCTGGGTCGCGGTTGAGACGTCCGCCTCCACCCATACACAATCAATCGCTGCTCAGTCGCTCAACTTGGCGAATCAGAACGTTTGAGAAATCGCTGCTCAATCAGTCAGTCGACTCAGCGGCCACACGGGCAAATGCTCACTCACTCACCGCTTTCTACAGATGTTCACTCGTTCGCGTTCCCATTATTTCACTCAAAACAATGGTCAGACGGTACGCACCCAATCATTCATTGAGATTCACCTCCACACAGTATAAAAGTTGGGCACATGGCGGTTAAAATCGCAGATCTACGGCATGAGTGAGTGAGTGCGGCTGGCAGTGACTCTTGCGTCCGCCCCCACCCACCCCGACACTGCCGCCACTGCCGCCGTCCCGTCCTTCCTGCGCACACACACCTTTGTTGTTTGTTCCGCCTCCGCGGCTGCAGCGGCCTGTTGTTGTTGCTCGTGCTGCCACTGTGTGTTGTTTGTTGTCGGTCGGTCGGTCCGTTCGTGCGTTGGTCGGTCGGTCTCGTTTGTTGGTGTGTTGTTGGAGTCGGGCAAACTCACGCCGCGTTGTTTGTGCGTTAGAAGTAGCAACGTCGCGGCATTGTGTCGACTGCGGGCGGGCGTAAAGTGGGAGTCCATACGGCAGCGATGACGTTGTCGAAAGGAAGTGACACCACGATTGCAAGTGAAACGGAACTCGGAAGAGCACCATGCAGGGTAGAGTCGTGGGGTTTACGCGACGGGCGTCGAGTTCACGCAGTCGCGTGGAGGCAAACAACGCAGTAACTCTTCGACGGCGAACAACGCGCGAATCGATGCTGGCACGTTGAGCGCGCAAATGTCACATCAACTCGCGAAATGACGGGTCACGCATTCGTGCTTCGCGGGTTTTGAGCTCGAAAGACTTTTTTTATATTTGTGTCGAAGGGGTTCGACAAATTTTCCAAAATGCTTAACGTGTTGAAAAACTCTGCCGTTCGCGGCGTCCGCACCGCCTCTAAGGTGCGCACTTTCGCCGATGAGGCCGGATCCGTCGGTCGCATCACCCAGGTCATTGGTGCCGTTGTCGACGTCCAGTTCGACGGCGAGCTTCCCCAGATCCTGAACTCCCTTGAGGGCAAGACCCTCTCTGGCCAGCGCCTCGTCCTTGAGGTCGCCGCTCACATGGGTGAGAAGACTGTCCGTACCATTGCCATGGAAGCCACCGAAGGTCTTGTTCGTGGTCAGGAGGTCCGTGACACCGGAGATCCCATCCGTGTCCCCGTCGGTCGCGAGACCCTCGGCCGCATCATCAACGTCATCGGTGACCCCATCGACGAATGCGGACCCATCCACAAGCCCGGAGAGGAGAAGACCCTCCCCATCCACGCTTCTGCTCCGTTGCTCACGGACCAGGGTGACACCGCCGAGGTTCTCGTCACGGGTATCAAGGTTGTCGACCTTCTCGCCCCGTACGCCAAGGGTGGTAAGATCGGTCTGTTCGGTGGTGCCGGTGTCGGTAAGACCGTCGTTATCATGGAGCTGATCAACAACATCGCCACCAACCACGGTGGTTTCTCTGTCTTCGCCGGTGTCGGTGAACGTACCCGTGAGGGTAACGATCTGTACCACGAGATGGTTGAGGCCGGTGTGAACCACCTCGGAGCTGATGCCCACAAGTCCAAGGCTGCCCTCGTGTACGGACAGATGAACGAGCCCCCGGGTGCCCGTGCCCGTGTCGGTTTGACTGGTCTTACCGTCGCTGAGTACTTCCGTGACGCCGAAGGCCAGGATGTGTTGCTCTTCGTTGACAACATCTTCCGTTTCACTCAGGCCTGCTCTGAGGTGTCTGCCCTTCTTGGCCGCATTCCCTCTGCTGTCGGTTACCAGCCCACTCTTGCTACCGATTTGGGTGCCCTCCAGGAGCGCATTACCTCCACCAAGAACGGTTCCATCACTTCCGTCCAGGCTATCTACGTGCCTGCTGATGATCTTACCGATCCGGCTCCCGCCACCACCTTCGCTCACCTTGACGCCACCACTGTGTTGTCTCGTTCTATTGCCGAGCTCGGTATCTACCCCGCTGTCGACCCGCTTGACTCCATCTCGCGTATGCTTGACGCCTCCATCGTCGGTGACCTGCACTACAACACCGCACGATCTGTTATCAAGATCCTCCAGGACTACAAGTCGCTCTCCGACATTATTGCTATCCTTGGTATGGACGAGCTCTCCGAGGAGGACAAGCTCACCGTTGCCCGTGCCCGTAAGGTGCAGCGTTTCATGTCTCAGCCCTTCACCGTCGCTGAGGTCTTCACTGGCCTCAAGGGTGAGTTCGTTGACCTTGAAACCACCATCAACGACTTCAACGCCCTCGTCCACGGCGAGTACGATGACGTCCCAGAAGGTGCCTTCTTGCTCAAGGGTAACATGCAGACCGTCCAGGACGCCGCCCGCCAGATGGCTGCCGACCTTGCCGAGTCTCAGGGTAGTGTGTCTGAGGACGCTTCTGGTGACCAAGTGCCCCTTGTCCAGCGCCGCATCCAGGCCTTGTACGATTTCTACGATGCCCGCGACGCCGAGCACGACGCCGAGGCCGAGCTTGTTGCCAAGCTGCAGAAGGCCGGGGACCTCCCCACCTCCGTCAACTGGGCTGACGAAGACAAGCGCCTGCGCAGCAAGTGGACTGGCAGCCTTGATGCCAACGGCAAGATCGCCCGCCCGTCCGAGGAGGAGCTTCTCCAGATCCTCCGCTAAGCGGAGTACGTCGGGCCGGTGTGCGCGCATTTGCTGTTGAATTCTCTCAGCTGGTGCGTCTCCGGTCCTACCAACTACCATTATTGCCGTGTCCCCAGTCCCAACTTTATCACAATCATGTCAAGACACAAAACAGAGTGTTCCTTCACCTTCTATGCCCTCCCCAGTTGGAGTGTGCGTTTTTGGAGAAGAAGGCTTTAGATCGAACCCCTTTTCTTTCAGACAGCGTGTTTTCTTGCAGATCCTAGGCCGAAGTGAATAGCGTATGACGAAAGCTCTTTCCTTGGTGATGCGAATTGCACTTATAAAAAGTTAATTCATATACTTTTGAGCTTGTCTAGTTTGATCAAATTTCGTTTTTAGTGGCTACAACTCGATACACCGCCGTGCCGTGTGTCGGGACTTGCGTTTCAAACGACTTCGTTGTGCTGCCAATGTCCGTGTGGTTCCACATGTCCCGAATGTCTGCCGACGCGCTTGCTTCCCAACCCAGGCTCGTCCACTCAACACCAATTGTGTGCTCCTTTGATCCAGAATTGGTGAGGGCAACAAGCCAGTCACTACCATCCTCGTCAAGTCTTCGCCCCCATATCAAACAATGTCCAGGTTCGTCGCACGGCCATTCTCCCAAAAGATGTCCAGGCGGTGTGGACGTGTTCTGGTGAATTTCCACAAGTTCCTGGTTGAGCAATGTTTCGTTCATAACGGCGGTCATGTTGCGAACGTCGGTTGAGACGATCATTGGGGACTGTGTGATCGACCACACAGCAAACTCTGTGCGGTATTCGTCATCGGTTTGACCTGGGCAATGTGGAGCAGTGAATGGAGTGCATCCTTCACCTCCAGTGTTGAGGAAGTCCATGAACGCCCATCCACCTGGTTTTCCCGTCGCGTTGTGCACTTGCGAAACACGGCAGGAGATCGCCTCATTGGTTGACTTCCATTCATCCTTGTGGTCTTCGCAGAAGCGCCAGCTGTTGGCAACATCGCTTATGTCTCCAAGGTAGAACCAATACCCAGCCACAACCTCGAGGAACATACTCCGATTTGTCGCCAGGACAGCCTCAGCGAATTGTTGATGTGCCGCGTGACCGGTCCAAATTTCATCCTTGATGTCTCCGCACCAATCCAACTTGATGTAGTCAACGCCCCAGTCGGCGAACGTTGTTGCATCAAGGTCGTAGTGGTGACGTGAGCCAGGAACTGCATTTGGACGCCCTCCAGAAGAACATGTTTCGTTGCCGGCGCTTGTGTAAAGCCCAAACTTAAAACCTTTCTCGTGCAACCAGTCGATGAGAGTGGGCATGCCGCTTGGGAACCGTTCAGGGTCCCATTCCAGCGTGTCATCAGTTTCGTTTCGCTTCAGCGCCCAACAATCGTCTAAATTGACGTAGTTCCACCCCAGGGATTGCATTCCATTGTCTTGCATGGCCTGGGCGACAGATTTAATTTCCGCTTCATTGCAGATGTCATGGCCGCACGTTGGGTCACCACATGTTTTCCACGTGTTCCATCCTAGCGGCGGGGTTTTGCCAGCTCCATTGTCGAGACCTTGAACGACAGTCGCACCGACTACGAACAACAAAGGAAGTGCCTTTGCGGACTTTGGCATTGTGAGGCTAGGTTCGTAGCAGAGACAACTCACTTATCAACGATCAACAGAAACCTGTTACCGAACACTTCTGCCATCTCAATTTTCCAGCGATGTAAAATTTAGGGCGTCAGATCACTCCGTTGTACGCCACACTAATTGGGTGCTTCGATTGTCGTTGTGGGTGAATTACTAGGCAAGCGAACTGCAAGATGAATGGTAGTGTGGCTGTGAGTTGGAGGCAGCGGAATGCGTGTGGCGTGTCAGCACCTGTTGCGAGCGGTGAAGATGGACGGTGGTGGACACAGCCAGCAGCAACAACGAACGGAGAACGAACAACAAAGTGCACAAAGCAAAGTTGGTGAGTTGGTGAGTTGGTGAGCTTAGCTGGTGGTCGAAGCCAAGCCAAGACGCGAGGACACCGCGCCGAGGACGAAGATCGGAAATTGGAAATTGGATGGAGACAGAGCGCCGACTGCACTTCATCTAAAAGTTCCATTATACATTACTGAAAAAATGCGAAAGCAGAACAAAAAGTCCATACTGTACAGTTAGTGAGAAAAGTTTTGAACTTTGAACGGAGTTGACTCCCGCAACCAATGGACCAAAAGGCTTCAGAAGGAACATGCAAATACCGGGGTATGGCATAAATAAAGGTATCGGAGGGCTGGAAAGTGGACAGCTTTTGACTGCTTGGCTTCATCGTCGGAAATTACAGCACTGAAGTACGTAGGTCACGGGGGCATGCAAGTTCTCTTTGGCGTCTTCACGATTTGGCAACAACAATGATGTATGTTGTCGAGAAATGGCGGCGTTTGCGACAACGGTGACGTGATGTGCGGGAAAAGTGTGCACACATAGTATGAGGTTGAAGCCTACACCGCAGGAGCGGACAACAAGAAGGGACCTCACACCATCTGCCACATCATTACAACATCATTATCCAACGGATTCGCAATAAACTAATGTTGGAGACTCGACTACTAACTAAAACACTGAATTCAAGGACGTCACGCCACTGCCTTCGAAGGATACACCCGAACCAGCGTCACGCCAACTTTCGACATCGAGCAGTCAAGTCGTTGAGGTTCATCTCGTCTTTTTCGGACACATACCAATCAAAATGTATGTCAGTGGAAAAAACGGATCTGTACCGTTCAGCAACCAACTGATATCGTCGTCGTTCGTGCAAGGGTGCCACTTTCGGCAGCCAAACTAAGTAGATGAACTTGTGCCTCTTAAGGCGACCTTCTCGGTCCTTTGTGTAGCTGCGAAAACACAATCACCCACAAATGTAAGTATCATGCATCAAGTTTGGTTTACCCACAGGCCAAAGTCGAACCAAGAGACTTACGAAAAGTCGAAAACAGTAATGCTGCATTGATCTTCCTTGAGAACGTTCTTTACGAATGGTTGCCATTTTAATTGACCCATGTGGTCAACGATCACATTTTGTTCAAATGCTGTGAAATGAATGTAGTTAAACTCTCGTTTTTCATCAGCTCCTAATCGCCATACGTTCTTCTTGAACACCACCTGTCCAAATGGGTCTTCCGCTGCTTTTGACATTGTTGCCAAGTGCTGCTTCCTTTCGACGGGTGTTTCAAGTACGCATTTTGCAACACATTCTCTACAAGAAGCTCGCCAAGCCAATTCAGTTGGTGATAAGCTTTGCACCACCCACTAATGACTTTTCTGAGTTCACAAACTCAATTTAAAGCATTTTCAGTTGCTTTTCCGCTACATATTTAATATTACGCAGGGAGGCGCGGCTCGCGCGGCTAACTATTTTTCGGCTCCTCATCGTAAACCACCGCCCTGTTGTGTCGGCATGAACATCACCACACCAAGTAAAACCCAAAGTGACAGCATACCCGGTAATGTGCAACGTCGTGCAACAACAAATGGCAAGGCTACTGCCACTTCTTACAAGAAGGCTCTCGTTGGCGATTGACGCTGACCTCCAATGCGAAGCTCGCTCGTTCGTTGCGTTGACGAACCTTCCTTTTTGTGATGATGCTCTTGTTGCGGCTTGCAGTGTGGTTGGTTCGTCGTTGTGTCGTTTCACACACTGCTTCCCGCTCACTCACTCACCGCTACAGACCGACCACCGATCGCCGCTCGCCTCTCGCCCCCACAGCCCACAACACACGTGCTCACTCACTGCGCACAACTAACAGCCAACGATACACTCCTTGGACCTGTACACTATGTTGTCCTCACGAATGGTTCGGGCTGCTCGTATGACGATGCTGATGCCACAGTTATTATGTTGTAGCTGTTGTTGGAGAGTGATGCTATGACTGCGTCAGTGATGAAACATGAGAGTCTTGACGTATGTTCAACACCCGTGTATTTATGTACACCTGTGTGTGGCGGAGAATTGCGACCCCACTCGTTATTTGACTGTGTAAGCGGCGGTGCAAAGTGCAGTGTATTGCGATTGGTAGAAACACGGGTGTTGTCAGCGCATCGAGGCGAGAGCTTCCGTCGATGCTCGATGCGCCGTGGCATTGCTGCAGTCGCTGTTGTTTTAGGTTACATTGAAAACGTCTCAATCGCTGTCCTTGGATACAAGCATGCCTTCTGTATCAATGGAGCAACGATGCACACGAACTGAACGCAGCTCCGGGAATTTGTGCAAAATAGATCTTGTAGGTTCGTCCATGTTGGGCTCCTTTGTCACGGCGTACATAAATCCACCACCACCCGCGCCACACATACTCAATCCGTACGATATGGGTCGAAGTACCTCGATGATTTTGGTCACAATGACAGGTTCACACCCGGGGGCCATGACTTTTTTCTGTGACCAATAGGTGTCCACACATTCTCCCAACAAGCGAACATCACCATCCTCGGCTGCCTTGGCGCATTTTTGTGCGTTGGTTACCAAAGAATGCACGTTTTGCACAATGGTTGGATCCAAGGAGTACCAATTCCTCAGTACATTTTGAAGTAAGTCACGGGCTAGACGAGTTCGACCTGTGTAGATCAGAACAATATGGGACGACAGTTTTTCGATGAACCCGGCCGGCACACTTAATTCCGACGAGTGCACTTGCAGCGGAAGTCCGCGTGACGAAGTGCACAGTTTGACCCCTGGCGCAATGCCACCGACCTGGTCCTGCCAGCCTCCACCGGTTGTGAGCATTTGTTCCAAATGCAGAACAGCATGATAAACACTTGATCTGTCATACGACAGCCCCATTGCAGACCACAACGCTGCCATTGCACAACCAGCAAGAATACTGCTCGTCCCAAGTCCAGATCCAGCGGGAAGGTCAGACCAACTGTGCATCTCGAAGCCACAATGAAATCTGGACTCCAATTGTTCGGCTAAGGGGACAGAGCTGTGCTCATCCACAAGCCCAGCACAGCATACAGCAGCCTTCAGCAGAGCTGCTGGTGATTGTGGTTGATGGTATGTCAACAGCTGATGCAGACTGTCAATTACTACTGTCTCTTTTGTTGCTCCATGAACGACAAACACCAAGAGGCGCTGTCCCACAATTGGTGTTCGTCGTACTTTCACTCCGATTGGGCGTTTCCCATCGACCAGCACTGCGATGTTCGTGACTGCACCACCGTGCTCATACGCAATGGGTGGTGTGTCCGACCAACCCCCGGACAAATCAATTCTCGCAGAAGCTTCAACAGTTGTCCATCCACCATCGACTTCAGATGAGGCGCCGTCTTTCGGGTTACTTGTTGGTTTCACGTCAATGAACTGACGAGCCGACATCACGGCTTCTCGAATAAGAATTTGGGATGCTCGTTCGTAATGCCGAGCGGCTCGAACAAGGTTGAGCGGGTCTAAACCAGCCAACCACTCTCGCCGGCACAACGCAAGCTCTGCGACACCTCTGCAGCAACAAACGAGAAAAGCAGAGTGAGACAGTGTGGAAAAGTGATCCACTCCACGGATCAATCAGTGTCCAACAACCTGTTGAGCTGAGTAGGATGCGCTGCCACCAACTGGAGCGCTTTTCGCCATCGAATGTTGTTGGCTGGGCCACTGCGCAACCCACCGGCCGCACCAGCAAGCTTCCCAAGCATGTTCGCGATCCAAGCAAATGCTCTGGAGCCTCGGGCTAAATCACCCCCTACAACCGCACGATGTCGCGAGTTCGTGATGTTCAGCAACACACAAACATGATTGTGGCCAGCGTCGCACCTGAACTTGCTGCGCAATCATCGAACATCTGCAGAATACTCAGCCTCCGTTGCGCTGCGCATTGATGCAAGATGGCACGGTGTGCTTTCAACCGGCCTTGCTGCACTTGAGGAGCGTTCTGATTCTGGCCCATTCCCAGCCGCGCAGGGGTTGCACTGCTGGCATCATGTGATGCAAGACGACTCCGACTCGCGGTGCTGTGCAAGTTAGGTTGCGCAAGGAAGTCGCAGAGTGCGCGACAATTCAAAAAGAATGCTTGTTCGACGCGAGCGCAAATGGTTGTCTTTGCAGCTACAACTCGGCGAATGTCGCGCAACGACAGTCGTAACGATGCTTTCCATGCATCACGCAACTTTGCCTACACGACCAACACAGAATGAGTTGTGCAGTCTGTGAATACAATACAAAACATTACTGCCTGACCTCATCTTCACTGAAAACGAAACTGGACCGTGGGGGAAGAGTAGACTTGTTCTGCATCCACAACACCAACTTGAGCATCTTGGTCGCCTCGGAGCCTCTCAGATGACCAGCTGTTGGCAGAATGACAGCGGGAAAAAGACGAGCATTCAGCGGTGTTTGAGCCTCGCCCTCATGCCACAGCTCGCTCGGTCGAATGCCTGTTCGCTCGAAAAACGCATCCCACGGCTCATTCAGGTAAGTGCCAAGCAATGAACCTTCTGCAGTTGTATCGGAACTTGCTCTGCGTGCAATTTGGTCATTTCCCAAATAGTCGTTAGTTCCAAATAGGACGTACACCTGCCTCACGTGAAGATTACTCGCTGAGGCGAAACTTGACGTGGCGTGAGTTCGGAAACTGGGTTCGAAATGCGGCAAAGATATCTGCCACTGGGTCAAGGATACGTCGTCACCCACTGTAATGTCACGGCAGCTGGTCGCAGAAAGACCCTGGAAACCGTTTGAATCCTTTGAGTTTCCATCTGAATACTCCGAATGATAGCCACCGAGATTTATGTCTTTGAGGACACAATTGCGACCAATGACAGTGTTTGGTCCTAGAACACAATTCGAAATCAAACTACCAACTCCAATTTCAGTCTGAGGATGCAAAATGCTGTTGACACTCTGCACGACAGCAGACGCAGGTGATGTTTCCGAGTCGTAGCCCCCGACGTGCGACACCTGGTGGGTAACTCTTCCAGGACTAGGGCCAAATGCGACTTCTGCAGTTGACCCCGCTTCGATTGCTCGTTGCGAAAGGAATGAACGACTCAAGCGCAGATGATGACCGAATGTGTCCGGAACAAACTCGCACTTTGCGTCTTGCCCAAGAGCACAAAATCGCAACTGGGTGCCTTGCAATTTCGAGTACAACTCCTTGCGAATGGCGTTAATTCTCTCAAGATCCTTTCCCTTACGAGAATACGCAAACGGCACAGTGTCAACCAAGTATTCACTCTCTTCTGTGGCAGTCATCGCTGGTAGAATGTCAAGGCACAGAGATATCGGGAGCGGCGGAACACCAGCATCTATGCCGAGGTAAGTGCATGCGTTCAGTGGGTGGCCAATACACATCTCCATTAAATGATCAGTGACAGGATGTGAGAGAAATATGACCCCGGAAAAACAAAGAACAGTTTCTTCGGTGGCTGTACCGACTCTCTTGGCATTCGCCTCCGCAGCTTTGCGAATGGCATCTTTGGTTGCCGGAAAAAGAATACGTTCGATTTTCGATGGGTCGGCACTTGGTTTGATGAGACCCTGCTGCTGATCGACGCTGCCGGCAGCCTCCGATGTTGCAAACACCAACACGCCATCGCGTGTCGTCTTGCTCCAATTGGACGGCACACTGCTGTTTGTAATCTGCAGGTTGGTCTCTGTTGAGACGATGAAGACGCCACATGGTGAATCCCGCAAAAACAAGTCCATTTGCACCATCAGTCTGTCCAGCATTGACGGAAGAACGATGCTGTGGTCATGACCGAAAGGCCCGTCTTCCCCACAATCTAGGGTCCCAGGATGACCGGTGCTGGTCAGAGTTTTGCCGCATGGCTCACAACTAGAAGCTCCACTGACATGGACGATCAAGACACGCTTGTTCTGAAGTACACTGGAGTCTCTGACGGAAAACCCTGCCAGCGAAGAGAAGTGCTCCATGACAACGAGAATAGCATTGAGAGTTGCACCTCCGCTCCCAATTCGAGCGGAGGGATCTTCGGCAATCAGGACAAGACTTTCTTTCACAGACGATTCGTCATCACGCTGCAGTGCCTGCTGTCTACGTTTAAGTTCATAAGAATGCGCTTGTGCGACACTTCGCTGCGGCGATGTGAACACCACAGCATCCCACTTTGCAGTGGCGCTCATTGCTGTGGGGTGGGCACAACAAGCAACGGCTGAATCACTTGCCGCCTTTGAGTATAATTACTTCAAAACATCGGGGTGGGTTCTTCTCACTTCAAGGTGTGTTTGACAATCACTGCCGTAGACGTCCAACTCAAACTCAAAACTATTCGTGTTGACAACCAACAACCGAAAAAACTCGAGAAACGAGACAACCGTTCCTTTTGTTCGTCAGTTGTTTTGTCAACGCATGCTGCGGTTCGTCGTTGTGACACGGTCGACGTCAGTTTCGTGTTTTCATTCTAACCGGTTTGCTCCCCGCCTGCACTAACTGTGGAACACTGCTCCAAGTTCACCTCGCTACTCCCCAGCAAAAATGAGCAAGCACATGGCGTAGTCCAACAATCCAGCATCCATCCATCCATCCATCAATCTCCATCAAGCAAGAAACAACAACAAACAAGCACGCATGCAAGCACTTCAAGCAAGGCAGATAGCAACAACACAGTCAACAATCGAAAGTCAACAGCCAACAGCCAGCACATGATGTGTGAGTCCTCTCAAATCAAAGCCAAAGTGCCGTTGCGTCGTGGTTGCTGTCGTTGCTGCGTTGCTGCGTCGTTGCTGTGTTGTCGGTTGTTGTTGTTGTTGTTGTTGTTGTTGTTGTTGTTGTCGTGTGTGGTCCCTCACATCACTCAGATTCCAGATTCCGCGACACGTCTTCTTTTTTCTTTTTTATTTCACAGTGTCATAAGCTAACCCAGACCGAAATTTGAAAAGTAAATAGGTTGGGTAAGTGCAAGTAACTATGGATTTTGTACTGTACACATCAATAATGTAAAACTTTCCCTTGAGTCGTGGTGTTGTCGCGGAGGGTGGACAAGAGCCTGTAGAGAGTTGGGATCGCTGTCTGTGGTTGGTTGGTTGGTTCGTTTGTTCGTTCGTTCGTTCGTCATGGCTTGAACTTTGACTCGTTTGACGTCGCTCCGGAGCTCTCACCCCTTCCTTGGTCCGTCCGCCGTCCTGCTCTGGTTCGTTCCTCGTCTTCTGGGTTGTCTTTTTGTATCTGACGATCACGGAGACGACGGCTGTGACGGAGGAATGACAACAAATAAGTACCCTGCAGTGTCAGCGAGAGCGAGTCTGTTTGCGATACCACTCTGATGACGCCAACATGCCTATGCGTGGAAGAGAATCTCAGTCGCGACATTAGAGTGAGATTTGCTTCACGGACCGGCGGACCTCCATGTCGTAGAATGGAGTACACTGCAAAACACCTGGGAGCATCCACATGGGGAGTTGATTTAGTAATTTGAAACAGTTTTGAATCAGAAAATGCACGAAAGTGGCTTTGTCAACACGTGCGTCGATTAATCGTGTCCCAGGTCCACACTGGATTTCCGAGATGGATTTCGTGTATTCGGTTTCACCTGGCTGGATTCTGGTTGGGTTAACGTGCATTGCTTCAGCCGTTTGGAAATTCAGCGCCAGTGTGCCGTCTCCACCCACCATCGCGTTTTTGGCTAAGCGCACTTTGTTAGTATCTGCCCACCCCGATGATGAAGCAATGTTTTTTGTTCCTACGTTGAGCGCAATGCGGAACGTCTCCATCCTGTGCCTGTCGAATGGCAACTATGATGGGCTTGGCAAAATGCGTGAAAAAGAGCTCTATCAGTGCGCACAAGTACTCCACATTCCACCTGAAAGTATCAAGGTAGTGGACGAGGAATGCCTGCAAGATGGCCCACAGGAATCGTGGCCGCCACAGCGCATTGCTGACTTGATTGCTGAGGCAGTGCGGCAACATGACATTGAACAAATACTTACATTCGATAGCAAAGGAGTTTCAGGGCACACCAACCATATTGATACATACAAGGGTGTTATCCACTATCTGCGCACCAAAAAACCTGCGGGCATTCAAGTGTGGACGCTGAGCTCGAAGGGACTCATTCGGAAATATCTCGGTGTTTTAGACGTGTTGATAACATTGTTGCTGAGGAGTTCAAGCATTGTCGTGTGCGGTGGTTCCCCGAAGTTGAACTGGATGGTGCGTTGTGCAAAGTTGAGCAATATGTTTGCCTTCTCTTCTCTTCCAAGACCAGCATCAACGCAACCATTGAATCTTGAATCTTCATGAAGGCCGGTGCATGACTGGTGTGTGTGTGTATGTGTGTGTGTTTGTGTTGTGGAGTAGGCTATGCAAGCACATGCCAGCCAGTTTGTTTGGTATCGGCGCCTGTTCGTGTTGTTTTCTCGATATTCTTTCGTCAACGATTTTGAGTCAGTTGTGTGAATGCCACTCTTGACGTCAATGAGTGAAGCTGTGACATGTCACGCATTAAAAGCTCACCCATACTGTATCGCCACGCAAAGAGAAAGCATTCGTAAATAGTAAATAGTTATTTTGTTTACAAAACTTGCCTCGGTTTCGGCCTTACTTCTTGGACTTCTTTTGGTTACCCTTGCGTCCTGCTGAAGGTTTATTGAGGAAGCCACGGGCTCGTCCTTCAAATCCTGGTCGAGATTGTCCTCCACCACGACCTTCGCCCTCGGTGGACGTGGACGGTTTTGGTTGAACAAGAGCCTCACCGGTGATGGGGTTGATACGATCAGCCTTGGGCACTTTGCGGTTGGCAATGTTGTAGGCGCGTTGCGCTTGCTTGTCGGCCATGGATTTTGCGACGGCCTTATTGCGAGCCTTCCACTCCTTTGCCGATTTGGCTTTCTTCTTCTCTTGAGCTTTCAACTTTTTCTTCAAGTATTTGACGTCATCCGCCGGCTTCTGACCCTTGGCCTTCAACAACGCTGTGTTCCATGCTTCCTGTGCTACAATTTCCGGTGCCTCGCCGCTTTCCTTGAGTGCGCGAATGCGCTTCGCCTTCTCGTCGGCCTTCTGCACAAGCTTGCGCAGGTTGGGCTTCTTGCGATTGGCAAGGCGCTCGCCGCTTGCACTGCCAGTACCACGCGCGAAATCGTCGCGCTTAGAGCCGTCTGCAAATGTGAACGAATTAAAATCGATTTGATCCACGTCCGTGCTGGTTGTTGTGTTGGACGATCCGTTACCAGATGAGTCACTTGCCGCCCCATCGTCGGATGAGTTGTCGGATTTGCGAGCTTTCTTGGTGCTGCGGGGCTTGGCGTCGAAGTTCCTTGGCCGTGGGCGGTTCTGATTTGATCGACCGGTTCGCAACAGCTGAATCTTCATCGCTAATCTCTCCCGCAGGGCTTCCAAAGAGTCAGCGCGTTCTGTCGGCGGAAGAAGTGCACCGTGGCTCGTTCTACTTCGCTTTGGTTGGCTACCATCAGTTTTTTTGGCACTCTTCGCTTTTTGCTGAGATTGAAGCTTCCTTTTCATGGACGGCTTTTCTGCTGTGTCGAATTTTTCCTTCTTCTGTTCACGTGCTTCAGCGCGTTTGCTCTGCTTGTAAGAAGGTAGCTGCTTCGACTTCTTCGTGTTCTTTGCAAACTTGTTCTTCCATTGATCGCTGTCTCCTTCTTGCTGAAAGTAGAAGTTTTCTGGAATTAGTTCCAACATCGCATCGAAGTATTCCGCCACTTCAAGGACGGAAGGGATGGTTGTCTTCATGGTGGTGGCTTTTGATGCAGCACCTACGGATCTCAAGTTACATGTTTTTCAACGGAGTGAATGCACTGCAAAAGCCAAAGAGTGGTATGTTTCGGAAGAATTCTGTTCTGCTCAAAACCTGCGCGCTGATTTATCGAATCTCTCTGGGCAACAGGGTACGGAATATCACCGTATCGGCAGTTGGCTGCGTCGTTCGGCCTGTAGGCTGGCCATGACGATGTGTGGCCATGGCTCTCCAACACATTTTCGATGGAGTGCATCGACATGCCGCCATCGCACCACCACACGCTCAATTCTACGCGTTGAAAAGTCGACGGAATGTATCACGCGCTGTACGTGTTCCGGTGTCGTGTACCGTCGCTGTTTAGGCTTGGCACGACAGCTAACTGCCCACGGCGCTCGCCATGGCAGACTTGCCTGTCGACGGAAGACTTGCATCGGAGCGTGTGTGCAGCAGTAGCAGAAACAGCAGCAACAGCAGCACCAGACAGGTCGGTGTCCATGAGTGCGTGAGTGCGTGAGTGCGGGAGGGTTGGTTGGTTGTTGGTGGGTTGGCCACACGGACGATCGATCTCGCCAAGGCCAGCCAGCAGCGAGCAGCCAGCAGCGAGCCGTGAGTGAGTGAGTGGGAGGGTGAGTGAGTGTGAGTGAGTGAGAGTCAGTGGTCTCACTCACGTCTCACGTCTGTCTGTCGGTGGGCCACTCACTCACTGTCACTCACTCACTGTCACTCACTCACTCTCTGTTCTGTCACTCACTCACTCCTTCACTCACTCACTGCTTCGTTCGAGGCTCGAGTGTGAGTGAGTGTGAGTGAGTGAGTGTGTGTGTGTGTGGTGGGGCGACCGTGCCGAGTGAGTGCGTGCGTGACTGTGGGTGAGTGACTGACTGTGAGTGAGTGAGTGACGGTGCGGCCGCCCACCCACCGTTGCTGTTGAATGTTATTACTTCATAATGCCCATTGTGTAATTTATAAGGATTTGACAAACGAACTATCATCATGAAATGCCTAACACGGCGAATGTAGTGAGCGTGAGTGAGCAACGGTGGAAGCAGAGTGAGTTGAACGAGCGACTGAGTAAGATATAAACTAGTTTGTTGGCAAACCACTTGTTCGTCGAATTTAAGGCGAAATGCTCGATGTGGTTGAGGAGTGAGTGAGTGAGTGAGTGGGTGGGTGAACGAACGAACGAACGAACCGCTGCCCTGACTGATGCCAAAATTGGCAGTTGGTTTTGGCGGGTTGTTGTGGTGTTGTTTGTGGTCGTGTTTGTTGTTGATTGAGCGGCGCAGCACCCACACACGCACACAGCCCACCACCACTCACCAGTGACAACTGCGATGATACTAGCCGGCTGGCTGGCTGACTGGTCCAACTGCACCACACAAGTGGTTGCTCTCCTCCGTCCAACTGTCCGCCCGAGCGTCCGGGAAGAGAGGCAGTCTCAAGTCGAGGTCGGTACGTGGTGTGTGAGAGTCATGTATCTCAACACTGTCTGCGACGACGTCCACGGATTCCTTCAACGTGTATTGTTTGCACGAAGAGCATTGAACGGACGAGCCAAGAGCGGGTGTTGCGTGTGCAAAATCACTCACGTTCGACCCTCGCATGTTCGAGGGGCAACAACGCTCTCGCACAGCAATGCATTGGTCCGTGCGGCGATGTAGTCTGCCACTTCGTCACTCGTGAGCATTTTCACATACCTCTAATATTCGTTGACGTACTTTATTCGAATGGAAACAGGACAATTTTCTGTGAGACAACCACTTTGCAATCACCAGATAAAACTTGCGCACACCCTGCAGAGATGTCGGTGGAAGCGTTTGGCAATGGCAGCCGCGGATCGCGTTCGAGGGCAGGAACGCCATCCCGCAGACGACTTAGCGGACGGATGGTGCTGACTCCTCTCGGAAGCAATGCTGTCGGAAACAACGATCGCGCCGAGAAAATGAACCGCCGGCGACGCGAAGCGCGCCGCAGGTCTGGTCGATTCACGCCCATTGCTTCTGGAATGGGAGCCAGATCACAAAATGTGACGGATGAAGACATCACGGCACAAGTATCACAAACGATCAAACTGCACGTCGAAAACAAGATTAGTGAAAAGAATGCATTTTCACTTCCTCTTGGAGGCATGCTCAAAAGTACAAACACAAAATTTGAGCGCGCCAGTATGATTCTGGAAGCAGGCACGATGATTTACGGCAAACGCGTCGATTCAACTCTTGTGGACAGTTTGAAGGTCCGAGAAAATTTGCTGCGCACGAAAACAGCAGAAGCAGACAAACCAAAAGGAGTTATCAAGACAAACGTGTCGAAGAAGGTTTGCGTGACATCGACCATCGAGAAAAATTTGGCAAACATCACGGAAACCAAGAGAAACCAAGCTTTTGCGGTGGATCCACTTTTCCGACAAATGTCGATGAAGTTCGATAATGGGGGCGCTCAAGGAATGCTTTTGAACTCTCTTCCGGTCAAACAAGGATGCTTTGTCGCTTTTGACTCATCTCAAGCCTTATTCAGCCAACCGACTGTTGAGGAAGAGCAAGTCGGGGATGTGGAAGACCAATCCCAAATCACGGTTCCCGCTGCGCTTCTTGGAGGCTTCCGACAAGCCGTGGCAAGGATGGGATCAATTCCGACCTGTTCAGCACTTCTGGACGTTTTGTACAATGAAGCTGCCGCGGACGAACCATTCAAACAGAGTGGCAACGACACCGTAATTCAGTCGACCGCGCAAGTGGAAGCCGAAATGTCCACACGCAATTTCGAGCCCACGGATTGGGACACCACAGACACTGGAGCGGACGTCGACTGTGACGGAGACTATGATGACTTCGACGGTGGCGATGACGACGAATATCTCGACCACCTGGCGTCTGGTCCTGCAACCGAGGGGGCAGAATCGTCCCCAGCGTTTGACTTCTGGAGCAGTGACTATTCATCATCAACATTTTCTGCTGGTCGAAGAGTTGTCGATATTGAAGTTGCTATCCGTGAATCTGGTCTCAACGACTACACTTTCTTTGACAGCAAGTTCAATCGGCGTGCAGCTGCAAGCAAAAAATCCAAAAAGTCGACAGCACAAACGGACGGTCGAAAGCAAAAGAAAAGCAAATTCTTTTTTGACTTTTTGTCGGCGGTCAAGAAAGCATCGGAGACCACGCCCGAGGATGTGGTGCATGTTTTCGCCGCGCCAGATAATCCAAAAAAGCTTCAACTTTCTTCTCGGGCCGTCACAGCCAAGGTAAGAAATCACATGGAGCACGCGTTTGTGTCCATCACTTCTGTGACATGTTTGTTTGTTCATGTGTAGATCGGAGACTATGTGCTCCCGGAGCAACCGCATCTCAAACTTGGCGAGATGACAAGGTTAGTGGAGCTGTCCACCATCGGGTTGGTAGAAATTGGCCTGTTGTAATGTGTTGATACAATTTTGTTCCAGGCTCTTCTTGAATTCAAAGTTGTCGTTGGCTTGCAAAATTGTGGCGCCAGTGGACGAGGTGCTCGGCGGAGAGGTACAATCAGCAGAGAGAAAGAGTCCAATGAAATTCTTCTCAACATATTGTGTGTTTTGGCATTGTTGTTGCAGAATTACGACGACTACGGCGACGACTTTGGAGACGATTGTGGCGACGATGAGGATGGTCTTGTCGACGATCGTGTCAACTTCGAAGCTTCCGCACCGGAATCAGGGAACCGGTTGGCGTGCTTGAATGGTTATGCTGATCTCATTGATGAAGAGCCGCAAGTTGAGAACATCTCACTGGCATATGAAACAATTGCGAAACGCGTCGACGTGCGTCAGTTGAAGCAAAATCTGTGGAAGAAAGTAATGCCTCTCAAGAGTGATGAAACGACTGACGATCAATCGGAGGGTGAAGAGGATGCTGCGCCAGCGGAGAAATGCGTAAGTTTTTTGCTTATCAATGCTGAACCCGCTGGAATGAAAACATTAACGACATAGAATGAAATGCATTCAGGAATCGTTGTCTTTCACAGACACGATGGCAGCCGTCAAAGACAGTGTTCCAAACAATGTCACTGTGTCCTATTACTTTATTTGTATGCTTCACTTGGCGAATGAAAAGGTTGGTGTTTTCTCCGTGCGTGAACCGTTACATCGTATCATAATTCACCTCGTGTTCATAGGGCCTCGAGTTCAAGGGCAGAGACGACCTGGAGGACTTCGAAATTACCAAGTAGACGAAGAAATAGGCCCAACAAACAATAGCGTGCTCGAAGCAATTAGATTGCATTCGCTCGCATCCCAGCTGAAAATATGCTGAATAAGAGTTAAATTCAGTTCCCACACCACACTCAAAGCTTAACATTCGAAGCCGTCTAATACATGTACACGCCATATGCTGTTGCAACACAAAACAAACTGTCGTTGGAATAAGTGTCGCTGGCATAATTATCGCTCTCCGCGTCCCAGAAACAACGAGTCCCCATTCTAACCCCCTCTCCCTTTTGCTGTCCAATGACGACCTGAACCAGCAATTTGTACCTGCCAGCATACATGAGCAGAACGAGAGTGATGATGCATCTCTATCGAGTCAGAACAATGGAGCAACGACAATGGACCCACCGCTCTAGATTAAGACTTTTCAAGTTATTTTTGATGGCATCTGCAAGTGTGCTTGTCAACTTGGAGGAGTGGTCGATGTGGTACTCGACGTCACCAAGTTGCTGCGCGAGCGTTTCGCGGATGACCTCTTTCACTTTAAATACGGGAAATCTGTTGCCAAAATAAGGACAGACACGCGACTGAGTCAAAACGAACATATGAAAGACGGACGACAATGTACTGCTGATAATAGAAACTGACTTTTGTTTGAATGATGGGCGGACGGCATAGGTGTTGCCGGATTCTGACTTGACGGTCTCCATCGTGGAGTTTATCGCAGGCTTCAGTTACAACGATCAACAACACGACAACAATTTTGGCAACACATAAAATATGTATTTCCGAAAATAAGGAGTCTAAAATTGGTCACTCCACTCCTGCACGAATTGTTGGTGCTGTGGCACATCAAGCATTGCGTGTCGTCGTTGCTACCACCTTTCGCGGAGTCGTTTTCTGTCGACCAAGATCCGGGATTGCCACTACATAGTTGTCGTCAAAACACTACTCTCGTCCTTTATGGTTGAACTTAGTTGACTTCATTGCACCCACCAAGTCACTACAACTCAGCAACACAAAAAATACAAACACGACGGCGCATGCACACAACAAACAACACGTTCAAACCAAGGGGAGCGGGCAAGCAAGCAGGCAGGCAGGTCAAAGAAACCATCCGAAGCAAAGCAATCTCGTTCCTTCATTCGTTCCGTCGTCGTTCGATCGATCGTTGTTGGTCGTTCGTTGGTCGTAGTGAGTGAGTGAGTGGGCGGGGATGAGGTGGGTGGGCAGTGAAACGTCTTTCTTGCGGCGCGAAGTGCGTCGTGAGTGAGTGAAGCGACTGATGATGATTGTGCGACTGTGAGTGAGTGAGAGGGGACTAATTGTTGTTGTTCGGCTCTCTCGCTCTCTCCCCCGCCCACACATTCACTGTTCGTCCGTCCTCCCACCTTCTTCTTCCCTCACTCACAGTCACGAATGAGAAACGGGAATGTCGAAGTGAAGTGAACTGTTAACTTTTGAACTTTGTGGTCACGTTAACGTACTGTAAACAATTTCTATTTTACTGCTGTATAGGTAAACCTTATACTATGAAACCGTCGAACGTCGAACGTCGAAAACAGTGACGACCAAGCCGGTCTGCTCAAACTTTTCAACTTTTCGACTTTTCACTTTTCACTTTAGCCCAACTTCTCCACCGGTATGCTTCAATGTCTCAATTTTAAAATTAATTGTCGCGTTGTTACAGAGTCTTTAATTTTCTGTTTTAGTACAGTACAAATGATGATTCGGTCTCTCACAGTTTGAAGATTTCCAAGATTTGAAATAAGATTTCACATTTCACATTTTCATTTCATCACTCCGTTCCACAGTATCACAGTGTCTGGAGGCGGTTCGTGGTTGTTGGTCTGCGTCAGTTGTGATTGTGATTGAGGTTTGTTTGCAGCTTCCTATGAGCAACGACGCATTGGTTCGCGACTTTGCGACTTTTGACTTTGCGAACCCACCAACAACGACCACCGACCACCGACCACCGATGTGAACAGTTTGTGGTCACGTTGTCTGTTTTGTCGTTGCGTTGCGTTGCACTGTGTTGCGTTGCATTTTGTGGTGTGGTGTTGGGTGTTGGGTAGTATTGTTCGCTGCGTGTCGTGAAGTGGGGTGTGTTGTAGGTTGCAGGTTGTGACGTACGTGATGCACGTGATGTTGTAGTGTCGCAGACGTTATTGAAGATTCGGAGACGGCCACCGTGAGTTGTCAGGTTTTATCCAGGTGGGGTTTGGTGAGGTTCGCAAGCCGTTAATACTTGCGCGTATGTTGCGGGTGTGACAAGAACACCTCACTGTCAAAACAGGCATTTTCTGATCCGCCTTGTTTGTATGACACGGCAGCAGGACGAGCGGCAGCAGGACCGCTATTGGTGTGAATCTTGTCGAGGCACGCTGGGGGGGTGCTGGAGACTATTTCGTGCCAGAGTCAGTCGAATCACCAGTTGTGAATATTTGCGGGCCTACAGGGTGCTGCCTGGAACTTCTCTCAGTCGACGAACCATAGTTCGAAAAAAATGCAGAAACACAAGAAAATGATTTGACAATACAAACCATGGTAGGTTGAGGCTCGCGCAGCTGGTGCTGCGTGGGCAGATTGGGAGAACATGAGCGAGAATGTTGATATTATGGAGCTGCACACCGGGCTGGGACGCGTGCTAGAGAGCACTTCCATTTTGCAATCTCACGAATTGAATGCAGAAGGACAAGAAACCGAGGAAACTGATGCTGAAAGTGACCTGGACAGCGAGCTTGATGATCTCCAATTATCTGCAAAGGTGGGACAAATGCTCTTGAAACAGAATGAAGATCTGAGGTGCCGCCTTGCGACGGTGGAGCGGGCTAATTCCGAACTCACTGACATTTTGGAGACAAACTTGGACGAGGTCAAGCTACTGGAGCGCCGGTGCTCAACAATGCAGAAACATCTCCGTGCCATGGAACGTGCTAGTTATCAGCGAGACGACATGTTGAATGACAAGGAAAACGAAGTTGAAATTTTGCAAGTTGAGATGCAAAAGGTGACAACGGAGCGGGAGTTCTACTGGAAACAGTACTTACACGTGAAGCATCGGCTACAAGAACTGGAGGCCGATTTCTACGAGCACAAAATTTCCAGTGCGGCAAACTCCAGGTATACACCCAGCAGTGACGAGGACGAGGACACTGAATTGTCACGAGTTCTCTCGCGCGGCGGCGGCAGCAAGCAATCGCGCATGATCGACCCGTGGCGCCCAGCTGGGGCTGCCTCGGATAGCGATGATTTCGTGCCTGTGGAGCGCACGGAGGACACCGCCGTCGCAGCCTCAACAAAGGAGGAACCACAGACTAATGGGACCAAGATAGAAAATGATAGCGAGGCTGATAGTGAGTCAGAGTCCGTGCTCGTAGTGCGAGCTCCTGTAACCACCACGCACGCCCCGGAGAAACATAACGCCAAGGCATCAAGTTCCAACTCGAAGTCAGATGAAGTCGACGATGGTGGGTTGGAATCTGATAGTCCGAGTCACCCATCACAAATCGCTCTGACAGAGAGCAACGTGTCACACGCAACGAGTAAACCTCAGCTGTCTCCAGGGAATGATGTATCGAGTCCGTCCACGCCATCTCGGTCGCGGAAGACGACCTCATCCCGTCCTAGGCGGAGCACGGGGTCGCGCCAGTCGCGAAAGAGAACAGGTTCTTTGGCTAACAGAACGGAATCGGACGCGGATTCTCCGCTTGTTCATCCAATGCGCGACTCACTCCGATCTGCATCAACTAGTGGCGCATCGAAGGAAATGCCCATGGGCCGCCGCGAGGCGGTTGACGTCGAAATGAAGTTACTGGAGGAGTCAATGACATCGCTTGGAGCCGAGGCCGCAAATTTTGCCGATTTTTATGAGCAAACCTTCTCGGAGGAACTACGACCAGGTGCTGGTGACGGCGCAGGAGGGCTACACGATCATCAGCCTGGACCGGGCCACGGGCGAGGTGCAGCACGCGGCCTTCGCCATCGCCACCTCCACGGGCTCGGGCCTGGCCTACCCGGTGGTGGGGGACATCTCTGTGCACGGCCTGTGGGTGGCCCACGGGGTCGATGGCGGCGTGTCCCTGTACGACGCCGAGACCCTGGAGCACATCAAGA
>ENA-OWNT01001927-OWNT01001927.1-seawater-metagenome-genome-assembly--contig:-NODE-1927-length-23305-cov-5.640908_pt1 | contig 23305 bp, 17 predicted proteins | sample MGYA00238136_ERZ651165 | MGnify/ENA primary metagenome ERZ651165 (study PRJEB26861, sample SAMN08777766) | seawater metagenome | isolation source: coastal seawater | place: USA: Florida | collected...
GCCCGGCATGGAGCTGCACGGCAAATACGTCTTCCTGTCCGAAGGCGTGCGCGGGTCTCTGTCCAAGCAGGTGATCGAGAAATACGGCCTGTCCGACGGCAAGGAGCCGCAGAAGTTCGGCCTTGGCATGAAGGAGATCTGGGAGATCGACCCCGCCAAGCACCGCGAGGGCACCGTCACCCACACCATGGGCTGGCCTCTCGGGTCCAACGCCGGTGGCGGGTCCTTCATCTATCACGCGGAAAACAACCAGGTGCTGATCGGCTTTGTCGTCCACCTGAACTACAAGAACCCGCACCTCTTCCCCTATATGGAATTCCAGCGGTTCAAGCATCACCCGATGGTGGCCGAGCTTCTCGAAGGCGGCAAGCGCGTCGCCTACGAACAGCCGGCACTGCCTCAGGCCAAGATGGGCTACGGGCTTGACCCGCGGTCGCTCTGGTCAGCCGACGGCGCCTCGATCCTGCCGCACATCATGACGACCTTCCCGGGCATCGCGGTCGACGGATGGTGGACCCTGCATCGCCTGAATCGCGGGGCGAGGGTGCTGTTCGGAGAGTCGCTCGCGCTCGGGAGCAACCTCGCGCAGGCCATCTTCGGGATGTCACCACACCCGACGCCCGCCCCGCGCGGTAGAACACCCCGAATTCCATCCCAGTCACCCGCGCTCTGCGGGCCTCGACCCACCCACGAGGACGCGATGGCAGAAGCCGGCGCCAGCTCTCCCCAAGACCTGTTCAAGCTGTGGCAGAACGGCGATGGTGCCGCCGGTCAGGCCATGGCCCAGCGCTTCACCGACTGGTACTACGCCGTCACATCGGTGCAGCTCGGTGAATCCGGCGGCCGCCAGCCCCTCGAGCGGGCCTGCGCGACCTTCGCCCAGGGCATCACCACCGTGACCCGCTCCAGTGAGCTGGTGGACTGGGCCCACGGCATCGTGGCCCGGGAGATTCGCCAGGCGGGCGGACGCAGCTCCGGCGGTGACCACCCCAACGCGCTCACCAGCCACCGCTCCCCATCGGAGCTGCTCAGCCGCGCCAAGGACTCCCTCACGAGCACCCAGGCCCAGCTCCTCGCCGCCACCTTCGACGACTCGGTCCCCTTGTCCGAGCTGATTGAGATGTCGGAGCAGCACGGCGGCTGGCCCCACGCCATCCTCGATGCCCGCTATGTCCTCAAGCGCGCGCTTCGCGACGGCGAGGGCGTCAACTTCTCGGTGGTGCCCGAGTCGCCCGACCTCGACCGTGCCCCGATGCCGCTCTACGAGGCCGCCCGCATGTCGAGTGGCGACGAGGAGGCCTTCTTCGAGAAGTGGCTCCTGTCCGACCTCGACCTGTGCCGGGATGTGGCGGAGTTCGCCGTCTTCGGTCACGCCCTTCGAGCAGGCGCGTTCCGGCCGCCCGCCCCCGAGCCCGCGCCCGAGCCCACCCCGGCTCCTGCCGCCGCGCAGCCCGCCGACCGCCCCGCCGAGCCCATCTCCACCGACGATGGCCCCCAACGTCCGCCGATGGGGATGGTCGTGGGCTCGGTGGTCATGGTGCTTCTGGTGCTTGCCGGCATCGTCGCCTTCCTCTTCGTCTACTCCGAGTAGACCCAGCCCCGACGCCGCAGGCAAACCGTGTCAATCATCCCCGACCCCCAGCTATGGTCGGTCGATCCCGACCACCTGCGCGCTCTGCGTCGCCGACACGCCGAGCAGGCCTTTGCGGCCTCCGAATTCGACCGGGCGCTCGCCGAGGCCGAAGAACTGCTGTCGTCCACCCCCGACGATGCGGAGGCCCTGTGGATCACCGCCCGGGCTGCGTTGCATGTGGGGGATGCGTGCATGTCCGAAGCCGCGCTCCGTCACCTGCTGGCCATCCCCGAGGCCCGCAGACCCGCCACTGAGGCGCAGCTCCTCAGCCACCTTGCGCTTGCGGTCTTCCTGCAGGCCGACTTCGACGAGGCGTCCGATATCGCGCGCCAGGCACTCCGCGCCGACGACACCTCCGCCATGGCCTGGCTCCACCTCGCCCTGAGTGAGGAGCGCCTCGGACACTCCGCGGGGGCCCGAGCGGCCTACCTCCACGCGCAGCAGCTCGCGCCGAACAGCATTCCACCCAACGGGGAGGACCCACCCCGCGCTTCGTGGGACCGCCTGCTGAACGCTGCGATGATGCACCTCAGCGAGGACGAACGGGGGGTTCTCGCGCCCCTGGAGGTGGCCTGGGAGTGGTTCCCGGCGGCAGACCTGTTGCGGTCTGTCGAGCCACCCATCTCGCCCTTCATCGAAGTCCTGGTGTCCGGCGACAGTCCGCCAGAGCCATCCGACTCGCCCGAGGTCGACGAAGGCGACGCCCTCCTCCAGCTGTTGCCCAAGGCGCGCACGCTCACACTGTTCCGCGGAAACCTCCTGCGCGGTGCACCGAGCACGTCGGAGCTGGTCGACCGCCTCGTGCTGTCCCTCCGCAGTGAGATTGCGGCCTGGCTGGGCGTTCCCGTCGAGGACCTCGCAGACCCCGCCTGACCGACCGCGACGGAGCGTCCGACTCGGCCTCCTGCTGCCTCATTCCCACTCGATGGTGGCTGGAGGCTTGTTGCTGATGTCGTAGGCCACCCGGTTGATGCCCCAGACCTCGTTGATGATGCGGCTGGAGATGCGCTCCAGAAGGTCCCAGGGGAGCCGCACGACGCGGGCCGTCATGCCATCCGTGCTGTGGACGGCGCGCACCACGCAGGTCTGCTGGTAGGTGCGGGAGTCGCCCATGACCCCGACGCTGCGCACGGGCAGGAGCACCGCGAAGCTCTGCCAGATGTCGCGGTAGAGTCCGGCCGCTCTGATCTCCTGGTCGACGATGGCATCGGCCTGCTGAAGGAGGTTCACGCGCTCGTCGGTGACCTCGCCCAGGATGCGGACAGCGAGCCCGGGGCCCGGGAAGGGCTGCCGGTGGACCCGCCACTCCGACAGGCCAAGCTCGAGGCCGAGCGCCCGGACCTCATCCTTGAACAGCTCGCGGAGGGGCTCCACCAGCTCCATGCGCATGGTCTCAGGTAGGCCGCCGACGTTGTGGTGGCTCTTGATGGTGGCGGACGGTCCCTTGAAGGACACGGACTCGATGACGTCGGGGTACAGCGTGCCCTGGGCGAGGAAGCGAATCTCGCCCACGCGCTCGGCGAGCCTCCTGGCCTCCACCTCGAAGACCTCGATGAAGGTGTGGCCGATGATCTTGCGCTTTCGCTCGGGGTCGGTCACGCCGGCAAGGGCGTCGATGAACTGCTTGCGGGCGTCCACCACGGTGAGGTCGTACTCGCTGAACTCGTCGGCCACCTGCTCACGCTCGCCTGCGCGGAGCACACCGTTGTCGACGAACACGCAGTGGAGCTGGTCGCCAATGGCCTTGTGCAGGAGGGCAGCCGTGACCGAAGAGTCCACACCGCCGGACAGGGCGCAGAGCACATGGTCGGTGCCGATGCGCTCCCGCAGGCGGTCGACCTGTTCGTCGATGAAGCTGCCCATGGTCCAGTCGCCCCGGGCGCCGCACATGTCGCGCACGAATGCGGCGAGGACGTCGATGCCGCCTTCGGTGTGAGAGACCTCGGGATGGAATTGCAGGGCCGCACGACGTCCGTCGTCGGTCACCATTGCGGCCACAGGGCAGTTTTCGCTGGAGCCCACGACATGCCAGCCCGGCGGAGGGACCTCCACATGGTCACCGTGGGACATCCACACCGTGCGCTCTCCAGCCAGGGCACGGGCCATTGGCTCGCTGCGGTCACCCGTCCCCGCCACCTTCGCAGGCCCGTACTCCCGACGGTCGGCGCGCTCGACGGAGCCACCAGCCGCGCGGGCCATGAGCTGCATCCCGTAGCAGATGCCGAGGATGGGGAGGTCGAGGGACAGCCACGCCTCGTCGAAGGGAGGAGCGTCGGTGTCGTAGACCGAGCTGGGTCCGCCGCTCAGGATGACGCCGACCGCGGCTTCGGGGAGGACATCCGGACCATCCGTGCAGGGTCGAATCTCGCAGTAGACGCCGAGCTCCCGCACGCGCCGGGCGATGAGCTGGGTGTACTGGGAGCCGAAGTCCAGGATGAGGATGGACTGGTGGGGGGCATGGGCAGCACTCACAGGACCTCCTCCGAGAAGGCGCGCCCCCTATCACCGCATGTCGGCCTCCCTCCCGCCGCCAATCACCCGCCCCGAGAACGACACGACCCCGCCACGGGGGCGGGGTCGGGCGCCTCAGAGAGCGCAATCACATGATCCGGAACCGGAAGAAGGTCTCGCCGATGATGATCTCCTCGCCGCCGAACAGACGGCGCTCGGTGATGAGCTCACCGTTGACCAGGGTGCCGTTCGAGGACTTGTTGTCTTCGATGTAGAACTGACCACCGCGCCGGAAGAGGCGGCAGTGGAAGCGGGACACCTTGGAGTCGTTCTTGATCTGGATGTCGTTGTCGCGGCCGCGGCCGATGCTGAGAACATCACCGGGGAACGGGTAGATCTGCTCGTCGGGGCTGCCCTCGGAGTACAGCAGGATGGCCCGGCGCTCCTCGTCGCCACCCTCTTCGGCAGCACCCTCTTCGACATCGTCGACACCCACGTCGAGGTCGATGCCGATCTCGTCGCCGGTGTCGTCGCCGACCACGCCGCCGTCGAGGTTGAGCTCGACCTCGTCGTCGCCCGCGTCGTCCTCGTCGCCCACCTCGAAGCCGTAGTCTCCCGCTTCGATGGCCTCGCCCGCGTCGTCGTCGACCTGGACGGTGGCGGCGGAGGACGAGTCGAACACGGCCGACATGTCTTCCTTGATGGTGTCGGTGCTGGCGTGCTGGCCCTCGTCTTCGGCGATGACCGGCTCGTCGATGTCCACCACGATGTCGTCTTCGTCGGCACCGTCGTCTTCCACCACGATGTCGTCTTCGACGACCTCGGGCTCAGGCTCGGGGGTGGGTTCCGGCTCAGGCTCGGGCTCAGGCTCGGGTTCCGGTTCCGGCTCCGGCTCGGCAGCGGCGGTGCCGTCGGGCTGGTTGCCTTCCGCAGCGAGCTCGACCCAACGGCCCAGGGCGGTGGCCAGGTCGCCGCGCTCGGCGTCGAGTGCTTCGAGCTTGCTGTTGGCGGCATCGAGGATGTCGCGGAGCTCGCCGGTCTCCTTCTCGAAGTCCTCATCGGAGAGCTCGCCGATGGCCTGGCGGAGGGTGAGCTCCTCCATCTTGGCATCGGAGTCGGCCTTGCCGGTTTCGATCTCGCTCTTCTCGGCGTCGATCTCACCAATTCGGCCCTCGATCTGGGGCACGAGTGGGAGGACTTCGTCGGCCACGGCGCTCGCGCGAACCTCGTGGTCGAAGACAACCTTCTCGATCACCTCCGCCGAGAAGCGGCCCACCATGGACTGGGCACGACGGACGTACTCGCGGTGGGACGAGTACTGGTCGACATGCTTGTTGAACGAGGAGAGCAGCTCTGCCGTATCCATGATGATTCGAAGTCTCCTGAACTGGTCCGCCGCCAGGGCACCCGAACTGGGTGATCCGCGGCGATGATCCGGAACGGCCGAACAGGCCGTGGGCGTGCGTTGTTATTCGTCGCTGGAGGGCTCTGTCAACCCAGGGGACACGGTCGTGCGTGGTATCGCTTCTTCCGCACGACGAGGCTCCCTTAGTCCAAGTCGCGCGCGGCGGCGCTGCGTCTCTCGAACGCCCTCTCCTGCTGCGTAGCCTCGGAACAGCAGGTCGAGCCCGACGACCGGCACGGCGAGGCCCCAACCCGGTCCGTCGAGCACCGCCCAAGTGGCCGTACCGAGGAACACCACATCGGCAATTGCGTACACCGCGAAGCCCTTCTTGTCGCCGAGGGCGGCGTGGCCAAGCCCGCAGCACACGACGTCGCCCGTGGCCACCACCCAGCCAGGCGGATGGGGCGGAGGGTCGGCCCGCCAGGCGTCCTCGGCGGCCTGGATGCGGGAGACGTCGGCCAGCAGCTCCGACACCGGCCATGGCTGCCCATTCTTGACCACTCCAGCGATGGCCGGAACCGGGACGTCGAAGAGGCGACCATCTCCGCTCACGGTGAGCACGCCGTCTTTGGCGCCGTAGTACCACCCCTTCACCCGCAAGCCGTCGGCCAGGGTGAGGTAGAGGTAGTCATTGCCCTCAAGGGCGTGGGCGGGCGTGGAGACGGCCAGGGCGGCCGCCAGGGACAAGGTCCACATCACATCTCCTCGCCCATGCCAGGGCGGGCCAGGTTGCCGAACAGGGTGAACTCACCTTGGAAGGAGAGCGGCACCGTTCCAGTGGAGCCATTCCGCTGTTTGGCAACGATGACGTCGGCCTCTCCCGGCCGGGTCGTGGTCTCCTGGTTGTAGTACTCATCCCGGTAGATGAACATGATGATGTCGGCATCCTGCTCGATGGCGCCCGATTCGCGGAGGTCGGACATCTGCGGAATCTTCGGGTTGCGGTTCTCAACGGCGCGGTTGAGCTGCGAGAGCGCGATGACCGTGACGTCGAGCTCCTTGGCGAGCCCCTTGAGCCCGCGACTCGACTGGGCGATCTGCTCCTGCCGACTGACTCGCCCGTCGCCAGACATGAGGCCGATGTAGTCGACAACGATGAGGGCGAGCTGGGGATGCCTTGCCTTGAGTCGCCGGGCCTTGCTGCGCACCGTGGTGATGGTCTGCCCCGGCGTGTCGTCGATGAAGACCGGCAGCTGGTAGAGGCGCTCGGCGGCCTCCACGAGGGCCGGCCAGTCCCGGTCGCGGCTGAGCATGCCTGTGCGGACAGCGCCGGCGTTCACCCGAGCCTGGGAGACCAGCATGCGGGTGACGAGCTGCCCGGCGCTCATCTCAAGGCTGAAGAATCCCACTCCGTGGCCTTCGAGGGCCACGTTCCGAGCGATGTTTAGCACCAGCGCGGTCTTGCCCATCGCCGGCCGGGCAGCCAGGATGATGAGGTCGGTGCGGTGCAAGCCAGCCAGAATCTTGTCGAGGTCGATGAGCCCGGTGGAGATTCCGGTGACCTCGCCCTGGTTGGCGGACAGCTTCTGGATGCGCTCGAATTCGGCGTCCACCACGATGGACATCTGCTGCCAGTCGCCCGTCTGCTTCTGCTGTCCGATCTGGTAGACGGTGGACTCTGCGAACTCGAGGAGGTCCTTCACCGACTTTTCGCCCGTGAGGGTCTCGTCGATGATGGAGCGCGCGCCCTCCAGGAGCCGACGTTCAGTGGCCCGGCTCGACACCAGCCCAGCGTAATAGTCGATATTCTCGCTACTTGGGACCTCGTCTGCGAGGCCTGCGACGTAGGCGAGCCCGCCATATTCCTCTGCGTCGCTGGAGCGGTTGATGGCCTCGGCCACCGACACCAGCTCCACAGGCTCGCCACCCATGTGCATGGTGGACATCAGCTCGAACAGCTTCTGGTGAGCCGCCCGGTAGAAGTCTTCGGCCTTCAGGATCTCCTGAACCGAGGGGATGCGGCCGGGGTCGAGCAACATGCCGCCCAGGACGGCGCGCTCGGCTTCGGGACTGTGCGGCACCGCGCGTTTCGAAGGCTCCACCACGCCGGTCCTCCTGATCTGCCTCGACGTCGGCCCCCGCCAGGGACCCAGCCGCCTACCGGTATCGACACTGGCAGCGACCGCCACCCTCGGAGCGGACTCGGATCCACATCGTCAAGAACGACGACGGCCGCCCCATCTTGGAGCGGCCGCACAGATCGGTCGGGGGCTCAGCGCTTGGTGACGTACACCGTGAGCGTGGCCTCGATGTCGGCGTGGAGCTTCACCAGCACGGACTTGACGCCGAGGGTGCGGATGGGCTCGTCGATGTGGATGACCTTGCGGTCGACCTCGAAGCCATCCGCAGCGAGCGCCTCGGCGATGTCGCGGTTGGTGACGCTGCCGAAGAGCTTGTTGTCTTCGCCGGCTTCCTTGGTGATGGTGACCGCAGTGGCGGAGATCTGCTCAGCAAGGACACGGGCCGAAGCGAGTGCCTTGAAGTTGCGGGTCTCGGCCAGGCGCTTCTGGTGGTTGAGACGGCGGACGTTGCGACTGTCGGCAACCACGGCGAGGCCGCGGGGCACGAGGAAGTTGCGAGCGTAGCCATCCCGGACCTTGACGATGTCGCCGGTCTTGCCGAGATGCTGGACGTTGTCCTGAAGAATGACGCGGGTAGCCATGGTGTCCTCCGGCCTAGTTGTCGGCCAGGTAGGGAAGCAGGGCCAGGTGACGTGCCCGCTTGATGGCAACCGCCAGCTCACGCTGCTTCTTGGCGCAGTTGCCCGAAATCCGGCGCGGAACGATCTTGCCGCGCTCGGTGATGAAGCCCTTGAGGAGCTTGGGGTCCTTGTAGTCGATGACAAGGCTCTTGTCGGCGGTGAAGCGACAGACCTTGCGGCGGCCGAAACGTCGTGCCATGGTCGAATCCTCGATGTCCTGGAAACCCGGCGGGCCTATCTCGTTGTGTCGAGTGGGGAAAGCGCGGAGTCAGGACTGTAGTAGTGAAAGGGACAGGGGCCACGGGGGCCCCAGGAAGACGCGCCTGCGCGCTATTCGTCGGAGGAGTCGGCGTCGAGCTGGGCAGCGGGAGCCTCGGCGACGGCCTCTTCGACAGCGGCTTCGTCGTCGTTCTCGACCACGGTGGTGTCGACCGACGTGCCATCCGCGTTTTCGTAGCGGACGGGGAAGGGCGACTTGATGGCGTCGTGGGCAGTGGCGCGACGGCGGCGGTCACCGCGGTCGTCGTCGGAACGGCCGCCGCGGTTGATGCGCTTCTTCTGACGCTCCACAGCGGTGGCGAAGCAGTCTTCGAAGGAGCCGTTCTCGGTGAGCCGCACGGTGAGGTAGCGCACCACGTTGTCTTCGATGCGCGTGATGCGCTCGATCTCGGCGGGGGCCTCCGCGGTGGCGAGGTAGTTCAGGTAGAAGTACCGGCCGTGCTCGTGGCGGTCGATGTTGTAGGCGAGCTTCCGGCGGCCCCAGTCCTCGAACACCATGAGCTGACCGCCACGGTCAGTCACGATGCCTTCGAAGCGGTTGCGCAGGCGGGTGACCTCGTCGTCCATCGCCTCGGGGCGGACGATGAAGGTGGTCTCGTACTCGTGAAGAAGGGTCATTTGTGTCCTCCACATGGACGGAGCGGGGAGCCAGGAGCGGCCTGTCTCCCGCGGAGGGGGTGGGCGAACAAGCCCGGCGCCGAACCATTCGACGCCGGGACGGGGAGCCCACGAAGGGGGTGAATCAGAGGCCGGAGATGAGGCCGGCGTAGCCAGCGAGCAGGGGGGCCATGACAAGGGCCACCACGCTCATGAGCTTGACGAGGATGTTGAGGGACGGGCCGGCGGTGTCCTTGAAGGGGTCACCCACGGTGTCGCCGACGACGGATGCGTCGTGGGCTTCGGAGCCCTTGGGGTGCACCACGCCGTCGTCCATCTTGAAGCCGCCGCCCTCGAAGGACTTCTTGGCGTTGTCCCATGCGCCACCGGCGTTGGACATGAAGATGGCCATGAGGACGCCGGAGACGGTCACGCCTGCCAGGAGGCCGCCGAGAGCCTCGGGGCCGAAGCCCACGCCGATGACGACCGGGGAGACCACAGCCATTGCACCGGGCAGGACCATCTTGCGGATGGCGGCCTTGGTGGAGATGTCGACGCAGCGAGCGGTGTCGGGCTTGGCAGTGCCTTCGAGCAGGCCGGGGATCTCCCGGAACTGACGCCGCACCTCGGTGATCATGTCCATCGCGGCGTCGCCGACGGCAGCCATGGCCATGGAGGAGAAGAGGAAGGGCAGCATGCCACCGATGAAGACACCACCCATGACGACGGGCTTGGAGATGTCGATGCCGGGGATGCCGGTCTGCTGGATGAAGGCGGCGAAGAGCGCGAGAGCGGTCATCGCGGCCGAGCCGATGGCGAAGCCCTTGCCGATGGCAGCGGTGGTGTTGCCGACGGCGTCGAGCTTGTCGGTGCGCTCGCGAACCTCGGGCTCCTGGTGGGACATCTCGGCGATGCCGCCTGCGTTGTCCGCGATGGGGCCGTAGGCGTCGACGGCAAGCTGGATGCCCGTGGTGGACAGCATGCCGAGGGCCGCGATGGCCACGCCGTAGAGACCAGCGCAGGCGTTGGCGACGACAACACCGGTGGCGATGACGAGGATGGGCGCCGCGGTGGACTCCATGCCGACGCCGAGGCCTGCGATGATGTTGGTCGCGGTGCCAGTGCGGGACTGGTTGGCGATGGTGTTGACGGGCTTCTTGCCCATCGAGCAGTAGTAGGAGGTGATGAGGCCGACCGCGACGCCGGTGGCGAGACCGACTACGGTGGCGAGACCGACGTGCCACCACAGCACCACGTCACCCGAGCCGACGATCTTGGCGCCGCCCTGGGGCCACAGCTGGTGGGCGAGGCCGAAGGTGGCGGCTGCCATCACGCCCGCGGCGCCGAAGGCACCGAGGTCGAGCGCGTGCTGCGGGTTGCCGCCTTCCTTGGTCTTCACGAAGAAGGTGCCGACGATGGAGCAGAACACGCCAGCAGCGGCGATGAGCAGGGGCAGGAGGACCGGACCGAGATCGGAGCCACTCTTGGTGACCTCGAAGCTCAGGGCGAGGACCATCGCGCCGATGATGGCGCCGACGAAGGACTCGAAGAGGTCGGCGCCCATGCCAGCCACGTCGCCGACGTTGTCACCGACGTTGTCGGCGATGACGGCGGGGTTGCGGGGGTCGTCCTCCGGGAGACCGGACTCGACCTTGCCGACGAGGTCGGCGCCGACGTCTGCCGCCTTGGTGTAGATGCCGCCACCCACGCGAGCGAACAGTGCGATGGACGAGGCACCCATCGAGAAGCCGGTGATGACGTTGAAGGTGGTCTGCAGGCCTTCTTCGGTCTGGATGTTGTACATCGACGAGAAGACGAGCCACAGGATGCCGAGGCCGAGGGTGGCCAGGCCGACCACCGACATGCCCATCACCGCGCCGCCCTTGAAGGCGACGTCGAGCGCCGGGGGGAGGCCCTTGGTGGCGGCGTGGGTGGTACGGACGTTGGCGTCGGTGGCGATGAGCATGCCGAAGTAGCCGGCGAGAGCGGAGGCTCCAGCACCGAGCACGAAGGAGACCGCGATGAGCGCCTCCTTGCCGGCCAAGAAGTTCGCGCCACCGAGGATCACGGCCACCACGGCCACGAAGGCCGCCAGGACCTTGTACTCGGCCGCCAGGAAGGCCATGGCGCCTTCCTGGATCTGGGCGGCGATCTCCTTCATCTCCTGGGTGCCGCTGGGCTGCTTGCGCACCCAGCTCGCCATCACGAAGGCGTAGATCAGGGCGACCACGCCGGCGACTGGCACCGCGATGGCCAACATCTGTGGGTTCATGTGTGCTCCCCGACCTCGCTGGAGGCCGTAGATTTTCTGTCCTGGGGGTCCCGCCCAGCTTGAGGCTGGCGGGTATTGAACTGGTTCATCGCCGCGTGAATACCGTCGGTGACGATGCTCTCGACAGCGTTGGCGGCGTGCTCGAGCAGGTCGGCAGTCACCGCTTTTTCGGACTCGTTCCAGCTTCCCAGGACATGGTCCGAGACGCTGATGCCATCTGGGGGGCGTCCGATACCCACCCGGACCCGGAGGAACTCCCGCCCGACTCGTCGAGCGATGTCACGCAGACCGTTGTGGCCGCCGTGACCGCCTCCGGCCTTGCACCGGATTCGCCCGAAGGCGAGGTCGAGGTCGTCGTGGACGACCAGGATGCGCTCGGTCGGGATGCCGTAGACGGACGCGAGGTCGCCGACGGGACCACCGGAGCGGTTCATGAAGGTCATCGGCAGCGCGAACACCGCTGATGTGGACCCCAGCCCACCGACCCCCACATGCGCGCCCAGGCCCGGTCGAAGCCGGTGGTGCCCCAGGCGGGCGGTCAAGGTGCGCACCACCTGGAAGCCGACGTTGTGCCGTGTCTCGTTGTAGGAGGGTCCCGGATTGCCGAGACCTACAACCAGCCACACGTCGACTCCGCAGGCCGCGACGAGCCCTAGGACTCTTCGGTGGCAGCCGCAGCCGCACCACGCTTGCCAACCACCGTGTAGAGGTTGAAGTCGTGGGCGTAGGGGAAGCGGGTGCCCGAGGGGGCTTCCACATGGGAGAGCTTGCTGAAGCCACCGATCTGAAGCTCGGTGACGTCAACGCTGATCTCGCCAGGGATGTCGCCGGGCTTGCACACAACGTCGACGGTGCGGCGGATGGTGCGCAGGCGACCACCCATCTTCACGCCCGAGGCCGTGCCCGAGGGGACGAGGTTGACCTCGACCCGCACTTCTTCACCCGCATCGACTTCGTAGAGGTCGAGGTGGATGATGCGCTGGGTCAGCGGGTTGCGCTGGACGTCCTTCACGAGGCAGGTGCGTGCGGCACCGCCTGCGTCGAGGGACAGCAGCGTGTTGCGGTTGCCCGAGCGTCGGAAGACGGCCTCGAGCTCCTTGGGGCTGATGCTGACGTGATGGGCGTCGCTGCCCGAACGGTAGATGACGACGGGGATGCGACCGGCAGCGCGGAGCTTCCGTGCGGCGCCCTTGCCGAAGTCCGCGCGTGCTTCCGCGCTGATGCTGACGGCGTCCATGCCTACTCCTCGATTCCACGGCTCGGCGCAGCAGACCAGAAAGGGGGCACTGCCTGCGCCAGGAAGGTGTGAGAGCCGGTCATTCGCTGGGGGGGAGTCCCCGTGCACGCCACCTTGGACAAAGGACCCGTGAAGGCCGGTGGAGTGGACGCCAGACGAAGCCGGTCGGAAATGCGGGTGCCTGGGGCACCCTGACGGCGGCAGGGTCTACTTCACCTCTGCCGCCCTGTCAACACAAAGCCCCGCTCGAGAGCACCAGCAGGCGGCTTCGGGTGGGGCGATGAAGAAGATGGCGACAGTCAGTCGAACAGGCGGCTGACACTGTCGTTGTGGTGGATGGCCCGGATGGCCTCCGCGAACAGCTGGGACACCGACACGGTCTCGATCTTCGCGCAAGCGGCTGCAGGCGCGGCGAGCGGGATGGTGTCGGTGACGATGACCTTCTCGAGCGCGCTGTCTTCGATGCGCGACACCGCCGGCCCCGACAGCACCGCGTGGGTGGCCACCGCCGAGACCGAGGTGGCACCGGCATCTGCCAGCGCGTTGGCGGCCTTGGTGAGGGTGCCCGCCGTGTCGATCATGTCGTCGACGATGAGCACCCGTCGGCCCTTGACGTCACCGATGATGTGCATGACCTCCGCGACATTCGGCCCACTCCGCCGCTTGTCGATGATCGCGAGGCCCAGTCCGAGGCGCTTGGCGAAGGCACGGGCCCGCTCGACACCACCCGCATCGGGGGACACCACCACGCCATCGGTCATGTCGAGGTTTCGATCGATGTAGTCGCTCAGCATTCCAGAGCAGTACAGGTTGTCCACCGGCATGTCGAAGAAGCCCTGGATCTGTCCGGCGTGCAGCTCCATGGTGAGCACCCGCTCGATGCCGGCCGTGGACAGCAGGTCGGCGACCAGGCGGGCCGTGATGGGCACTCGAGGCTTCACCTTCCGGTCCTGGCGGGCGTAGCCGTAGTAGGGAATCACCGCTGTGATGCGCCCGGCGCTGGCCCGCTTGCAGGCGTCGCACAGGATGAGCAGCTCCATGAGGTGGTCGTTCGCCGGCGCACAGGTGGGCTGCACCAGGAAGACATCCCGACCACGCACGTTCTCCGCGATGTCGACGTTGATCTCGCCGTCGGAGAACTTGGAGACCTTGGCGCCATCGAGTCGGCGACCGAGGTGGTTGGCGATGCGCTCCCCAAGGGGGATGTTCGCATTGCCGGAGAAGATCCGGATTCCGGAGTACATCGGACACCTCGACTGCCCAGCAGGTGCCGCGAGCGACGTCGGCCTGACGGGCGGCAGCAGCTGACAGGACCATCGCGCCGTGAGCTGACGGGGGGGCGCGCGACAGGGGACCGCGAGGAAGATGTAGTGAGAGGAGTTGGGGCGGAAGGACTTGAACCCTCAAAGCCGGTGCCAAAAACCGGTGTGTTGCCAATTACACCACGCCCCAACAGCTGGGCTCCTCACCACGCAGCGCGCGTATTCGGCCACCCTCCGAGGGTCAACCCGCCGCTGTGTGACACGTCGAAGGCGACCTCAGTGTCCGCCTTGTGAGGGCGCCTTCCCGTTGAGGAGGCCGTCGATCTCCTCCCGCACCGCCGCCAGGCGCTCCTCGCTGTAGCCTTCGTGCCGAGACACGACCGCGAGGTCCGGACCGATGAGCACGCTGGTGGGCATGGCCACCACGTCGAAGTGCCCCATCAGCTCCGACTCCGGGTCGAGCACCACCGGGTAGACCGGGGTGTGTCCCCCCAGAAACTTGCGGGCGAGGGCTGGTTGCCGGTCGACATTGACAGCGACCACCTGGAAACCCCGGTCCGCCAGCTCCTTGTGCAGAGGCTCCAACGCCGGCAGCTCTCGCCGGCAGGGCCCGCACCAGCTCGCCCAGAATGCGACGAGCGTGACCTTGCCGCGGAGCTCTTCCTGCGTGAAGCGGGGGTCCTGGTCGAGCAAGGCGAGGTCGAAGTCGGGCACCGACTGGCCCTTGGTGAGGCCGGCGGCATCGTCAGCAAGGGCGATGGTGGCCTCGGGCGCCGCGACGGCGCTGTCCGCACAGCATCGGAAGCCGGAGGTGCGGCTCGACCAGCCCGCCCCGTACTTCTCGGCAGTCTGACCGCAGCTCGCCTTGTCGCCGTAGTACCAGGCCCCACCGAGCAGCAGAGCGTCATTCGAGGCCGCGCCCACCCACTCCTGGACGTTTCCGGTGAGGTCGTAGATGCCTTCGGGTGTGCGGCAGCCCGCGCGCGCACCAGCGGGAACCGGGCGTTGGCGGTCCTTGTCGCCGGCGTCGTGGCAGTAGCCGTCCGCGAAGTGCTCCCCGTAGGGGTAGCTGCGCCCCTCCAGGTAGTCGTCGACCACCGAGCCGCTCCCGTCATCGTCCACCGGCACCGCTCCCTGGCAGGCCGTGAGCCACTCGGCCGCCGTGCAGAGGCGCTTGCCGGCGGCCTCACAGGCGGCAGCCGCCTCGGTCCAGGAGCGGGTGTGGGGGGCTCGGCCGGCCACCGCGCGGGCCCGTCCCTGCGTGTCCACCGTGGCCTCGACAGCATCGATGTAGAAGGTGTTCTCGCCATGCTCAACCGCCACCATCGGCACCTCGCCCGGCGGCAACGGGGCGTCGGTCACCACCTGCTTGCCGCTCACGACGCGGCCGCCATCCCGCAGCTCGGCTTCGCCCAGCTCGGCACGAATCGCGGCGTCGAGGAGCTGTTCGCTGGCAGCTCCCTTGAACAGCAGCCCGTTGACGTAGGTGCGCGGCGTACCGCTGATGTCCAGGTAGCCGGCGTGGCTGATGTCTTCGCGGAGCTGCTCCATCGAACCCGTCCCGTTCAGGCAGCCGGTGAAGCGCTCCATGTCGAGGTCGAGTCGCTTGCCGTATTCGATGAGGTCGTCGCGCTCGAGGTGGTCCTGGTGTTGGAACAGCAGGTCGTGGTAGCGCTCGAACTCTCTCTGGTCGTGGGCACACACCGCCGCCTGGGCCGCCGCGCAGGCCTGTGGGTGGTGTTGGCGCTTGAGGCGCTTGTTGCAGGCCTGGTCCATCGGGTAGTGCTTGAAGACGAAGCGCACCCGGTCGCTGTAGCGCTCCCGCAGACGGGCCATCGTGTGGCTGAGGCGGCGGCAGTAGCCACACTCGAAGTCGGCGAACTCCACCACTGTGACCTTTGCGCGTCGAGGCCCCCAGGATGGGTCGTACTTGTCGATGGGCACATCGTGCCGCTCGGTGGGAAGCTTGACCACCGCGCCATCCCGGGACTCCGTGGCCACGTCGGCCGCCGCCGGTCCGGCGGCCTGGTCCCCCATCACCTCGGCCAGCGCAGCCCGGTCGAGGCGCGCGGCGTACACCACGGTGAACTTGAATGAGGTGGCCATGACGAAGACGGCCACGAAGGCGGCGGCAAACATGTCGAGGCCATCGGGAAGGGCGGGACGACGCGGGCCGTGGTGGGGGACCCAGGCGAGGCCGAGCGCAACGAGGTGCAGGGCGTCGAGCGACATGCAAAATGCGCAGAAGGCCCCGATGTCGAAGGCCATCACGCCAAACAGGAACAGCGACACCGCGGCGTTGAAGCCGGCGAGCGCCAGGGCGACGAAGCGGGCACCTGCGCCGCGGGCATCCGCGCGTCGTCCCACCCACGAAAACCACGCCATGGCGGCGTACATCGGCAGCGCATACAGGCTGATGGGCACGCCCCAGATCTCGCTCCACGCGCTGGTGTTGACCCGGTCACAGTCGAAGGTCGCGTCGATGCTGCAGCCGCTGTCGAAGGCACCCACGCCGTGGCTGAGGTGGACGTGGCTCCACGCCAGCCATCCGGCCACGCCTGCACTCACCAACAACACCACCCACAACACGGGCGCCGCCCAGGCACCCTTGGCGGCCACGGGCGTCACTCCCTCGGGATTCGGAGACTCCACCATGTCGTTGCTCCTGTTCGCGGCCCGCAGTCGGCGCCCGACCGGACGGTTCCGGAGTCGGCAGGGGGGCATGCGGGCGGCCTCAGCTATCACACCCCACCGGTTTGCAGGTGGACTCGCCCTGGCGGCGCTCGGCTGCAGCCCGGCTTCCGAGACGCGGCCGGCAAAGGTGGTCGACGCCGACTTCGTGGTGGGAGAGCCCGCCGATCAAGGCGCGCTTCAGCTCGACCACACCTGCCTCGGGCGCGACCGTTCCCCCCGACTGAGCTGGGAGGCGGCTGCCCTGCCCGCGAGCGCCTCACACATCGCCGTGCGCGTGAGAAGCCGTGACGGCGTCGTCTGGCTCGCCTGGGACGCCCCCGTCACTGACAACCACCTGCCAGCCGCCATCCTCGGACCCACCGCGCCGCCCACCCAGGGCACCAATCACCGGGGCCGAGTGGGCTGGGCCGGGCCCTGTCCACCCGACAAGGCGCGCGGACAGATGCTTCAAAATAGCGTGGAGGTGGAGTTTTTCGTCACCTCCGACCGGATCGCCGCGCCGCCCACCACGCCGGCCCCCGAAGTGGTCGACCGGGCCCAGCCTCTGCTCGTCGCCTATGGCATCAGGCGCCTCGACCTGGATCTGCGATGACCGCCATCCGCGTGCGGGGAGCCCGCGCACACAACCTCCAGCAGGTCGATCTCGACCTGCCGCTGCAGGGCCTCACCCTGCTGCGGGGCCCCTCTGGGTCCGGCAAGTCCAGCTTCGCCCTCGACGTCGTCCACGCCGAGTCCCGTCGTCGACTGTTGGAGACCTTGCGTCAGCCCGGCAGCGCGTCGGGCGCCCTCCCGCGCATTCCGGTCGACACCATCGAACCGCTCCCCCCCACCATTGCAGTGGTGTCCGACTCCGCGGCCAGACCTGACCGCCCTCTGCTCGACATGTGCGACCTCGGCGGCATTCTGCGGGACTGGTTCGCCCGTTCGGGACGCATCCGCTGTCCGAGCTCGGGCGAGCTGCTGCGGACCTGGACGCGCACCGAGGTGGCCGCCCACCTGGCCGAATTGCCCACCGGCAGTCGGCTCACCATCTTCGCCCCCCTCCCCTCCCCCTCGGATCCCGCGCGATTGCTCTCCGAGCTGCGTCGATCGGGCTTCGCACGCATCCGCCTGGGCCGGCGCATGGTGCGGCTCGACGATGTGGACCGCATCCCACCGGGCATCTCGGTGGCCCTGGTCGTGGACCGCATCCGCTGGCGCCCCGAACACACCGACCGCCTCCTCGAAGCCCTCGACACCGCGTGGAAGGCCGGCGATGGACGTGCAGAGGTCGATGTTCACGGTGAAGACGCCCTGCGACGCTTTGCCGCCCGCCCCATCTCGCCCGACGGACGGGTGTGGCCCCCTCTCCTTCCCGCCCACTTCGACGTCCGCCTTGCCGTCGGACGCTGCGTGGAATGTGCTGGACAGGGCTGCGGGCACTGCCAGGCATCCGGCCTGAGCGAGCCTGGGCGCGTCGTGGAGGCGGACGGCGCGCGCTGGGCAGATGTGATGGGGTGGCAGGCCCGCGACCTGTTGCGGGTGGCATCGGAGCCCGTATGCGAGGCGGTGCGGCCCTGGGCGGACGCTCTGGTGTCCCTCGGGCTCGGCCATCTCCCCATCGGTCGCTCGGTGCGCGGCCTCGGCAGCGGGGAGTGGGCCCGCCTGCTGCTCGCGCGGGTCCTGCCGTTGGCTCGACCGCCGCGCCTGATGGTGGTCGATGAGCCCTTGTCCACCTGTTCGACACACCAGTCCGTCAAGGTCTGCAATGTGCTCCGCAAGATCGCCGACAATGGCGTCGGGGTGGTCGTCATCTCCCATCGCACCGAGCTGCGGGCGGTGGCAGACCTGGAGGTCCACTTCGGGCCGGGATCGGGTCCCACCGGAGGACAGGTGGTGTACGCGGGACAGCCCGAGGGTGCGGTCCCCCGTCCCCATCCAACGCCAAAGACGACGTCAGACAGACCATCTTGGACGGCCTCCCACCCCTGGATCCGCCACACCCTCGCGCTCCAAGCGAAGGGATGGACCGTGCTCACAGGCCCCAGTGGCTCCGGCACCACAGCCCTCGCAGTCCATGCCCTGGCCGCGCACTTCGCCAACCGACCCACCCTACCGGGCGTGGTTGTCGACGGGCCGGAGCCCCGCCTCATCGAGCGAGCCGAGGTGGGCGTGAGCGCAAACCCGCGGGCCTGTGTGGCCACCTCCGCAGACCTGTGGAGCACGATGCGAGACCTGTTCTCGCGCACCCGCGGGGCCCGCACCCGGGGCCTCAAGCCCGACGCCTTCACCTTCAACCGGGCGACAGGCTGGTGTCCCGACTGTGAAGGCCGTGGCGAACATGAGGTCAGCCTCGGTGCTCTGGCCCCCATGTGGCGGCAGTGCGCGAGCTGTGGGGGCGGACGGCTGCGCCCAGAGGTCGCCGACATCCGGTGGCGAGGTCACAGTGCGTCGGACCTGCTCGGCATCGATGTCGCGGCGGCCACCGAGGTCTTCTCCACACACCCCCGACTGGGTCCCCGGCTGCGTGCCCTGGGCGCAGTGGGCCTCGGCCACCTCCCCCTCGGTCGGCGCACCAGCAGCCTGTCCTCGGGAGAGCGACGCAGGTTCGGTGTGGCCCTGGCAGTCGCCAGGTTGAAGGCTGCCGCCCGGGACCCTCGCCCCACCCTGGTGGTGCTGGACCGTCCAGACGCAGGCCTCGACGATGCCACGGCCGAGTCGGTCGCAAGCTGGCTGTCAGCGTCCAGCCGCGGCGACGTCACCCTGCTCACCGTGGCGCACCACCCCGCCCTTCTCGACGCTGCGGACCGGGTCGTGGTGCTCGACGGCGACGCAGGGGACTGAGGCTGCGCTGTCTTCGCCTCAGTCGGCGAAGGCCTGGTCGATGCACTCCTTCAGCTCGCCCGACTCGTGCATCTGGCGCAAGATGTCGCTGCCGCCGAGGAACTCACCACCCACATAGATCTGCGGGATGGTGGGCCACTGGCTGTAGTCCTTGACCTCCTGGCGGATCTCCGGGTCGCTCAGCACGTCGAAGTGGGCGAGCGGACGGCCATAGGAGCCCAGGATGCCGGCTGCATTGGCCGAGAAGCCGCACATCGGCGAGGTGGGGGACCCCTTCATGAACACGACGATCTGGTTGCCCTTCACGAGCTCGTCGATGAACTCGGTGGCAGACCGCCCACTGCGGGGGTCGGGGGCAGGCTCGGCGGCGGGCGCCGACACGGGCGCGGGCGCGGGAGCGGGAGCGGGCTGAGGACGGCCCTTGTTGCCCCCCATTCCGATGATGGGAAGCCGGCGCTTGATACGGTCGCGAATGCCCATGGGCACCTCCTTTCCCCGCGGCTAACCCAGCGGCGGCACGGGGCCACGAAGGACTACGGGCGACTACTCCAGCCGCACGGCCTCCGCGCGGGACGCGGTAGACAGGGCTTGCGCCGGGTTCCACACCGACAAGGAGCGGGTTGCGGTGAGTCCCTGCGCATCCCGGGCCAGCACCACGACGAGGTTGCCTCCCTTCGCAAGTTGGGGCTGGACCGTGAACGGGACGAGGGTCTCGTCAACACCGCCGCGGTAGAAGACCTTCTCGTCGCCGTGGAAGATGACGACATCGCGCACGCCGGTGTCGTCGCGCACCATGCCGCTGATGACGGCGTCGTCGGTGACGAGGTCGGGCGTGCGGGTGAGCTCGATGGCGGGCGGGCGGCGCCAGGCCTCGTCGACCGGCTGTCCAGGTGAGAGGGCCAGCTCCTCCTCCAACCGGAAGAATTCGTAGAAGCCGCCACGCACGACGCTGCCCCAGTCGTAGCGTTCATTGTCCCCGACCGACAGCTCGATGGCCCAGCCCTCGGCGTCTTCCGGGGCATCTCGGAGCGCGAACAGCAGCGTGCCGGTGTGCGACTCGCCGGGACGGAGGGTGCCCGAACAGTCGGTGAGCGCGTGGTCTTCGGGGTCGCAGGCTGTGCCGTCGGCGAGCTCGGGGGTGCCCAGCCGGAAGGTGCCCTTGTCGAGGTCGAGGGGACGGCCGCTGCGGTTGCGGAGCCGGACGAAGCCGTCGCGGGACACGCCCTCACCGGTGTTCTCGACCACCAACTCCAGTGCGACCGTCTCGCCGACCTCGGGCAGCCCGTCGCCATCACCGATGGTCCCCTGGCTGCCATCATCGATGAGACGCAGCTTGTAGGCGAAGGCGGGGAGGTCCTGGCCGCGGGTCTCGAAGCGCTCCGTCCATCGCGCCAGGGTGTGGTTGTCGGGGTCACGGAGGGTGAGCTCGAGCTCGGAGTGTTCGTCGAATGCCCCCTCGGGCATCACCACCCGGAGCCGAGCCTCCCGGGTCTCTCCAGGCGCGAGGTGACCGAAGTAGAACTCGCGGTCGTCGAGCCACGGGTTGTCGCTGTCTGTGACGGCAGACAGCTGCCAGAGGTCCTCACTGGAGGTGTTGGTGAGGGACAGCACGACGTTTTCGGCCTGTCCAGCACGCACGAGCTCGTCGGCGCCCAGGGCGAGATGGGCGTCGACCTGGGCACGGGCGGGGTTGTCTCCGGGCGTCCAGTCGATGCCGACCTCTCCGAATGCGGCGCCGATGCGGGCCTCCTCGATCTCGGAGCGCATCCCGAGCACATCGCCCGCAGAACGCAGCACATCGATGCGGCTGGGCCCATCCGCCGCGGCCAACAGGGCCCGGGACATGTCGACCTCCCAGTCGTCCTCGGGCTTGGACCGCTCACCGGCTTCGGGCGGGGCCGGGCGCAGGAAGCGAATCGAGAAGGCCGGAGCATCGCCGAGCTGCTCGCGGTTGCCCAGAGCGTGGTCGAGGTCGGCTTCCCGTTCGATCCACTCGCGCCAGTAGAGGCTGACGACCGGGTTGGTGTCTTCGGAATCGGCGGCGGGCTCCCGAACCACGGACGGCTGGAGCAGCACATCGGGAGGAATGCCGATGGCCTGGATGGAGTGGTCGCCGGGCGTGAGGTAGCGGGCGACGGTCAGCTTGAGCGTGCTGTCGTCGCGGTTCGGGTAGAGGTGCTGGACCGAGCCCTTGCCGAAGGTGCGCTCGCCGACGATGACGCCACGGCCGAGATTTCGGAGCGCGCCCGCGACGATCTCGGATGCGCTGGCGCTGCTGCCGTTGACCAGCACGGCCACGGGGTAGTCGCTCTCGGTGCCCGCACGGGTCGCCCGCTGCTCCTCACGGCGCCCGCCGCCCTCCTCGGTGGCCACGATGACGCCCTCCGAGACGAAGCGGTCGGACACGGCCACGGCCTGGTTGAGGTAGCCACCGGGGTTGCCGCGAAGGTCGAGCACGAGGCCCTGCAGGTCGTCCGCCGATTCGCGGTGCAGGCGCGCGAGCAGTTCCTCGAGGTCGGCCGCCACGTTGCCGTGGAAGGACTTGATGCGAACGTAGCCCACATCGCCCTGCAGCAGCTTGCCTTCGACCGGGTTGAGCTTGATCCGGTCACGCACGATGGTCATGGGAAGCGGGTCGGCGCGCTGCTTGCGCTTCACCAGGATGCGCACCGGGGAGCCGACCTCGCCGCGCAGGCGGCCGACAGCGTCGTTGAGGTCCATGTTGACGGTGGACTCGTCTTCGATGCGAACGATCTGGTCGCCCGCCCGCATGCCGGCGCGCTCGGCCGGGGTGCCCTCGAGGGGCTGCTTGACGGTGAGCAGGCCGTCGCGAATGTGGATCTCGATGCCGAGACCGCCGAATTCACCCTGGTTGTCCACCTCCATCTCACGGGCGGCCACCGGAGGGAGCAGCAAGGAGTGGGGGTCGAGGGTGGACAAGGCGCCGTTGATGAGGTCGTACTCCACCTCGGAGCGGTCGACCTCGCCCGGCAGGTGCTCTTCGAGGAGGACGGCCACCCGGCGAAGCTCGCGGTACAGCGCGTCGAAGTCGTCGAGCGTTTCGACGAAGAGCACCGTGTCGTAGGTGCCGATGGACACCTGCAGGCGCTTGCCGGACGGCTGCCGCACGAACATGACGCCCGCCACCGAGCGCTCCACCCGCTCCAGCGACCCACTGAACATGGCGTCGAAGTCGACGCGGTCCTGATCGACGTAGCGTTGTTCCACGTAGTAGAGATTGCGCTCCAGCAGGGCAAGCTCGGCGAGACTGTGCTGACCGCCCGCCGTCGCCACGAGGTCGGCCAACCGCTGTGAGGTACCCTCCGCCGAGGCGAGGTCCCCCGCTCCGCCCGCCAGGACGTGGTAGCCGAGCAACGCCGACGGCAGCGACATGCCGAACAAGGCGAGGTGTCTGAGGGCGCGCGACATGCAGCTCTCCTGGCTCGGACGAACGAGACGGACCGGGGCACGAGGAAATGGCGGCGGACCACCAGGACCTACCCCGTCGACCCGCAGGCTGACGGGGTGCATCCCCATGGATCGGCCCGTGGGACCCCGGTCTCCAGGCTGCCTCTGGGACAGCATCATCGGGCTGTTGACGTCGACGATGACGTCCCTTAGCAGCCCCGCCGACATCTACGACCCGCCCCTCGCCCCGGACCCGGCAGCACGACCCCATGGCCCTCAAGATCAAGTGTCCGCACTGCAGCTCTCCGCCTCGCGCCGCAAGTTGGTGGACGACATCATGACTAACTTCTTGATCGGAAACACCTTCGCGCGCAGCTTGCTCACCCGGAACGAAGCCCGCCGGCTCGTCGACACCCTTCCCGTGAAATTGCTGTGGATCGGCGTCGGAGACGTTCGGAACCCGCTGACCACATTGGCAGTCCTTCCGCGGCAATGCAGAGTCCAGCTGCACCTCAACGACATGTCATCTGTCGTGCTGGCCAG
>ENA-OWNT01001930-OWNT01001930.1-seawater-metagenome-genome-assembly--contig:-NODE-1930-length-23272-cov-6.688683_pt1 | contig 23272 bp, 18 predicted proteins | sample MGYA00238136_ERZ651165 | MGnify/ENA primary metagenome ERZ651165 (study PRJEB26861, sample SAMN08777766) | seawater metagenome | isolation source: coastal seawater | place: USA: Florida | collected...
CCAAAGCCTTTTACTTCGGTAACGGTCAAGCCGTCGATACCGATTTCTGAAATGGCTTCACGAACATCATCTAGCTTGAACGGCTTGATGATAGCTGTGACTAGTTTCATGTGTTGCTCCCAGTTTTTGTGTTGTTATTCGATAAATCGTCTCGTTATCAAGAGATAAACCAAGAGCCATGCCACAAATATTTATTCAACAAAATCAGATATATACCCATATAGCGTGAGATTAAAATACAAAACCCCGCACTATTTTGGTGCAGGCGCTTGTTTTTGCCCAAAGTTGGCGCGAAAAAGCCTACTCGTGCGCCCAGCAAACCAAAAAGTACGATGAAATGAGGATGGAACTATTTATAAAGGAAGGAGGTCTGTTGATAACTATGACAAGTGTTTCTGATAACTTTTACGCGCCGAACCGGCTTATGGCTGACGATACCAACGGATTGATATCTGAGGCACGCTCTCGCCTAGTAGTTAGCTGGAAAGCACTTTTTATTTCTATCAGCGTCCATGTTCTTGGCGTGGTAATTGTTATTTTCGCCAGCCAATGGCATCTAGTAGAAAAAGAGCCAATTAAATCGACACCGCTGCCAGCCCCCGTGCAGGCCACCTTGTATTTTCCTCCTGAGCCAGTGCGCCAAGTTCCTGCAGAAACGGTTATAAATACGCCTACTATTGAAACGTCGAAAGCGGCAGACACCGTTCCCACTATAACCGAACAAACAATACCGCAACCTATTCAAAAAGAGCAGGTTACCAAGGAGGTAGCGCCGCCTCCCAAACAGCAAACGAAAACAGACACTCTGCCAGCGGCGACACCGCAAACCCCCGCCGTGCAGACAACGCCAAATCAGCGCGCGGGACGATTAAACTTGTCTCCAAAAGACGCCGCGACTCAGTATTTTGGTGGGTATCATCAACAACAGATTCAAAAAGAAGCTGAGCAAGCAGCATCTGCCTACCAAAAGAGAAAAAATAGCCCGGACCTTATTGATACAAGAAAAGGTCAGCCCATTGAAGTAGAGCCCCCTAGGCCGGTGAAAAAGGTTAATTGCGCAAGCACCACGAACAAAGTATTCACGCTACTAAGTGGCATTGCGGGCGGCACGCTACAGTGCACCCAAATGGACGACCACAAACGCTTTATTGATGCGAGAATAAACAAAAAGCCCAGAGAAGGGCAGTAGCAGCGCATTGGAATGTTGAAGGTGGGTATTTCATCTATCTTCGCTTATAAATGCCCGGAGGTTGACCGAACGTTAGTTTAAATCGTCTAGAAAAAGAAGATACATCGTCATAACCGGTAGCAAGCGCCACCTCTAATATTGGTGTATCAGTATTTCTTAATAGCGCGCGAGCCTTTTCCATACGTGCATTAACCAAATAATCTCTCAAGCTCATACCAGTTGCCCGCTTAAAACGTACTTTAAATTGCGTTTGCCCCATGCAAGCAATTGACGCAAGTGACGAAATATTATGAGGTTGAGAGAGATCGTGATGAATACGTGAGAGCACTGGGGTAATACGCTTATCGTTAGTACTTCCCGTTTTAGCTTCGGTTAAGAGTGACCAAAACAGTGCCGATACTTCTTTCTCTGCGCCTTGTTCAGCACAAGATAAATGCACTTCTATAAACTGCAGGTAAGCCTGTAATGTATTGTCTACCTGAAAAATAGGATGGTTCGCGCTTCTCAAGTTTTCTGGCACATCACACAAATCAGCAACAACAAATTTAGAGAGCTCGTTAGCCCTAAAACTGTGGCATTGATTGGGCGAAATACAAATTCCCTCACCTACCCCTACGGTTCCACTAAAGTCATCAAGTGTGATTTCTATATGGCCATTAATAGGTAGCACGAGCTGGTAGTAGTCATGAGCATGACTACACATAGATTTTGTGTAGGAACGGATAGAAAGTGCTGTCATATACGGTTTTTCAAATCACTATTGCCAATGATAAAGCGCTCAGCGTATGCTTTGCTCTACTTTGCTTGATTCACAATACAAGGATAATAACGTGGCCGCAGCCAATTTACTTGCTTTACTCGACGATATAGCAACACTTATGGACGATATCGCAACTATGTCGAAAGTAGCAGCACAAAAAACCGCTGGCGTGTTAGGGGATGATCTTGCAGTAAATGCCGATCAGGTTCAGGGAGTAAAAGCGGACCGTGAATTACCTGTTGTGTGGGCCGTTGCCAAAGGCTCTTTATTGAACAAAGCCATTCTAGTACCAGCTGCTTTAGCTATTAGCGCATTTGTTCCCGCATTAATTACCGTATTGCTGGTATTAGGTGGGCTGTACCTTTGTTTTGAAGGTGCAGAGAAGTTACTACACAAATACTTGCCTCATGAAGATGAGGTACAGGCGCGAGAAGCGCGCATTGAGGCACTTACGCAAGAAGACGTTGACATGGTTGCCTTTGAAAAAGACAAGATAAAAGGTGCAATAAGAACCGATTTTATTTTATCTGCAGAAATTATCGTAATTGCGCTTGGCACAGTAAGCGATGCATCATTAACAACGCAAATAGGTGTTTTAGTGGCACTAAGCTTGGCCATTACTGTTGGCGTATACGGTTTAGTTGCAGGACTGGTAAAAATGGATGACGTTGGTCTTTATATGCTGCGCAAGTCATTAACTGGCAGCATGAACGGTCTGCAACGTTTTATCGGTAGAGCGCTACTAGTTACCGCGCCCGCATTAATGAAAACTCTTGCCGTTGTTGGTACGGTTGCCATGTTCTTAGTAGGTGGCGGAATTCTTACGCACAGCATAGGTTTTATGCATATTATCACCGACTGGTTTGTTGGCATTGTGCCTAACGCTAATTTAGTGATGTCTATTATTGCTGATGGCGTGGTAGGTGTAGCTGCAGGTAGCCTTATTACCGTTGGCTTTGCATTAATATCTAAACTTAAGAAATAACAATTAAGAGGCGCGATTTCGCGCCTTCTTAAAACCGCTTTTATGGCTCATTGGCCAATTTACACCACGCTACTTTTTCATTTCTCAACTACACGATCGAACGCTTAGTCTTTTTGACCACCCGCATTTTCAAAAACACTAAATTTTAGTTTCTTTGCATTTTTACTTTTTCTTACTGCAACATCACAAAAAATAAAAAACCATATAAATCATAAACATAGAGCCTTTTAAAAAAGTGGCACAACCCTCGCTATAAACTAATTGTTAATTGATAACGACTTAATATCGAAACCCTTAGCAATACGATAGCTGCCACGCAGTATGTTTCAGTGCAGTGTCTAACTTTTTTATTGGAGATTATTATGCTTTTCGGTCGCAAACTTATCACTGCACTTTCACTAACTGCTGCACTAACTGCTGGCGTGTCAAGCACATCAGTAATGGCTGATGAGACACACGGTGTTGAAGCCTATACAGATATGATTGTTGAAAGTGCTGTGTACGACGTTAAACAAAACTTGTCACTAGGTGTGACATACGACGTGCTTACAGCAAGCCATAGATTTGAACCAGAAATGGACGACAACAACACGCTGGTTGCAGAAATTACGATAACGCCTATTGAAGCGGACGCTTTAGACGACAACGACGCATAAGGAGCTTGCTATGTTAACCGCCGGTACACTATTTATGTTGGTGCTTGGCCCATTTATCGCCTTTATGGTTAGTGCCTTACTGTTCTCAACAGCACGCATATTTTTGCAAAAAGGTCACTAAACATAATTTCGCAAGTGGACATACCGCACCATAAAAGATTTGTTCCATTGCCTTCCCTGGGCTAGTTGCTCCAGAGGGAGATAGAAAGCACACTGTTATTGCCAAGTGATGGTGTTTTCTATCTTCTTACTGGGGCTTTTTTTATCCAAAAAGCCGCTCCCACCAGCTTTTCTTTCTCTGTTTTTTATTTTCCTGCACAGGTTTACCTGCACAATCCTGCTGTGCGGGCGGTAATACATCGAGAATAGCAGGTACACTTAAGCTTCCTGCACACCCTGCAACTACTACAGCACCGCTTTTAGCATCAAAGTGTGCAATACCTAACCCGTCAGGAAAGCGGCGTGATAAAGACTTCGGTGCCTGTGACTTCATGTACTTAATAAATACAGGCAGCGCGCCGCCGGCGCCAGTTAAATTAACAGGCTGATTATCATCGTTACCTACCCATACTGTCACCACATGGTTTCTATCAAAGCCACTGAACCAGCTATCGCGATAGTCATCGGTTGTACCTGTTTTTCCGGCCATATTCACTCGGCCGAAATTCGCACCAACGCGCTTTGCTGTGCCGTCTGTTGTCACTTTATAAAGCGCATAGTTTAAAAGGTAAGTGGCTGCTTCGTCTGTTCGTTGGGAATAAAACTCGGCCTTTTTCCACAGTAATGCATTCTCTGCCGTAACGACAGATGTCACAGTATGAAGCGGTATGTACCGCCCATTATTAGACAGCGTTTGATACATCTGGTTGGTATCAAAAGGAGTAAGCTCAAAGGCCCCCAATGTCAGTGACGGCACTTTTTCAACCGGCGTATTCACGCCCAAACGTGCCAGCATGTCAGCCAGTGAGTCTAACCCGATTTGCATTCCTAAATTAACGGTTGGAATGTTGAGCGACTCGGTAAGCCCCTGCAATAGCGGCACTTGCCCTCTAAACGTCTTATCGTAATTTTGTGGTGACCACTGCTGGCCATTTTTGCTCTCTAACGTTATTGGCTCGTCCATTAACGGCGTAGCGAGATTAAATTGAGTTGGATCTTCTAAGGCAGCAAGATATACAGCGGGTTTTATTAGCGAGCCAATGGGACGTTTCGCCTCCAGCGCACGGTTGAACCCTTTAAAGGCGTAATCTTTCCCTCCTACAATGGCCCTAACTTCACCGCTACCACTATCTGTCACAACCATTGCGCCTTGAAGCGCCGCTTTTCTGTCTTTTTGCAAACCATTAAGCGTGCTAGCTAGCGCCTTTTCGGCACGGCGTTGCGCTACAATATCTAATGTTGTGAACACCTTCACACCTGAGTCTCTTAAGCTAGGCTCTGCCAAGATGTCATTGAGTTCTCTTCGTACCTGCTCCATAAAAGCGGGGTGTTTTCCGCTGGCTAAGCTGGCGCCGCTAGCAAGTCCAAGAGGCATATTTATATAGCGTTCGTACTGCTCGCGATTGATTTCGTTTTCGTCAAACAGCATGCGTAGTACAAGATCGCGTCGCTCCTTGGTTCGTTCAGCATATTTGCGAGGGTTGTAATACGATGGGCCTTTTATGATAGCAACAAGCGTAGCAATTTCAGGCGTACTCAACTCATTGGCCGGGCGGTCAAAGTAAAAATAGCTGGCGAGTCCGAAACCATGCACGGCCATATCGCCATTTTGACCTAAAAACACTTCATTAAGGTAGGCTTCGATGATCTCAGACTTGCTATAGCGCGCGTCAATAATCACCGCCATCAACGCCTCTTTAGCTTTACGCACGATAGAGCGTTCACGGGTTAGGAACATGTTTTTCACCAACTGCTGAGTAAGCGTACTTCCTCCTTGTACGGTGCGGCCAGCAGCAATATTTGCCATTAGAGCACGAAGAATAGATAGCGGCGCAACACCATGGTGATTATAGAAATTTCTATCTTCCACCAAGGTCAATGCACGTGGCAGCATATCGGGGATCGTGTCTAACGACACCAACATTCGGTCTTCATGAGAACCGCTTGTCATGCGCGTAACTAACCATGGCTCTAACTTTACAGAGCCGTATGGACGGTCTTCAGACTTATCGTAAATTTCACCTATTCGCGCCCCACTCCACGTTATGACTAAGTGACGCAATGGCTCGGCACCTTCTGGGAACTGGAAAGCCCTGCGTTGAACATGCAGTACACGGTTTTGGTAGCTGTACTCTCCGCTGCTATTGGCAAACGCCACCTTTCTATAACCGAGAAGACTTAATTCATCAATGACTTCTTGAGGCGTTATTTCCTCTCCTTTGCTAAGCACTAGTGGACGCGCAAAAATTTGCGCAGGCACTTCCCATTTATTGCCTGAAAAAGAATGCTTAATTTGAGCGTCTAAATAAAATGCGTATGAACCAACGACGACAAAGCCAATTAAACATAAGCGTAAAAAGAGTTTAAAAAACCACGCTCGTTTGCCAACACCGTTTTTTACTTTCGGTTGTTGTGATTTACTTTTTGATGATGATTTATTTGATTGTCTTTTTGCCACAAAAATACGCCATGAAGAGGAGGTTGTTAGCTTTCGCTAGCCGGTCAAAACAGCTGCAATGAGTTGCCTAGATGCGTTAAACATTACCATTGGGCTAATGCCTCAACAACTGAATTACCAAATCAATACCAAACAAGGTTTTCACGCCTTAGTGAATTTTACTCGCGTTTAACAGTCACAATGCGATAGCATGATTAAACGCAACACAGGAATAGTACTATGCGCTTATCTTCTTTTCAGTCTTCTTTTTTCTCACGTTTTACGCGGTCCAATATTAGCTTGCGAGCCTCTGTCACGCTTTTACTCACTGCGCTTTCAGCAACCACTGTTAGTGCAAATGACAATTTCGCAGCTTGCACAAATGAATTAGCCGACAAAGCAAAACAAGAAGGTGTAAGTCAGACTATCATAGACAATGTTTTCCCTTCTTTAGTTCATCAAGACCGTGTTATTGAACTAGACAGAAGTCAGCCTGAGTTCGTACAAACCTTTCCAGGCTACTTCAGTAAACGTGTTACGCAATGGCGTACCGACAAAGGCAAAGAAATGTATGCCAAGCACAAGGATTTACTGAACACGCTTAGCGACAAATACGGCGTTCCTCCACACTACTTACTTGCCTTTTGGGGGCTGGAAACTAATTTCGGTAGCTACAAGGGCAAGATGCCAGTGCTCGATTCGTTGGCAACCCTCGCTTGTGATAAACGAAGAAGTAAATACTTCACCCAAGAATTCTTAGTTGCCGTTAAGTTAATGGAGCGCGAACGCTTAAGCCGTGAAGAAATGATTGGATCGTGGGCAGGGGCAATGGGGCACACACAGTTTATGCCCTCTGCCTACACGCACTATGCTATTGATGGCGATGGCGATGGACAAATCAACTTATGGGCAAGTGAAGAGGACGCACTATCGTCAGCGGCCAATTTCCTTGCAAACTTAGGCTGGGAAGCCGGTTACCGCTGGGGCCGTGAAGTACAGCTACCAAGTAACTTTGACTTCCAAAAGTCAGGTTATAAAAACCGTCAATCTTTATCACAGTGGAACGAATTGGGCTTAAAGAAAGCAAATGGAGCTGCACTGGGCGAGGGTGATAACAGCGCCTACGTTATTGTACCCGCAGGCCATGAAGGTCCTGCATTTATCGCGTATCAAAACTTTCGCGTAATCATGCGTTGGAACAATTCGGAGTTCTATGCCATTGCCGTTGGGGTATTAGCCGACCGTATTGCAGGCGCTTCAGGAATTAAAGCTGTATTGCCAGACTTGCCTGCCTATAGTCGCAACGACATTATTGCCATGCAAGGTAAGCTAAATGCACTAGGGTTCGATGTGGGTAAGCCAGACGGTATTATTGGTCCTGCCACTCGTGAAGGCATTCGTAACTATCAGATTGCAAACAATATGATTGCAGACGGATTCCCAGGGCTTGAGCTAATGACCGCGCTAGACGTGCAGCTTGATAAGAAAAGCACGTAGCATTACACCAACATGTAATATTACGCTTGGTTTAAGCGCAGATTAGGTTGAGCCGTAGTCGTTCGCCTTACCTGCGCTTTTACATATTCTTCTTCGTTTTCGCTGTTGGCGCTGCATTAGCGGGGTCATCAGGCCAAAAGTGCTTTGGATAACGCCCTTTCATCTCTTTTTGTATCTCTTTGTAGCTTCCCTTCCAAAACGCCTGTAAATTCGAGGTAGTTTGCAGTGGACGTCCAGCAGGAGATAGTAGTTCACACACCACGGGCACCCTGCCCTTAGCCACCGTTAGCGGCGCAGCTTGTGAATACATTTCCGTCATTTTCACCGCCAGCACTACATCGCCACTTGCTCGATAATCTAGCTTCGCCTGTCGACCAGTGGGGATAGTAATTGCGGTGGGCATCAGTTGAGCGAGCGCATCTTGCTGAGGCCACGATAACGCATTGTTCAATAACGTTTTCCACGCAATCGTATTAAGCGCTTTTATCGATGTACAGGCCGCTAACGCCTCTGTTAGGCTTTCAATCGACAATTCTAAAAGTGCTTTTAATGACAGTGGCCAAAGTTCGGGCTCATCGAACGCCTTTTCTTGTGGAAGGTTTATTTGACCCGCAAGAGCTACGCGGTTCCACCATTGCCAATCGTCATCTGACAAAGGCCACTGCTGTATAGGAAGCTTTTGCAAGTAGGCTAGCCACGCCTTTACCGTAGCAGACTTGATATACGCCTTGTTTTTCGCTTTTTCTTGAGCCGTAATTGGCGTACTTCTCAATACAATGTCGTAAAACCCATAAACACTGCGTGCTTCTAATTGCCCTGTTTCAGGGTTTATCATTATCTTGAAAGACTCAGTAAACGCATCTTTGAATACACGCTGCAATAACGCTTCTTGAACAGGCTGAGCTTGTCTTATAGCAACATTACTATTAATCAGCTGCCCTTCAAGCACAGCCAGCCATGTGAACGAGTTTGTGTCGTTCGTTTGTATTGAAAGCTCTGCGCCTTTGCCGCTGGCCAATTTATAGTTAAGTACTGCTGCGTTTCTATTTTTTAAGTACGCCACCTGCATTGGGTACGCAATGGCAATACACAAGCCCACAGCCTGCTCGTCTATTGAAGACAGGTCAATATCCGCTTTCTGCAGCCCTACATAAGGTGCATAACGCTGTGCCTGCCGTAAAATCGTATTTCGCTCATGTGCCGAGCAGTGCAATATGACATCTGCCACCATTGCTTGGTTAGAAGAGGCGCTTTGTTTTAACTGCACTTGACCTTCACTCAGCGCGACAACAATTGGTGCTGCAAGCTTCAGTTGTTGATTTAATTCGTCAGTTAACCCATCAATGCCATTTTTTACCGAGAGAAGAAGGTGTGCAAGATGCACTTGGCAAGGTAACCCAGACAACTCTCTTCCATAAGGCGTCACCGTGGACAAAGGCGAGTGTGCTTTATCTGATACACAGCCTACCGCACCAATGCGCTTAAGTTTATCGTGAGCGGTACTTAGTTGTGCACTTGATGGCACGGTAAGAAGTGCCAATGTATCGGGCGTGCTTCCCCACGTATAAGTACTTAACAAAAAGTCGCTTAAGTCTTCTTTCTCTATTTGCGCGAGGCCGTGCTTAGCAAGTCGTTCGAAGCTTTCTTTGCTGCAAAGCCGGTAACACACGCCTTCGCTCACTCGTCCCGCACGGCCCATGCGCTGCGTTGCGCTCGCCTGAGAAATGCGCTGCTGTGTTAGCTGAGTGATATCGCTTGATGCATGATATTGCGCAGTGTTCTCCCACAAGCTATCAATGACCACTTTAACCCCTTCTATGGTTAAGCTTGTCTCGGCAATATTAGTGGAAAGAATTATTTTTCGACGACCGTCAGGGTCGGTTGTTATGGCGCTTTGCTGAACATCTTTACTTAATGCGCCGTACAAGAAATGAAGCGCAATATCTTCGCTTTTCACCAGCGTTTCGATATTGCGAGCAACGCTGTGAATACTGCCTCTTCCGGGAAGAAAAACGAGTATATCGCCTTCATCACACTGCACAGCACGTTTGATAACCTCGGCGACCTTCGCATTGACGTCCTGAGCGCGAGTATCATTGGTATAACGTATTTCAACAGGAAACGTTCGCCCTTCAGAATTTAAATTTTGTGTAGGCAGCGCGCTATGTTGCTGCATAAGCTGGTTCAAAGGCTCAACATCTAACGTGGCCGACATCACTACCAGTCTTATGTCATCACGCAACCCTGCCTGTACTTCTAGCGCCAACGCTAAGCCGAAGTCACTATGAATACTACGCTCATGAAATTCGTCAAAGACAATTGCACCGATACCAGAAAGCTCTGGGTCTTGCTGAATTATTCTGCTTAATATGCCCTCTGTAATTATCTCTAGCTTAGTTGCAGAAGATGTTTTCGATTCACCTTTGATACGATAGCCTACCGTTTCTCCCACCTTCTCACCTAACTGTGTGGCAAGGAACTCGGCTAAATTTCTTACCACTACTCTTCTTGGCTGCATAAGCAGCACTTTTCCATTAATGCTTGCTTGCAATAGGGCAAGTGGAAGTATTGTAGATTTGCCCGCACCGGGTGGCGCCCCTACCACTACATTGCTACTGGCTATAGCGTGCTGCAAGGGGCTAACTAGCTCAAATGCTGGAAGGTGAGAAAACATCTGTAACATAAAGACAATATTAGTGCGCTAATCTTGGCGTTATTGTACCTGTTTTTACCCTGTATATGTGGTTGCATCGCAAGCGCATGTAAGAATCATAAAATACAGAATTGATCACATTGCTCACTAACCAAGGTAAAATATTATTATTGCGTTATTTGCACGTGCTTTTCGCAAGCTTGGTTACCCTAAACATAGCTTGAACGCGGCGTTTTTTATCTATATTTGAAAGGGTGTGTTATGCGGTGTTTTATTGGTTTAGATTTAAGTGCATCAGAAAAACTGGCGCTCGACAGTTGGCGACAGCAGGCTTTACCTGAAGTCATGCCTCGTCAATTTCATTCAAACGCATCAAAAGGAATGCCTAAGCGCGCACTACAAGATGCGATGAATAGCCCTCAAGGCTCAACGCACCCCTATGCTGTACCAGCGGCCAACTATCACATAACGTTGTGCTTTTTAGGTAGTATTACTCATCGACAACACGAAGCGTTAATTTACGAGCTAGATAATCTTGTGTCAGAGCCATTCAGCCTTACGCTTGACAGTACAGGTATTTGGAACGGCCCGAAAATATTGTTTAGTGCGCCAGAAACGCCTCCCGAGTCGTTGATGTTGCTGGCAAAAGCATCCCGAAAAGCGGCGCGCCGAGCCAGCATTCAAGTAGAGAATAAGCCTTATAAACCTCATGTTACCATGGTGAGAAAAGCCACAGCGGCACTACCACTTCCTCTTTATAATCCAAGCGTAGAGGTGCATGCATCGGCGTTTCATCTATTTGAGTCGGTGTCGACACCCCAAGGTGTTACCTACCCTATTCGTCACTCGTGGGCTTTAAAGCACAATATGTCTGTAAGAGAGAAGCTAAGACGCGGCATAACTGACGAATAGCGTTAGCGCATGTTGACTTTTGCGATACGTTTTTGCAGTGATGTGGATATCATTTAGGCAAGGAAGTGTGCCGAAAAGGTCAACACGCTCTAGTATGACTTATGCTTTTTTAGCCTGACATGGCGTGTCTTATTTGCCTTTACTTCTTTTGTTGGCAGCGGTACAAAGATAGACCGTTTTTCGATTATCAAAGTTTTCATGCAACAAACATTTAGATTAGTTATCGACTGTCCCGACCAAATTGGTTTGGTTGCCAGTGTTTCCCAGTTTTTAGCCGACCACAACGCCACCATTGTAGAAGCCAGTCATCACACCGACCTTCAAACGGGTCGATTCTTCATGCGACACGAAATTAGCACAGACTCGTTAAAGCTGGATCATCAAAGCTTTGTTGAAGCGTTCACGCCGTTGGCCAACGAGTTCCAAATGAACTGGAAGTTAAGTGACTCTGCAAAAAAGCAACGCGTGGCGCTGTTAGCAAGCCTAGAGTCTCACTGTTTAGTTGACCTATTACACCGTTGGCATACAGGCGAACTACACTGTGATATTCCCGTGATTATTGGCAACCACCCGCAGATGAAGCAGTTCGCTGATTGGTACAAAGTGCCATTCCACTGGGTTGATTTTAAAGCCTTGGGGAAAGAAGCGGCGTTTGCCCAAATAAGCACATTGCTACAAGAATATAAAATTGACCTAACCGTTCTTGCACGCTTCATGCAAATTCTTCCAGACTCACTTTGCCAAGAGCTGGAAGGGAAAGCCATTAATATACATCACAGCTTCTTGCCTAGCTTTGCTGGTGCTAAGCCTTATCAGCAAGCCTATGATCGCGGCGTGAAACTTATCGGTGCCACCTGCCACTACGTAACGAAAGACTTAGATGAAGGCCCTATTATCGAACAAAGCGTTAAACGCATAAGTCATAGCGATAGTGCAGCCGACATGGTACGAAAAGGTAAAGATTGTGAAGTTACCGCACTGGCCCACGGCGTGCGCTACCATTTAGAAGACCGCGTTATTATTCACAGAAATAAAACTGTGGTATTTGCCTAGTAAGGCTAAGCTAGAAACGTTTGAGCATTTTAGAAGCCCAGTCTCATTTTAGATACTGGGCTTTTTTCGAATAGCTATGCCTATCAAACATTTATCTTCGCTTCATTAAACCTTTCAACACCAAGCACTTCGCGTAGCCGTGCTTTAATCGCATCAGCTTTATGCGGATATTGAAAGTCGAACCCTTTGCCGTTGTTACCTACTATTACGCCTAAATAGTGATAACCAAAATTAAACGCATAGATACTGTCGCACTTCAACTTAATCGACTCTTCATGCAACTTGTACATCTGATGAAAAACAATGTATTCGCCGTCTTTATGTATAAGCGCTTCTATGGGGTGTCTTTTAATGTGGTACGCACTTCTTGAGTATCCATAAAAGACAAAGCCAATAACAATAATTAATGCTGACAATCCGCTCGACTGGCCATCGCTGCCGTATAAATTGGCGACGAAAAGAAGCAACATAATGCCTGGCGTACACCAGAAAAAGACCTTATTCAGTCTTGTTGTCACTTTTATATTTGGGGACCTTCCCTGCATAACCTTCAATATCCATATCGTGTTCGGTTACTAGATAATACATCACAAAGCTAACCCACTTTCAATCCGGGTTAAGAGACACGGTTGAACTGGTTTACTACATATACCGTTGTACTGCATATAACAACGTTAAAGGGCATTTAACTTCGTTTTACATTACCTTAAGATGATAGTGTCAAAAAAACGTAAAGATAAGAATAGACAGGAAAACTCATGGGTAAATTTAGATCATCACTCACCGCCATGGCGGTAGTGGTAGCACTTGGTGCCTGCTCAGAACAAAAAGCACCAGAAACCACCAGCGCAGAAATGCCAAAGGAAACCGCTTCTCAACCGGCACAGTTTGACAACGTGCTGTTGCAAGAATTCAAAGGTCCATACGGCGGTGTACCTGCTTTTGATAAAATGAACTTGGAAGATCTCAAGCCTGCACTTGAGAAGGCTATGGCGCTTAATTTAGAAGAAATTGAAGCCATTGCAAATAATGAAGCACCACCTACGTTTGAAAACGTGATTGTAGAAATGGAGCGAGCTGGTGCAGAGCTTGGCCGTGTATTCACTTATTACGGTATTTGGAGCGCGAACAAATCAAGCCCTGAGTTCCGCGAAATTCAGGCAGAAATGTCACCGAAAATGTCAGCGTTCTTCACGCAAATAACGCAAAACGAAAAACTATTTGCACGTGTAAAAGCGGTTTACGAGTCAGAAGAGCTTAAAAATCTTACTGCTGAAGAGCAGCGTATTACGTGGATGACATATAACGGTTTTGCTCGTAATGGCGCAACTTTAGATGCTGAAGCGAAGAAGCGCTACGCAGAAATCAATAAAGAACTTGCCACGTTACACACTAAGTTTTCATCGAATATTCTTGCAGATGAAGAGAACTATGTAACTTACATCACTGAAGACCAGCTAGACGGTCTTCCCGATTCTTTCGTAAAAGCAGCGAAAGCAGCCGCTGAATCACGTGGTGAGTCTGGTAAGTATGCCATTACTAACACTCGTTCTTCGATGGACCCATTCTTAACTTATTCAACCAACCGCGAACTTCGCGAAAAAGTATGGCGCACCTATTATAACCGAGGTGATAACGCAGATGACTTCGACAACAACGCCATTATTAAGCGCATTCTAACTTTGCGTGATGAGCGTGTTGAGCTGCTTGGCTACGAGAACTACGCACAGTGGCGTTTAGAAGACCGTATGGCGAAGAACCCAGAAAACGCCATGGATCTGATGATGAAAGTATGGCCTGCCGCTATCGCTCGAGTTGAAGAAGAAGTCGCAGACATGCAGGCAATTGCTGATGCCGAAGGCGCAGACATTACCATTGCACCATGGGACTACCGTTTCTACGCAGAGAAAGTACGCCAAGCTAAGTACGATCTAGATTCAAATGAAGTTAAGCAATACCTTCAGCTAGATAAGCTTCGTGAAGCAATGTTCTATGTAGCGGGTCGCTTGTTCAACTTTAACTTCACGCCTGTTGAAGAAGGCTCAGTACCTGTATTCCACGATGACGTGAAAGTATGGGAAGTGACCGACAAGGACAGCGGAGAGCATATTGGCCTTTGGTACTTAGATCCGTTCTCTCGTAAGGGTAAACGTTCTGGAGCGTGGGCTACAACATATCGTTCATACACAACTTTCGATGGTAAGAAAACGGTATTGTCGTCGAATAACTCAAACTTTGTTAAAGGTGCAGAGGGCGAAGCAACGCTGATTTCATTCGATGATGCAGAGACTTACTTCCACGAATTTGGTCATGCCCTTCACTTCTTAGCATCTGACGTTAAATACCCATCATCTCATTCTGGTGTGCGTGACTACACTGAATTCCAATCGCAACTGCTTGAACGTTGGTTAACTACCGATGAAGTGATTAATCAATTCTTGGTACACCATGAAACTGGCGAGCCAATTCCAGCAGAGTTGGTAGAAAAAATTAAGAAAGCGTCTACTTTCAACGAAGGCTTCAAAACTACCGAATACATGGCTTCAGCCATTATGGACCTTAAGTACCATACAACAGATCCTAGCAAAATTGAGCCTGATGCGTTTGAACGTGACGAGCTTGCTAAGCTAAACATGCCTGAAGAAATCGTGATGCGTCACCGCTCTCCACACTTCGGTCATGTGTTCTCTGGCGAAGGTTATGCAGCGGCATATTACGGCTATATGTGGGCAGAGGTACTTACCGCTGATGCTGCTGAAGCGTTTATGGATGCCCCAGGTGGTTTCTACGATAAAGAAGTGGGCGATCGCCTAGTGAAATACTTGTTTGCTGTGCGCAATGCAATGGACCCTGCTGAAGCATACCGCAAGTTCCGCGGCAGAGATGCAGAAGTGGATGCCTTAATGCGAGATCGAGGCTTTCCTATTCCCAGCAGCACCGAAGAATAGTACGTAAAACTATTCACTTATTTAAAAGCCACTCTCTTAGAGTGGCTTTTTTATTGACCTAACAGTCAATTTTAACGCACAATTCAAAGCTAACGATCTATTACTCAAAAGTCTAAACTTTAATATGTTTAGGTCGATAACTAGACTGCGCAGAAAACAATAATAATGAAATCGCGCACATTTCATCCGATGATAAATAACACTATGAGACGTTGCGGTGCCTGCAATGCCACGTCATTTTTCAGCATCAACTTACGTGGTCGAAAGTAATGACTTTCAGTATTAAACAAAAACTAATTATATCTTTAATGATTGCGGTGCTTGCCGCTTCTATCTTGGTGGGCTCGATTAGCCAATGGATCGCTCGCGATTTGGTAAAAGAGAACGTTGAGACACAGCAACTCCCCTCTTTATTACAGCAAATTGGAAACCGCGTTGACCGAGAAGCAAGTGTGATGCTTACGGTCGCCCACGGTATCGCGTCAAACCCAGACATACTTGCTTGGTCTTCTGAGGGAGCAAACAAGGACGGAGAACAGCGACTACTGAACTTTTTGAACGATGTAGTAGCATTTAACGATTTAACCGTTGCCTCGTTTGTCGATAGGCAAACCTATAAATACTGGAACCAAGACGGCTTTTTGCGGGTTTTAAAAAACGATGAATTCGACGGCTGGTTTTTCGCTTACAAAGACAGTGGTCAACCTATCTCGTTAAGCCTTTATAACGAACCTGGACAAGGTTATCGCCTATTCGCTAATTACCAGCAGCTTAATGGCAGAGGTATGTCGGGTGTTGCTAAATCTGTTGACGAATTACTTGGCATCATTAACAAAGTGAAAATTGCAGAAAGCGGCATCGTTTACTTGGTTGATGGCAGCGGTACTATCATTGCCCACCCTGATACAAATCTGCTGGGCAAAGCTAAACTAAGCACTTTGAGTGACAACAAAGCGGCCGGCAGGTTATTAACCAAACAAGACTTTGCCATGACCACGAGCGAACATGACGAAGGCACACTGCTCTTTGCGAGTACGTATGTCGAAAAAGCAGGTTGGTATGTAATTGCGCAGGTACCCGAAAGCGAGCTTTATGCCTCTATTAATGCTGGCAGCCGACAGATTATTCTGTGGTCGGTTGCTATCGCTGGTGGCTTTGCACTCATTGGAATATGGCTAGCCGGCACACTTACTCGCCCGCTAGAATCACTGGCTGATGTTTTCCAACAGTTGGGACAAGGACAGGGGGACTTGCGCTCACGTATTCCTATGCCTGAACAAAAAGAAATTGCACGTCTTGTAGAGGGCTTTAATAGTTTTATTGACCATCTACACGGCACCATTTCTCAAGTGGCCAAAACCAGCCATGCATTAAAGGCATCTTCGCAAGACCTTGCACAGCAATCTCATCAAACTGAGCTTTCAACCAAAAGTCAGCGCGATCAAACGTTGCAAGCGGCAGCTGCACTTACCCAGATGGGAAGCACTGTACACGAGGTTGCCCAGTCTGCAACACAAGCGGCACAGAACGCGAATACTGCAACATCTAACTCTGCACACGGCCGAAAAGTAACGCAGCGCGCCGTGCATGCTATTACTGGACTTTCGGGGCAAATTGAAGACGTAAGTAACGTCATTCAGTCACTTGATGCGCACACCTCGGCGATAGGCGGCATACTAGATACTATTAGAGGTATTTCAGAGCAAACCAATTTACTTGCGCTAAATGCCGCTATTGAAGCTGCTCGCGCTGGCGACCATGGAAGAGGCTTCTCTGTTGTGGCGGACGAAGTACGCACGCTTGCTCAGCGCGCTGCACAAGCGACTGACGAAATTCAGGTTAAAATTGATAAGTTTCAGCAAGACTCAAAAACAGCGGTATCACAAATGGAGTCGAGTAGAGAGCGTACCGATGATGTTGTAGCTGCAACCAATGAAATTGATCGCCTGCTGCAAGACATAGCTGAAGAAATATCACATATTAATGACGTGAACACTCAAGTTGCTACCGCAACTGAAGAGCAGACTACTGTGGTAGAAGACCTAAGCCGAAATATTAACGATATTAGTGCATCAAGTGAAGAGACATTGAACGCTACACAACTGCTGGTGAACGTAAGTGACAGGCTAGACGAATTGGCCCACGAACTGTCTACCGAAGTAAGCCGTTTTAAATTGTAAAATATCGTTTAAAAAGCGACGGCGTATTGAAACGTGAGTTGATTATCAGTGCTTGTGCGCCACGGTAATGTGGCCGAAGCACTGTCTGAATCCCATGATTCTTGCAGTGCACCTATAGTAAGAATATGACTGTTATCATTAAACGGTACTTCAACGTACACCCCTGCAGTAGTACTCGTAGGTAATTGAATTGCACCTGCAATAGGAACACGCATTTCGTGTCGTGGCCGTACTTTGTGACTAAGGCCAACGCGATAGTCTCCCCTGTCCCACCAGCTTACCACCTCAAATTCATGGCTTCTCACGCGCTGAGATAGAACACCATCATCTAATCGCCCCTTATTGTAATAAACCACAGCTTCTAAGTTGAACTGGCTGGTAAATTGTTGGCTAAAGGCCAGCTGATATTGCTTTTGCTTACATCCTTTAAACTGAATTTTGTTTTTGGTGAGGGTTAACGAGAAAGGATTATCATTGCCGCTGTAGCTGTTTAGCCACTGCTCGGCTTTTTCAATCACAGATGCTGTTGCAGCATATGACGTAAGTAGACTAGCGCCCAAACACAGCACTACCAATGGCTTGGTGAGTCGTTGCACTTCTGCTGCCCCTAGCGTTTAAAATAACGCGTTCGTTTAACCTTCGTTTGAGTATAGACAGGAAAGTACGAAGTTGGGTATTAGCCTAATGACGAATAGAGTGCAAAAAATAACTAACTAATTAAATAATCAAAAAATTTAATTTATTACCATTTTCGACAGTGATGCAGGGCGAGAATCGATAGCTTCTTCACTAAACCAATAGTTGCCTTTAGTGTCTGCACACACGCCTTCAACCTGCTTGTAGTCTTCTAACGGCCACAAATTAAGCACTTCAAATTGTGCAGAAGTTGTTGCAAGAAATGCGGCAAAATTTCCAAACGGATCTGAACGATACCCAACTACAACATACTGATTACGGGTACTATCGAAATCGGCCCCTGTTACCACACCTGGTAAGCCTTCAATAGTTGCGAAAGCAGAAAGCGTTTGTTGTGCATTGTTCTCGTCAACCTTGTAGATCTTCGTTACAAACGAACGCCAACTTTTAGAAAATAGCAATAATCCGTTGCCTGTTTTTATCATTGCTTCAGCATCAAAGTCGTGTGCATACGGAATATTACTGGTGACGTCGTTCCCTTGGTACCGAATGTTAAGTGCTTCAATGCTGTTAACGTTATCACGTTGTACTTTGTATATTTCTACCACGTCACGTTTGCCCTTATTGTTGCCTACATCTGCAACGTATAAAGCGTGTTCATCTGCGGTAACTGCTTCCCAGTCTTTATTGGTAACCGCCAACTGGGTGCGATGAATTATATTGCCTTCATAATCTAATGTGAAAACAACTGGGGTATTGCCTGAATCGTTAATAGAAAGGAGTGTGTTGGTAGAGCAATAAAGCCCGGAAGTTTCCTCAAGTTCACTTGCAAGCTCAGCAACCTTAGAAATAGTGACGTTTTTAGATGATTCTTTATAAATACTGCTGCACGCCGAAAGGCAGATTGCTACAAAGCATATTAAAGAAACATTTATAAAATGGCGCAAACGTTACGCTCCCCAAAAAGAAAAAAGACAAAATAAATAAAGCTAACCAGAATAGTATCAGACCTTGCGTCCACAGTAGACACTTTAAAAGCGCAATTCGGCTTGTTGGTCTAAACTGAAAACGTCTGCGTATAGTTATTTAATAATTTGTAGCATAAAGTCTTTTTATCACAGTTATTTAGCTTTACGGACGATGCAATACCACTAAACACTTTAAGGATGTCATTTTGTCAGACCCGCTTCTATCCCTTGTAGCTGTTGGCCTACTTTCCATCGGTTGTCAGTATTTGGCCTACAAGATTAGGCTTCCTGCAATTCTACCACTGCTTATCGTGGGTATTATTGTAGGTCCAGTATTTGGCGTATTAAATGCAGACACACTGTTTGGCAATTTACTGTTTCCAGTGGTGTCACTGTCGGTAGCTATTATCTTGTTTGAAGGAGCACTTACACTAAAATTCAGCGATATTGCTGGCCACGGCAACATGGTGAGAAATTTGTGCTCAATTGGCGTCGTGGTTACCTGGATTGTAGCCGCTACCGCAGCGCACTTTAGTCTTGACCTTACATGGCAGCTTTCATTCTTGTTCGGTGCCATCGTTACAGTTACCGGCCCTACGGTAATTGTACCCATGCTTCGTACCGTGAGACCCAAGTCCAATTTAGCCAGCATCTTGCGCTGGGAAGGTATTGTTATCGACCCCATCGGTGCATTGCTAGCGGTATTGGTATTTGAATTTATCGTCGCTTCTCAAGACAACGCTATTACACATACAATCATCGCGTTTGGTAAAACTATTGGTATTGGCTCGGTGTTGGGCTTGGCGTCTGGTTATTTATTAGGGCTTTCAATACGACGGGATTGGATCCCTCATTACCTTTTAAACACTGCGGTCTTAACCATTATTTTAGGCGTATTTGCCGCTTCCAACTACGTTGCACACGAATCCGGTCTACTTGCGGTAACCATTACTGGCATGGTGCTGGCCAACATGAAAGACGTGGAAGTTGAAGACATATTAGAGTTTAAAGAAACCCTAAGTGTATTGTTAATTTCTGGCTTATTCATTTTGCTCGCTACAAGGCTTAATCTGCAGTCGGTCATTGATGTGGGCTGGGGCTCGGTTATTGTACTTGCTGCAGTTATGTTTGTAGCGCGCCCGTTATCAGTATTGGCGTCTTCTATTGGCACTGGCCTTAAACTTAATGAGCTTGCGCTGCTTAGCTGGATAGCACCCAGAGGTATTGTAGCGGCCGCCGTATCCGCACTTTTTTCTTTAAAGCTAGAGGAAATTGGTTACGAAGGTGCAGGTATTATTGTGCCAATGGTGTTTATGGTCATCATTGCAACAGTAGTGGTACAAAGCCTGACTTCGCGTTCAGTAGCATCACTGCTAAAAGTACGTGCGCCAGCACCCACAGGGTATTTAATTTTTGGCGGAAGTAAGTTCAATCGCGCACTAGCGTGCGAGATGATGAATCAAAAGTTAGACGTCACCATTGCAGATACAAACTGGGATGCTATTCGCGAAGCTAGAATGATGAAAATTCCAGTTTATTTCGGAAACCCAATGTCTGACCACGCAGCAAGAAACTTGGACATCGCGTCGTTTGGCACCGTGCTTATCATGTCACCCTATAAGCAATTAAACCCGCTGATTGCCTATCACTTTGAATACACGCTTGATAAGGAAAAAGTGTGGGCATTAACCAATAACGAGCAGTCTACTCGACCTAGCCACCAAGTAAGTGAACAGTACGCTAAAAAATTAACACTGTTTGACGAAGGAGTAACGTACGCGTTTTTAGCGTCAGCCATTTCACGTGGTGCAGCTGTTAAAACCACAAGGCTGTCTGAAGAGTTTAGCTACGAACAATACATAAGCCAATATGGTGAACGTGCAACCCCCCTTATTGCTATTAACAGCGAAGGAAAAAGCTTCACGTTTATCAATGGCAATAGCATTGAGCCAAAAGCAGGTTGGCGCGTGATTAGCCTAATAGTACCCGAGCAAAACTCAGAGAATAAAGAAAAAGTAGATAAGGCATAAAGTAAGAAAACCTCCTGCCCAATGGCAGGAGGCCTCTCCCTGGAGAACATGCGACACCGTGCTATTGACTATAGCGTTGCTGTTTTTGTTTTACGGAATTCACACTGTCGATGACATACTTAGCAAACAGTGAACCAGTTTTTAAAAAGCTTTATCTTTCAAAAACTTACTTTATAAGCGAAGAAGAATTAGAAGCATCTTAAGCGGTGACTATATCTTTATGGTGCACTTCATTATGTTTAACGCACCATTTTAGGGTTTACATTTCACACAACTAAAGTGCGCTATCAGCGCAATCATACTGCAATTGGTAACCAATTAGCCTTTTTCTTTTCTATCCAGATTGCTTTTAATGAGTGACGTACTTGCTTATACATTTAAGCGTTACATCAATAGCGCCGCTGTTTTGTTTTAACACTTCTTTCCCTGCACTGCCCGCCAGCGCTGCCGCTGAAGGGTTTTGAATCCAGTACTTTAAACATGCCGTCATATCGGTCGCATTCGTCACAACTGATAGTGCACCACACTCAGAAAGGTGTTCACAAATTACAGGGTTATTATATCTATTAGGCCCCATCATGATAGGTAATGAAAAGGCAGCCGGTTCAAGAGCATTGTGCCCGCCTTTATCAGCAATAGAGCCACCAACAAAAGCATACGTCGCTACGCTGTAAGCGCGGTTTAACTTGCCCATTTCATTAAGTAGCACGATGTTTGTATCATCAGCTACGCTGCTGGAATCAGAACTTTTCACAAAACGTAACGGTGTACTTTCGAGCATTTTTTCCACGTGTGTAAAACGCTCTGGGTGCCGAGGTACTATGATAACTAATGGCGACGTTGACGCTGTAAATGGCAACGAATCATCTTTTAATAGTGCTAGTAGCGTTTCTATTACGACTGTCTCTTCCCCCTCATGAGTACTTCCTGCAACAAATATAGGCCTAGCATTAGATGAAAGCCCTAAAAAAGTGGGCTGTGTATTTTGACCTGTATTTTCACCTGTACCCTGCACAGATGCAGCCTGATCGAATTTAATATTGTTTGTAAGTGTAAGTTTGTCTTCATTTATGCCAAGCAATTTGTAGTTATCGTAATCACGCTGCCCTTGAGCACACACATGACTAACTTTCGAAAGCATTGGTAAAAATAGATTACCTATTTTGTTATAGCGCTTAGCAGAGCGCTCTGTCATTCGAGCATTAATAACGATAGATGGAATATGCTTACTCCAGCACGCGTGAATCAAATTCGGCCATAACTCTACTTCTGTAATAAACACCGCTTTTGGCTGTACGCGCTTTAACATGCGATTCATAGAGAAAGGTAAATCAAAGGGTAAATAGAAATGTTGTACGCTATCTCCAAAAATAGCATTCACACGCGCTGAGCCCGTTGCAGTGGTTGTGGTTATCGTTATATGAGTTGAGGGATTAAGCGCCATAATACGCTTTATTAAACAAGACGCCGCTACAACCTCACCAACAGAAACACAGTGAAATAAATATCCGTTCTTTTGATTTGGACGAGGCACAAAGCCTATTCTTTCGAGAAATCGTGATTGATAGGCCGACTTTTCTTTTTTACTTTTTGCAGCAAGCTGAAAATAAACCAAAGGAATAAGTACCAAGAGAAGCAATGAATACAGCCAACGGCATGCTTCTTCTAATAGTGATGGTTTATAGCTGAAACGTTCAGCATCAGACATATAGCGTCCTTGGGTTCTCTATTTACTATTGAGTGCTGAATAACGATATAGGCGTCGACACGCAGACTTCAAATAGTTACAGGATAAAAGAATACAGTGCTTAGTACACCTATGTTTTTTATATAAACACGCAGTACATTACTGCTAAGCATTATTCTAGTGGATTACACATACAAAAAAGCCGCTCGAAAGCGGCTTTTTTAAGACTTTGAAAAAAGTTAGCGATTAAACGCCAGCTTTCTCAACAACGTCTACTAGAGTCCAAGTTTTGTTCTTAGACAATGGGCGACATTCACGTACTGTTACTACGTCACCTTGGTTGCACACGTTGTTTTCGTCGTGGGCGTGAAGCTTAGTAGAGCGCTTGATGAACTTCCCGTAGATAGGGTGCTTAACAAAACGTTCAACTACAACAGTAATGGTTTTATCCATCTTGTTGCTAACCACACGACCTTGTACTGTACGAATTTTTTGCTCAGTCATTACGCATCAGCCTTTTGA
>ENA-OWNT01001931-OWNT01001931.1-seawater-metagenome-genome-assembly--contig:-NODE-1931-length-23270-cov-7.513646_pt1 | contig 23270 bp, 21 predicted proteins | sample MGYA00238136_ERZ651165 | MGnify/ENA primary metagenome ERZ651165 (study PRJEB26861, sample SAMN08777766) | seawater metagenome | isolation source: coastal seawater | place: USA: Florida | collected...
AGATCGGAAAAGAGCCGCCTTTCGGCGGCAGAGAAGTCAGTGTTATGCAGGAGTCACTGTCTTAAGGTTTTCCGATGTCATTTGCTCAACATCATCTTTGAACTCTTTAGCAATTGACTGTAGCTTATTGCTATCGTCCATCATCTGTTGAGAGAGCTTGGTCAGCACATTTAGCTGTTGGCTATTGAAAGCCGTTAGCGACGTTACGTCTTTCACTTCACTAGCCGCTTTCATTTGAGTTAAACCCATTTCGCTGTATGTACGGATTGCATTTAGCTGAAGCTCAGTGAGCACTTCTACATTTTTAGTCACTAGCTTGTTGAATTTTACGTACGGTTCTAAGCCTTTTTCAGTTTGATCAGTAAACGTTTTGAAGAAATCTGTGTACATGAGTATCACTCCTAAGTTAAATCCATTTAAATGGGTTAGTTAATTGATTTGATTACTACTGCAGTGCCCATACCGCCACCAACACATAGTGAGGCGACCCCGTATTGACCTTGCCCACGATTAAGTTCGTGGATTAGTGAAACTAGAATGCGGTTACCAGATGCGCCTAGGGGATGACCTAACGCAATTGCACCGCCGTTAGGGTTGGCTTTATCAAGAATTGATGACACCGATACTTGGTGCTTTTCTGCTAACTTATGAACCACGCCGAGTGCTTGTGCCGCAAAGGCTTCATTCAGCTCATACACATCAATATCGTCTGTTTTCAGTTCTGCTTTGGCTAGTGCTTTAGTCACGGCTTCAACAGGGCCAAGTCCCATAACTTCGGGTGCTAGACCTGACTGAGCGCAACTCACTATTTCAGCAATGGGTGTTAAACCATGCGCCTTAACAGCAGACTCACTCGCAACGACAATCGCACTTGCACCATCATTGATACCAGATGCATTGCCCGCAGTTACCGTTCCTTCACGGTCGAAAGCAGGGCGTAGTTTTGCTAAACCGCTCAAAGTTGCATCTGGTTTGGGGTACTCATCAGTATCAAAGACGATAGTTTCACGACGTTTTTTAACGTCAACTGAGACAATTTCATCCTTGAACTTACCTGCTTCGATTGCAGATACAGCCTTAAGTTGGCTCGCAAGCGCATATTCGTCTTGCTGTTCACGCGAAATTCCGACCTGTTTAGCGACATTTTCCGCCGTTACGCCCATATGATACTGGTTGTAAACATCAGTTAAACCGTCATTAATCAGCAGGTCTGTCAGGTTCATGTTGCCCATTTTATGACCATCTCGAATTCCTGAAGGCACAGTGAAAGGAATTTGAGACATCACCTCCACCCCGGCAGCGACTACAACATCTGCATCTCCAGAACGAATATGGCTGACGGCATCCATCACAGTCTTCATCCCGCTACCGCACACCATGTTCAGAGAATAAGCTGGAACTTCCGTAGGAATTCCCGCATAGATGGCAGCTTGTCGTCCAACGCCCATACCTTGACCGGCACTAACCACGTTACCCACGATAACTTCATCAATCACGTCGACGTTAACTCTGCTGTCGGATACCGCAGCCTTGATCGCAATGGATGCTAAGTTTCCAGCCGAAATGTCTTTTAGCGTGCCACCAAAAGCGCCAATAGGTGTGCGCTTAGCACCAACGATAAATACTTTTTCCATTTCACTCACTCCTTACTGCATGTATAGGCCGCCGTTTACAGAGAGTGTTTCCCCTGTAATGTAGGCAGCGGCATCGCTCACTAAGAAGGAAACTGACTTAGCAACTTCCTCTGGCGTTGCCAAACGACGCATAGGGATCTGAGCTTTGATAGATTCAAGCACTTCAGGTTTCATTTCTTCAACCATAGGCGTGCCCGTATAACCTGGAGCAACAACATTTACTGTTACTCCAGAGCGCGCACCTTCAGCAGCTAGCGCTTTAGAGAAACCAATCATGCCAGCCTTTGCAGCAGAATAATTAGTTTGCCCGAACTGTCCTTTGATACCATTGACAGACGAAATATTTACCACTCTGCCATTACCCTTTTCGCACATAGCGGCGAAGAGAGGCTGAGTAACATTGAACACACTGTTTAAGTTTGTCTCGATCACGTCTTTCCATGCAGAGGCGCTCATCTTCTTGAAGGTTCCATCACGCGTGATGCCAGCATTGTTGACAATGACATCAACTGTCCCTTCTTCTTCAAGTAAGCCTGCTAAGCGCTCTGCACACTGCTCAGTATCCGTAACGTCAAGTTCGAATAAACGAACTTGTTCGTTAGTGAATCCCTTCTCATTAAACCATTCTTGAGCACATTGCTTTTTGCCAGTGAAATGTGTGGCGATCACACGATAGCCATCGTTCACTAATTGAGTAGTAATAGCAGAGCCAATTCCGCCTTTTGATCCAGTGATCAAAGCGAGTTTTTTCATCAAGAGACTCCATTCTTAACAGCAATAAATAACCAAATATTGTGTTTTTTTGGTGCTTGCTATTAAGCACCAACCAACGTCATTAATAAATTTTGTAAGACTTTTCTTCCGTCTTTTAATTATCAAAACTAATCGGTATTTATTACAGTTCAAATACTTTCTGAAATTAAATGCATAAAGTTGAACAAGGTCTCATATAGAATGAAATGTTATATGGTTGTTAATCAACGCTAAGTTACTGTTTTCAATAATGAAACCATTATAAACATGTAAGTCATTAACTCCTATCCTATTGTTTAACAACGTTTTTCATCGAGTTTCACTCATTTCATTGCTCTCCATCACCTAATAGCCGCAAGCTATTTTCGTGACTTATCAGTCTAATATTTATGACTATATTGTTACTAATCGACATTGACTTTAGGATTATTCAAACATCAGATAATATTACAATAGTATCAATTAAAATCGATAACACCCTGAATAGAATGATATTTTATATAACACAACTTATTATACTTTAGTCTTAATGAAACGCTAATTACTTCCCCAAAGGGGAAAATTGACAAATAAGGCAATAGCTTATCTTCAATAAGATTAAAAAAGCCCGAATTAAAAATCCGGGCTGGCTACAAACGAATCGTTATTCAATCCTTGAACTATCCGGCAGTGGATGGTTTGATTCGGTAAAAAATGGCGAACAGAACAGGTACAACAATTAAGGTCAGAACGGTTGCGAAACCTAACCCGGCCATAATTGTAATCGCCATTGAGCCAAAGAACGCATCAAATACCAGCGGTATCATGCCTAAAATGGTGGTCACAGCAGCCATGCTGACAGGACGTACACGTGAAATAGCACTATCAAAAACAGCTTGATATGGATGTTTACCAGAATCTAATTCAATATTGATTTGATCAAGCAACACGATACCATTCTTAAGAATCATTCCGCTTAAGCTCAGTAACCCTAAGAAGGCCGTGAAACTAAATGGCATATCTGCTACTAGTAAACCGATCGAAACACCAATAATTGATAGCGGCACAGTAAACCAAATAACCAACGGTTTTCTAAATGAGTTGAACAGAAGCATAGTAATGATAAACATCAGTAAATAGCCCATGGGCATTGAGCCAAACAGAGCTTGCTGCGCATCTTTAGAAGATTCATATTCACCGCCCCAACTGATTGAATAACCATCTGGTAGCGATAGAGCTTCAACTTGTGGACGAACGCGGCTGAACAAGCTTGCTGGTGTTTCATGACCAAGTACATCATGATCAGCCAATACCGTTAGTGTACGTTTTCTGTCTCTACGCTGAATCAGGGGCTCTTGCCAATTCAAAGCAACACCATCAATGACCTGCTCGACGGGAATATAATTCTGTAATGTTGGGCTCCAAATCTTAACGTTGGCTAGAGATTCAAAGTCCACGCGCTCTTGCTCGGGTAATCGTGCGATGATTGGCAACATATGCGTACCATCACGAAGTAAGCCAATAGGCGTGCCCCCAAATGCCATTTGTAACGTGTCTGACAGCTCTTCTTGGGAAATGCCCAAACGACGCGCTTTGGATTCGTTGAATTGCGGGACTAGCTCTTTAGTGCGCTCACGCCAATTGTGGCGAACATTTCGTGCCCCTGGGTCTTGAAGCAATACATTTTCAACTCGCACAGCGATATCACGCAGTACCTGTGGATCTGGGCCAGTGATTCGAGCTTCGATTTTTGATGCGGGGGAAGGTCCAAACTCCATCAATTTAAATTGGAACGTTGGCTGATTAAAGGCCACTGAGAGATTTTTATCGAGCTTCTCCAACAACTCAAACATTGTCTCACGATCATGAGTTCTAACCTGCAATTGGCTATAGGCTTCGTAACTCTTTTCAGGTTCATAAGTTAACGCAAAACGCTGCAACCCCTGCCCTGTTGTCGTCGAAACAAACTCCACGTTTTCTTGTTGGCGGATGTATTTTTCGACCTTGTTCGTTTCTTCAATGGTGTGCCTAATATCTGTCCCTTGAGGCATCCACATATCGACATAGAACATAGGCGTGTTCGATGGTGGGAAGAACTGTTGTTTCACCAGACCAAAGCCTACCACAGCCACCACGAGCAACCCCACCATGCTTATCAGGGTTAACCAACGAAAACGAAGAGCTAACTTTAAGCAAGCGCCAAAGGCTGTAAACAAGACGCCTTTGTATGGGTCAACGTCTTCTGCAATATCATTCTTGTCTTCTTCTTTGAGTAATAGACTAGCTAAGAATGGAGTCAGTGTTAGTGCAGTGACCCAACTTAAGAACAAGGAATAACACAGTACCCAGAACAGTGACCCCATAAACTCACCTGTTGCATCCTCGGACAGGCCGATAGGTGCAAATGCCGTAATCGCAATGACTGTTGCACCAAGCAGTGGCCATTGTGTTTGCTTTGTAATATCAATCGCCGCCTGCACTTTGGTCTTACCACGTTTAAGGCCAACCAATATGCCTTCGACAACCACGATTGCATTATCGACCAACATCCCAAGCGCAATGATCAGCGCGCCCAATGAAATTCGATGTAGCTCGACATCATTTTGCTTCATTAGGATAAAGGTACCCATTACGGTAAGTAGAAGGACAGCACCAATGATAACGCCGCTACGCAGCCCCATGGTGAAAAGTAACACAATGATTACGATAGCGACGGCTTGACCCAAACTTACTAAGAAGTCATCAACTGATTTCGATACTTCTGCTGGTTGATTGTAGAAATAATCGATCTCTACACCAGCAGGTCGAATATTTTCCAGCGCGGCTAACTCAGCGTCTAATGCTTTGCCTACTTCAACAACGTTGACACCCGCACCAAAAGAGATGGCTAGGTTAATTGCTGGCTTACCGTTAAATGTCACGACGTTAGAGGGCTTATCTTGAATGCCGCGGCTAATGGTAGCCACATCTTTCAGACGAATCAGATTACCTGTATCTCGACCGTGAATGATGAGCTCTTCTAACTCTTGCTCAGAACTCATGGTACCGTTTGGTCGGATCGTCAATGTTTGACCATTCACCATAACTTCACCGGCAGACTGAACACTGTTTTGCTGGTTGAGTAAACCAACAACGGTATTCATATCGAGGTTAAGTGCAGCCAGGCGCTCTAGAGATATTTCAACAAACAATTGCTCTTGTTGGTCACCCGCAATGGCAACTTTACCCACGCCATCAACCAACTCGAGTTCACGACTCAAGTAGTCAGCATATCGTTTTAGCTCAATGTAATCGTAGCCTTCTCCCGTCAGCATAATCATGACGCCATAGACATCACCAAAATCATCAATGATCTGAACCGAGTTGACACCGCTTGGAAGATTCGGCCTTAGATCATTGATCTTTCGACGCATTTCATCCCATATTTGAGGAAGTTCATCTGGGCCGTATTCCATCTCCATGCTAACCATGATCTGAGACATACCGTTAGACGATGTAGAAGTTACCTTATCGATATAAGGAAGTTTGCGGATTTCTTTCTCTAAAGGGTAAGTCAGTTCTTCTTCAACTTCTTGCGATGTTGCACCTGGGTACGTAGATATGATCATCGCGTCTTTTATCGTAAAGGCGGGGTCTTCTAGTCGCCCCAGATCCATGAACGAGGTGTAGCCACCAATCGCTAAGATAACTATAAATAACCAACTAATTACTTTGTTTTTTATCGAGTACTCAGCAATGTTCACAGCCCAGCTCCCTGAATTTTCATACCGTCACGTAATTTTCTTAGGTTCGAATTGATCAGAACATCACCCTTTTCAATTCCTGTACCCACTAGCGCGCCATTCCCTGTAATTTGATCAACTACCACTGGGTAACGACGTGCTTCGCCCTGTTCAAGCTTCCACACGTAAAAATCCTGAATGTGTTTGCCAGCATCAATCGCCGTCATTGGCAGTTGGTAAGCTTTAAAGGTATCTAATCCTGCTTTCGCTAAGTCGACTGAAACCTTCGCACTTGTCCCAGGTAAAATAGGCTGCTCAACCTGAGGCATTCTTAACCAAAGTTCATATGTTTGGCTTTGTGGATGAAGTTCGCTGGTATGCTCGTAATACGAGATTGGATAGCTACCACTGTGCCCCGAAAATGTCACCATTGGCTGATAGTCTTCCGCATTGCTCTGAGGGTTTAACATCGCGAGCACAGAATCAGACACCTCGATCTTCACGTAGACTTGGCTCGCTTGATAAATAGAAATCACTTGCTCTCCCGGACTGACGTTTTCGAATTTCTTCTTGTCTACTGATGAAACAACACCATCAAAAGGTGCACGAAGGCGCATGTACTTCATCGTTGCTTTCGCTGAACCTAGATTCGCTTGCGCAAGTTGAAAATTGGCCGTCAACTCATCTAGCTCAGCGCTAGAGACCATTTTGCTCTTGCGCAACTCTTGCCCACGCTTAACTTGTTTTAGGGCCAGTTCGTACTTCGCTTGCGCATCATTGAGCTGTTGTTTTGCTTTCGAATCATCAAGCAAGGCGATGACTTGCCCCTTTGTGACATTGTCACCTTCCTTAACCAAAATTGATGCGATCTCACCATCTAGGCGAAAAGCTAGCGGGGTTAACTCTGCAGGCATAACCTGGCCATTAAAATTGCGGTATTGGCTTTGTGACGCGGCTTCAACACTAAATGTATCAACAATCAACGGATTAACATCGCGGTGAGCTGTCTCAGGAGTACAAGCGCAAAGCAGTGAAACAGATAAGGTCGTCATCGCTAAAGGTTTGAAATACATCTTAAATACCCCCTTCTCTTTTCCATATCTTGACTTGTTGCCCTGGAGATAAATTTTCAACACCCGCTTGGACGATGAGATCGCCACTCGTTAACCCATTGATAATGGTTCCATTGCTGTCTAGCTCAACATTGACCAATGAGAGAGTCTCAGTCTTTGTGTCAAATCGATACAATTGCCCCTCTCCATTTTGTTTTGAAACCCAAGCAGTTGAAGCCAAATTCAGCCTCTCTCCTCGCTCTTCATTCAGCAGTTTCACCTGTCCTGTCATACCTGGTAATAGGTTGAGCTGCTGTGGTCTGTGGACTATTAGGCTTGCTGTGTAGCTGTTGGTATCCGCATCAGGCTGGGTCGAGATTTCTTTAAACTCTGCTGGCATCGAAACCTGTTTGTGGCTATCCATGACAACTAGAAAGCTTGAGTCTGCGATATGCTCTAGACCATAGGTTTCGGCATAGCTAACTGGTACAGTCAGCACAACATCAAGTACATTGTTGTCAATAAGATTAAGTACTGGCTGGTTTGCCCCTACAACTTGATATTCTTTACCAAAAGTAAGCGATACGACTCCATCAAAAGGCGCGATGATCTTCGTGTAGTTTAGATCGGTTCTTGCCTGTTCTAATGCCGCACTAGCGGCTTTATGCTGAGTTTCATTTTGATCATAGGTATCAACGCTAATTAACTGTTTATCATGTAATAGCGCAGCACGTTCAAATGCCGTTCTTGCCAAGTTGTATTCAGCAAGACGCGCGTCGAATGCAAGTTGGTAGTCTGTCGGGTCAAGCTCTGCTAATACGTCACCTCTTTTAACCACACTTCCCATGCGAACATTAATGTTCTTTATCTCTCCCGCCACTTGAAAAGACAACTCGGCTCGATCTGTTGCATCAATTGTTGCAATGAAAGTATCAAATTGTTTAGTCAATAAATCAGGCACTTCTACCAGTTTTACGGGTTTCACTACAGAGTGAGTGACCTCTGAATTTGCTTTGTTACAACCCGCCGTAACTATGGCTATTGCGCCGACAGCAAGAAGTTTTATCGCAGGCTTTATTACCTCAATCAATGTGTTCATGGTTAAGTATCTTTATATATTACACACTCGTGCAGTATATTTAATTTCCACCTAAGATCAACGTTTATTTTCCATCCGTGCAATATATTAAGTAAACGATCTATACTGTTTAGGTGTTCTTTGATGAAATAGATCGAAATTTCTGGTAGAAAGAAGGCGTTTCACAAGATTGATGAGAATTATGACAGAAAGAAAGCAAGGCCGAAGAAGCGCTCAAGACGCAGAAAAAACCAAATGCGAGATCATGCGCGTAGCGACAGAGCTGTTCTGCGATTTAGGCTATGAGCGTGTATCATTGCGAAATATTAGTGATAAAGCAGGTGTCTCTCATAGTTTGATACGCCACCATTTCGGTAGCAAAGAACAGATATGGTACGCAATTAGTGATGGCTTGCACCTGTATATGGAGAAGTACATTCGCACGATAATTGAGCGCATGCCAGTCGACGTCGGTACTAACATCAAGCTTTATCAATTTTCAGTACGTTTACTTGCCCACCTGCTTGTATTCAAACAGCCAATACAGCTAATTGCCGATGCAGTTAGGCAAGAAGATGCGCTTTTTGACTACTTCATTGATAATTCGGGTGAAATCGAACAACTTGTTTTACGTTTAGCACAGCAATACAACGAGCAGCACCCTAACGCCCAAGTTAAAATATGGGAAATTAAGTGGCAAATGATTATGTTTGCCCACGGAGCAGCTAGCCTGACTCCTTTCATGAAAGAAACCTGGGCTGACGAAACCGATTCTTTAGATGAATGCTTGTTGAAGCACTGGGAAATGTACAACACCATGATGGCATGTCGCTTTCAAGTACCAGAGTCGTTTATTTTACGCCCTAGTAAAATCTCTGAATTGGTGTACGACATTGAATGTGATATTAAAGCGCTGTCTGAAGAGGCTCCTTAAGATATCTCTATCAAGCGAGATTAGCTAGCGATTAAAGCGGCACCTCGCTTGGTAGCAATACTCATAAAAGACAAAACACACCACATAGGATACTAATTAAATAAAAACTGATCATAGTCATATCTACCATGTACTGCTTGTCGTATGTTCTGTTCAAAAATATCACTTAAGTGAAGTAAATGACGATGAGTACATGCCAAGCCACTCCAATCACACTGGAAATGATTCAATCTGCTCTACACAAAGTAGAGACCACTAGCAGGATTGATCTCAGTCCTTTCAAAGAGTTTATCGCTAATAATAACACCATCGCATTAACTTCTTTTGCGGCTATGAGCCAATGTGACAGCCTAGATGGAAAGTTCCAACAAATTAATAGCGCTTTTCCTCAGTTTATCGACAACGCACAGCAACTTATCGAAGCTTCTATCCTGCTTAGTTGATGGCCGTACATTATGAGATGAGAGCGAAAGCGCTATTCTTGAGTTAGAATTCGCCTCATACAAGGTGGATAAAAAATAGTGAAGCCATGACACCCAAAACAAAGCTTGGTGCATGAAAGCTCTCGTCTTCTATCTGTAGATACTCTTTCTCTAAGTCTTCTTGATAAGACTTAATGGCTAATTGTTTAATGTAGTTATTTTGCATCTTTTGCTCTCCTTGCTGCAAACTACAAGTGAGCATAAAACCTCAAGTAATATTGAGGTCAACAATTATCTTAGTAGTTTTTATCCCAGATGACGATAGCTTCAGCTTCGCTGTGCTTGGTGATACCTTATTTGCAAAAAGTGTCGATATATAAAGCTTCAACTTGCTCCCTCGCCCATTGCGTACGACGCAAAAACTTCAATGATGACTTGATAGACGGATTGTTATAAAAACAGTTTATTTGAATTTGAGCATCCAAGCCCTCCCACCCATAGTGCTCTTGCAAGCGTACAAGGATCTTCTCCAAGGTTAATCCATGTAGAGGGTTGTTTGGTTGTTCTTGGCTCATGATTAGTCTTCCTAGAGGCTGCGTGCAATCCCCTAGCTTAACAGAATATCAAGTGCCCCACTCAATATTTACGCTGTGCTTTAACGTGCGCTCGGAGTTTTTTCAGCGCCCACTCATAGTGGCTCGGCAGTGCCGATACACAGTAGCTACCTAACGTCGTAGTGCCGGTCCAATTAAAAAACTGCTTGGTGAAAAGCGCCTCATTGGTAAAACTATCCGCTAACTCTAAAGTCGCTTTGTGGCTTTCTTGAACTAGTGTCTTGGCAACCTGCAAGTCCGTTGCTTGGTGCTTTTGCCAAAACTCGATGTTCATCTGACCATATGTCTTCCAATTGTAGGGCTCGGGAAGAAAGTTGGCACGCTTCCCCGACATATTTGAATTTACCCACTTTAATAACAGTTGATGCCATTCGTATAGATGAATCAACACATCCCTCAGATTTCGATCACGCCCCCAATGTTGTTCTTTCTTGCTCTTATCATCAGAAAAATCAAATTCCTTTTTCAACATCTCATCGGGCATAGAGTCGACATATTGAAATAGCTTTTCGAAGGTGTTAGTTGCTTGAGAGATGAGCTCTTCCTTGGTTTTTGGTCTCGCCATATTAGGCTCCTTTCATTGTCGATAGATAACAACTCAGTGGCAGGAAGCTTAACCACAGCACCTGAAAATCTCACTGCCCCCACTATACAGCCCCCCACCAGCATTAACGAGCGTTACATGTCTGACTTGATGGCAAGTATCAATTACCAGACAAAATTGCTTGTACCTAAAGATATTGAATCCCCAACTCGAACTTTCGATATGGCAGTTTGCCCCCTAAGAGCAATAGCTTTCCTGTGTATACACATTAGATAATATTGGAAACACTTAAGCCAGGCTGTCCGCACTAGAACAAGAATGACGATCATGTAAATCAGTGACTATCTGGACATCGGGATGCAGCTTCCCTGGCCCAAAGGATGCTAAATGCTTTGTTACGGCACTATTCATCGACAATGTATGGTATCTATCTAGCCATTGCTGAAATTCTTGTTGTTCTCTCCCTTTAGCACGAGGATAGCGACTAGAAGGCCTTTCAAAAGATACCCTCCACGGTTTTGGGCTAAGTCGTGCGCGAAAACATTCTTGCTGTTGACATAAGCGCATATATAACGGGTCTACATTCAAATCAGTAAACATTTCTCTAACGACAGAATCTCGTGGTGAGAAAGTTCTATTGGTCACAATAAATCGAAGACCCGAATGTGTTTCATATACTCTGAAAGATAAGTTAGGGTGACTTTCTTGATACTTTTCGATGTTCTTCAAGTAATACGTTTTATCTTTTAAGGGCTTACCAAATTTCTCAAGTATTCGATCAATGAAGCTAGATGGTGGTACATCAATATCTCCAAAGAGCACAGAATCAGTATTGAGGACCGTGGCACCGTAACTATTGCGGCTTAATATCGCAAGCACTCGATCATCATTAGACTTAATTTCGTCAATTATTTCTTCTTTAACAAAATCCATCCAATATTCATACTCGTCATTCTTGTCGAAATCTCCACCCAAGAATGCTTGCATTGCTGCTAATCTTTTTTCGACATTTTTCTTTGCTGCTTGTGAACTTTCATTTGAAGCTCCCCAAACGGAAATTGCACTTTTCCCAAATACCTTTTCACTAACAGCTACATCTTGTTTTTCCCAATATTTCGCAAACTTCATAATTTCCCGCCTGAGTGCTAACGCCCTGCTCTTACGAATCCCCTCATAATTAACCATAAAAACAATGAGGTAGACGCGCATCGCTGCCTTTGATCTAATGAATATCGCCAAACACACATTTCAATCAAGTGAGCTAACGATGCGCGATGTTCAGATTCTACAGCAAACTCTACAAAACCAATGCCCCTCAATCCACAAAAAACGGCTTAATTCTCTGATACTTGCCACAAAGAGTGTACTAGAAGGCTCTGATTTAACCTTAACTAAACTCGGGCGCCAACTAGAAACTAATACCACGGTAAAACATGCCATTAAACGTGTTGATAGGCTACTTGGAAACAGTCAGCTCCACCGTGAAAAAGACCTTATTTATAGATGGCATGCCCAACTAATTACTGGTGCTAATCCGTGTCCCGTGATCCTCATTGATTGGTCTGATGTTCGTGAACAGCTTCGCTATATGACGTTAAGAGCATCCGTTGCTTTGGATGGTCGAGCCATTACGATCTTTGAGCAGGTGTTTGAATATGACCAATATAACTCACCTAAAAGTCACCAAACATTCCTCGATAAATTGAAGAATATCTTGCCAAATAAGACCTGCCCTATCATCGTTTCTGATGCCGGTTTTCGGAATACTTGGTTTCGACAAGTTCAGGAAAAAGGCTGGTTTTGGTTGGGTCGTGTCCGAGGTGAAGTGTCAATAAAACAGCATGATAAACCTTGGACCTCAAATAAAACGTTTTATCCAAACGCTGGTCATAAACCCAAATATCTTGGAAAGTGTTTATTGGCAAAAAGATCTCCGATACCTTGTGAAGCCTATGTTTACAAAGGGCTAGAGAAAGGTCGAAAAGCCCAGCGCCACACTAGAACCAGTCAAAAACACTCCGCTACACATCTTTACCAACGCAGTGCGAAGGAGCCATGGTTACTCGCAACGAACGTCCCTCGATACATCTTAAATGAAGTACAAATTACTAATCTGTACGCAAAACGTATGCAAATAGAAGAGGCATTCCGTGACCTAAAAAGTACCGCTTATGGAATAGCTCTTCGTCACAACAGAACTCGCTCGACCAAACGATTAGATATCTTGCTTCTTATTGCGTTACTCGCTGAAATCTTGATGTGGTGGAATGGCCTAATTGCAGTACAAGCCAAATGGCATTTTGACTTCCAAGCGAACAGTATTAAGCATCGCCGGGTTCTATCAATACCTCGTCTCGGAAGAGAGGTTCGGAATCATCGGCGATATAAAATTAACGAGCCCCAATACCAATGGGGAATGATCGAATATCAAAGACTCACACACAACGCTGGACTGGGGAAATTATGAGGGGATCCGTCAGCGCCCTGCTAAGTGGCTGACAACGCGACCACTGCACTCAACCAAGCCACCGTAAACACTATACCCGACTTGAACTAAAAATGCCCCACGTTGGCAGTCCGTCTTAAGCAGCTTGTTAGGAATGCTTATTACGCGCGTCTTTGCTGATTTGAAATGCGGAGGTTGACCAAATATTTACAAATGCTTGCAGCACCGCAACGGCTACTGAACTTTAACACAAACGCATAGCCACTTTGCGGTGGTTCACCGAACCCCAGAAGCACTGAACCTGAAAACACCGATTCGATGAACACGAAAGGACGGAGTTGAAATCCAAACGAAAATCTTAACAGAGCAAGGCTGAAAACGGTGAGCCGATGAACTTAACATTTGCTCACTGAACGAGGCTTTCATCTACCAATGGTTGAGCCACATTGGCACTGAGCTTTCAACAACCAAGAATCTTGAAGTGGCTTTGCACAAATCTACCAAGTCTATGATTTTTAAAGCAACCTAACGCCCTGCTAAGTGGCTGACAACGCGGCCACCGCACTTAACAAACCACCGTAAACACTATACCCGACTTGAACTAAAATTGCCCCGCGTTGACAGTCCGTCTTTAGCAGATTGTTAATAAAGTACTTCCCGCGCGCTCTAGACTCAAACAAACCACCGAACCCAACACCACAAACCAACCAGTTTTTTATTGGCTACTGACCCCCCCTTGTTTCCAGAAAACCAGTTTGAGCAAGTAGCCAAACCAAAGTGACAGAGAACAGGCCACCCACTGAAGTCACGGACAGTTAATTGCCACAACGATGATCTTTTGAGAGCGAAGATGGCTGCTGGCATATTAGCGCTTTCGATCATTTCAAATGGCACTTGCGCCAAAGGAACCGCAGGACTTGAAGCACACGAAATATTGAGATTTGAGGCAGAATAACCAACAGCGCACAGAGGACTACTAGCCAAAAAGCCATTCGTTTACAGTAGCTTATTAACGCCCTGCTAAGTGGCTGACAACATACCACAAAACGAAAACAAGACACCGTAAACACAGAGCAAACTTCGAAGTAAATTCGCCGAGCGTTGGCAGTCCGTCTTAAGCAGATTGTTAGCTACTACGAAGAAGGTTGAGTTTTTCACCCAAGTGACTAATTTGAAATACATTATTAGTTTCAAATGACAATGTAAATTGGACAGCTCAAAAACAAAAAGACTATTGATGAAATATGCTTGGTAAAGAATACGTTCGAAGAAGCTCACTACCAAGTGCGCTAAACAAATTTAGCCACGACAGCATTTCAACACCCAAGAAGCCACAACAAAGAACTAGACAAGCACACCACTCCAGTAAGCTGACTTTGGTTGATTCAACCGCTTGCCGAACAGTGCCACTGGCGAGATAGTTTGTGCCTTGGAACTTTCAGCTGTAAAGCTAGAGCCCCGTATTCATGAGCACTTAAGCCCTTAGTTTCTTTAAATTCTAGCTAACGCCCTGCTAAGTGGCTGACAACGCGACCACCGTACTTAACCAAACCACCGTAAACACTATACACGACTTGAAGTAAAAATGCCCCGCGTTGGCAGTCCGTCTTGAGCAGATTGTTAGGAATGCTTATTTCGCGCACCTTTGCTGATTTGAAATGCGGTGGTTGACCTAATATTCACCAAAGCTTTTAGCACCGCAACTGCCACTGAATTCAAAGCCAAGCACCTTACTCTTTTGCGGTGGTTCACCGAACCCCATAAGCACTGAACCTGAAAACACCGATTCGATGAACACATAAGGACGGAGTTGAAATCCAAACGAAAATCTTAACAGAGCAAGGCTGAAAACGGTGAACCGCAGAACATGATACTTGCTCACTGAGCCAAGCTTTCACCTACCGATGGTTGAGCCACATTGGCACAAAACATACGACAACCAAAATTCTTGAAGTGGCCGAGCGCAGAGCTACCAAGTCTATGATTTTTAAAGCAACCTAACGCCCTGCTAAGTGGCTGACAACGCGACCACCGCACTCAACTAAACCACCGTAAACACTATACCCGACTTGAAGTAAAAATGCCCCGCGTTGGCAGTCCGTCTTAAGCAGATTGTTAATAAAGTACTTTCCGCGCGCTCTAGACTCAAACAAACCACCGAACCCAACACCACAAACCTACTATATTTTTATTGGCTACTGACCCACTGCACTTTCCGGAAACCGACTTGAAGCGAGTAGCAAAACCAAGTTCGCAAAGAACGAGCCACCCGCTGAAGTCACGAACAGTTAATTGCCACAACGATGAAATTTTGAGAGTGAAGATGGTTGCTGGCATATTAGCGCTTTCGATGATTTCAAATGGCATTTACGCCAAAGGAACCACAGACCTTAAAGCGCACAAAACAGTGAATTCTGAAGCAGAAAACCAATAGCGCATAGAAGACTACTTGCCCAAAAAGCCATTCGTTAACAGTAGCTTATTAACGCCCTGCTAAGTGGCTGACAACGCGACCACCGCACTTAACCAAACCACCGTAAACACTATACCCGACTTGAAGTAAAATTGCCCCGCGTTGACAGTCCGTCTTTAGCAGATTGTTAGCTGCTACGATGAAGGTTGAGTTTTTCACCCAAGTGCCTAATTTGAAATACATTATTAGTTTCGAATGATAATGTAAATTGGACAGCTCAAAACTAAAACATAAACGCTGAAACATGCTTGGCAGAGAATGCTTTCGAAGAAGCCAACTACCAAGTGCGAATGAGAGATTTAGTCACGGCAAAGCTACAACACCTAGGAAGCCACACCAAAGAACTAAACAAACGCACCACTTCAGTAAACTGACTTTGGTTGATTCAAGCACTTGCCGAACAGTGCCACTGGCGAGATAGTTTGTGCCTTAGACCTATCATGTGTGATGCTAGAGCCCAGTAATCATGAGCATTTAACTCATAGTTTCTTCAAATTCTAGCTAACGCCCTGCTAAGTGGCTGACAACGCAACCACTGCACTTAAACAAACCACCGTAAACACTATACCCGACTTGAAGTAAAATTGCCCCGCGTTGACAGTCCGTCTTAAGCAGATTGTTAGAACTGAACCTGAAGATGAGGAGCGACCCTCATCAGTTCTTTTAAGGCCACTTCGTCAACTGCTATTTCAACCACCGCTGATTCTAAATTACGCCACTCTATGCCTTCTGCCTCGTAGGGCTGAATTTCACCATCCCAGCGGCTGACAATAAAGTAGTGAATTAGTTGTAGCTCTTTAGTCGGGTGATATAGCGAGCACAAATACTGATATGTAGTTGGCGTTACATCCAGCTCTTCCTTAACTTCACGGAACAAAGCTTGAACTGAAGTTTCCCCCGTTTCTATGTGTCCTCCAGGAATAGTGATCAAACCAGGATCAGTTTCCTTATGCTCACTCCGTTTCTCCAAGAGTATTTTTGAACCATTTAGCATGATGAAAGAGATACATTCATGAGCTTTCAATACGGATATTCCTTTTAAGTTCTAACGCCAAATTAAGTAGTGAGTAACGCTACCACCCACCTAAACCATTGTGCCGTAAACACTGAAGCTGATTCAAAGCAAAAATGCCGAGCGTTACGAATCTGCTTAAATTTCTTGTTAGCACATAGGGTTACGAACAGGCTAACCCCAACCGTGTGGCATGCTTTCATTGCTATCATGATCTGCATTACAGACCTTGCACCTGAAGTAACTAACCTGCGATTCTGATTTGCTTGAGCCTAGTAGAACACCAAAAATGATATTTAGAATACGAGACTTGGTACTATTCTTCACTCGCTGCTGAGCTTCCACTTCAGATGTACTTAGCCTTCTATGAGCGGTCTTCTGATTGCAGTTTCCACAATGTAGAAGCGTTTCATCTTTAGACATTTACCTCTTCCTTAATCACGAATGTTGAACCTGTGTGCTAACGCCCTGCTAAGTGGCTGACAACGCGACCACCGCACTTAACCAAACCACCGTAAACACTATACCTGATTTGAACCAAAATTGCCCCGCGTTGACAGTCCGTCTTTAGCAGCTTGTTAGGAATGCTTATTCCGCGCACTTTTGCTGATTTGAAATGCGGTGGTTGACCTAATATTCACCAAAGCTTTTAGCACCGCAACTGCCACTGAACTTTAAGCCAAACGCATAGCCACTTTGCGGTGGTTCACCGAACCCAATGAGCACTTAACCTGAAAACACCGACTCGACGAACACGAAAGGACAGAGTTGAAATCCAAACGAAAATCTTAACAGAGCAAGGCTGAAAACGGTGAACCGCAGAACATGATATTTGCTCACTGAACCAAGCTTTCACCTACCGATGGTTGAGCCACATTGGCACAAAACTTTCGACAAGCACGATTCTTGAAGTGGCCGAGCGCAGAGATACCAAGTCTATCATTTTTAAAGCAACCTAACGCTCTGTTAAGGGGTGAGCAACGCAATACTGAAGCCGCCGCATACCACCTTAAACACTAAAACCAACGCATAGTGAAAATGCCACGCGTTGCGAATCCCTCTTGAACAGTTTGTTAACTGAGCGCCTTTCAGTTTTCGGCGATCTTTCAGCCACTTTCGCCAAAGCTCGTTTTGCTAATTAATGATTAGCAAAGCTAACTCAAATATGTATTTAACCAAAAAATTACCGTTTATCTTTAGTTTGAAATGCGTCTCACAACACCATACTTCGGCGATGTAAGTGCGCCGAACTAATCGCGAATGCCTTATATTATTAGAAGGCTTTGTGCCGCCTTTCACATCAGTAAACTTAAGCATCAAACTGAAATTAGTCGCATTAGCTCAGCTAAGGGAACCGACCGAACACGATAAATCTCTGAACCTAGAAACTGTATCATTGTGCTTTCGTATTTTCTGCGCCAGTTAACGACGTGTTAAGTGGTGAACAACGCACCACCACACTTAATAAAGCCACCTTAATCACTGAACTAGATTTTGCAACCAAAACTGCCGAGCGTTGAGAATCCAACTTGAACACATTGTTAATAAAGTACTTTCGGCGCGCGATAGACTGAACCTAACCACTAAGTCCAACACCACAAACCAACCAAACCTTTACTGGCTGCCGACCCACTTTGCTTTCCAGAAAACAAACAACAGCATACGCCAAACCTAAGGTTACAAAGGACGAGCCACCCACTGAAGCGACGGACAGTTAATTGCCACAATGATGAAGCTATGGGAGCGAAGATGGTGGCTGGCATATTAGCGCTTATGATGCTTTCAAATGGCATTTACGCCAGAGAAACAACCAAATTGAAGTGAACCGTTCAACTAGAATTGAGAGGCTAGACCAAAAGCAAATGACCAACTACTTGCCATAAAACACCATTCGTTTACAGCTAGCTTATTAACGCCCTGCTAAGTGGCTGACAACGCGACCACCACACTTAACCAAACCACCGTAAACACTATACCCAACTTAAACTAAAATCGCCCCGCGTTGGCAGTCCGTCTTGAGCAGATTGTTAGCTGCTACGAAGAAGGTTGAGTTTTTCACCCAAATGCCTAATTTGAAATACATTATTATTTTCGGATGATAATGTAAATTGGACAGCTCAAAAACTAAAAGACTATTGATGAAATATGCTTGGCAGAGAATACTTTCGAAGAAGCCCACTACCAAGCGCGCAAATCAGATTTAGCTACGCAGCATTTCAACACCCAAGAAGCCGCAACAAAGAACTAAACAAACACACCACTTCAGTAAGCTGATTTTGGTTGATTCAACCACTTAACGAACAGTGCCACTGGCGAGATAGTTTGTACCTGAGGACTATCAAGTGTGAAGCCAGAGCCCCGCATTCATGAGCAATTAAGCCCTTAGTTTCTTTAAACACTAGCTAACGCCCTGCTAAGTGGCTGACAACGCGGCCACCGCACCTAAACCAAACCACCGTAAACACTATACCTGACTTGAACTAAAATTGCCCCGCGTTGACAGTCCGTCTTAAGCAGATTGTTAGGAATGCTTATTACGCGCACCTTTGCTGATTTGGAATACCTAGGTTGACCTTATAGTTACCAATGTTTGCAGCACCGCAACGGCCCCCAAATTTAGAATCTGATGCCTTTCCTATTTTGCGGTGGTTCACCGAACCCCATAAGCACTGAACCTGAAAACACCGATTCGATGAACACGAAAGGACGGAGTTGAAATCCAAACGAAAATCTTAACAGGGCAAGGCTGAAAACGGTGAACCGCAGAACTTGATATTTGCTCACTGAACGAGGCTTTCACCTACCAATGGTTGAGCCACATTGGCACAAAACTTTCGGCAACCACGATTTTTGAAGTGGCCTAGCTCAGAACTACCAAGACAACGATCTTAAAAGCAACCTAACGCCTTGCTAAGGTGCGGCTAAACCACGAAACCAGAACAAAGCCACCGTAATCACAAAACTAGACCATACCAAAAATGCCAAAGGTTAGCCGTCACTCTTAAGCAATTTGTTATGTTACTTTGGTTGCAACTTTAGTAGGTCTCTTGCTTCTTTAACAGCCCGTTTAATTTCTGCCAGCTCAAGCGCTTGTTTTTTGTATGCGTCATAAAACTCTTCCAATTTATAAGCATCAATTACTACATTGCTTGTACTATTTTCTCGAAGGTAAAATCTTTCGATTGCACGTTGAATATGGGTTTCGGCTTCTGCCTCTTGCGGTGGAGTTTGGCTACTTTCGTTAAGCTCACTTTGCGTATGATAAAATACCACTTTCAATAACCTCGAACTAACAGCAACTTACTTGTTTATTTTCTTGGATATGACTAATAACAGAGCAAAATGAACAATGGTCACACCCCAACCAAACCAAATCTCTTCAGGTCGATATTTATTGCCGAGCAAAGCTCGTTTGATGCCGTAAGAAAAATCCCAGCTAAAACCATTGCTAATAATAAATACATAGCTGAACACCAACCCAAGAGTCACGAAAAAGCAAATTGGCCGCTCATTATAAAACTTCAAAATTTTTAATAACTTGAGAGATATAGATTTTACAATATCAACTAACGTCATTACAGTCACACTTACTTAAGAAATATGTTTGACATCGTACACTATCGATATGCACGGGTCAGTAACATAACGCCGCGTTAAGTAGTGAGCAACGCTACCACCTTACCTAAACCATTGCACCGTAAACACCAAAACTCGACTTGAACTAAAAATGCCGAGCGTTGCGAATCTGCCTTAAACGCTTTGTTATGAGTATCACATAAATGGTGTGAGATCTATACCTTCAATGTCACAAACAGCTTTCACTGTTGGATGATCCGACAGGCGATTCAGATAGCTCGCCAAGTGTTTGAATGTCAAAGGCGATCTCTGAATTGGTAACGACCACTCAGCCAACATGAACAAGAAATAGTCACACGCAGATAGAGTGTCACCTAGTAGGTAATCATTATGCTCTAGCTGATCATTGATGATCGACAAAGCTTCAGCGATACGCTCATCTTGAGCCGCTACGACATTTGGGATCGTTGATTCATCATTTGTATGACGATGCGGATAATAACGAACCATTAACTCAGCTTGAAGCGTGTTGTTTAGAAAAGCTAACCATTGAAAGAACAGCGGACGCGCAGAGTCGCCAATAACCGGAATTAGCCCTTGTTCAGGGTGTAATTCACAAATATGAATACAGATTGCTGGGCTCTCAAAAATAGCCTGTTCGTTATACACAAGAGTAGGAATACGACCAGCTGGATTAAGCTTTAAATACTCAGCTGATTTTTGCGAATTTGACTTCTTATCAACCAGTAAGAGTTCGAATTCAGCGCCAACATGATGAAGTAGAAAATGCGGAGCTAAACTAGCATTGTTTGGGTAGTAATATAGCTTAAACAAAATAACCTCCATATTGAAAACTAGCGGATACTCATAACGCCTTGCTAAGGTGCGGCTAACACCACTAGACCTAAGCAAAGCCACCGTAATCACTAAGCCCAACCGAACCAAAAATGCCAAAGGTTAGCCGTCACTCTTAAGCAATTTGTTATATTTTTTAGTGCAACATGGTACCAGCAAAGCGATCCTTACCCTTCCAGTACAAGCATTGTGGGCAATGTTCACCTTCTGGATAATCTATACCTTCCTCGTGAGGGCAGCCAATGATATCTTCAACCATGCTCACCGTTTTTGCACCATTGTTTTCAATGAATGCCAAAACTTCTTTTAAGATAAGCTCATCTTTGCGTATGTCAGCTTCCTTGAACCATTTCTTCATTGGCTCCGGATCTGCCCCGTCATAAGGAATAATTGCACAAACAAGTTTTGTTGCCACTGTGTTGTCAGGACCATAGAATGCCACAGTAGCAACAGGAAAGCCTTTATCCCCTTTGCGTACCCTCTTATTGAGCGCCTTCTTATTATTTCCTTGAGCCATTATTCACTCCTAACTTGAAAAAAAATATAACGCTGTGTTAAGTGGTGAGCAACGCACCACGACACTTAATAAAGCCACCTTAATCACTGCACGCGAATTTGCAACCAAAACTGCCGAGCGTTGAGAATCCAGCTTGAACACTTTGTTAATAAAGTACTTCCCACCCCCACTAGACTCAAGCAAACCACCGAACCCAACACCACAAACACAGCTATTTTTTATTGGCTACTGACCCACCATCCTTTCCAGAACCGACTTGAAACAAGTAGCTAAACCAAAATGGCTGATAAAGGGCCACCCGATGAAGTCACGGACAGTTAATTGCCACAACGACGAACTTATGAGACCGAAGATGGTGGCTGGCATATTAGCGCTTTCGATGATTTCAAATGGCATTTACACCAGAGAAACCACAGACCTTAAAGCGCACAAAACGGTGAATTCTGAAGCAGAAAACCAGCAGCGAATAGAGGACTACTAGCCCAAAAAGCCATTCGTTAACAGTAGCTTATTAACGCCTTGCTAAGTAGCAGCTAACACCACGATACTCAAGCAAAGCCACCGTAATCACTAAACCCGACCGAACCAAAAATGCCACAGGTTAGCTGTCTGCTTGAGCAATTTGTTATAACTCACTGTACGTGACTCTTATGTTCAATTTTGAATTGATATTCTTCATTTCTTTCCAAATTTCGAGAGGTACATCTTGTCGTGGCTCAATCCTAGGGGAGCCTTCTAATACGAAGCTACCTATCCAATTAAGTGATTGGCATGATGAAATAATCGCCTTATCCGAAGGTAAACCAAAGAAAAGCCTCAAGAGTCGATATAAAGGAATCGCTTGTCGATAAGCCAATATAGAAGATGACAATAGTTTTATCTCTTCTTGTATTTCTATGGTTCCATGAGCATTGGTTATCTTCGCTTGCTCTCTCAAAAATAGCGCTGAAACCTCCCCTAACTTCAATTTAAATGAAACTATTGGGTCTAGAATCAGCTTGAGAAAGAACTGTCCCAACACAAACACGCTTACACCTGCCGTAATAGTTAAGAACAATGAGTCTTTCAATTAATACTCCTTGAGTTATAACGCCCTGCTAAGTGGCTGACAACGCGACCACCGCACTCAACTAAACCACCGTAAACACTATACCTGACTTGAACCAAAATTGCCCCGCGTTGGCAGTCCGTCTTTAGCAGCTTGTTAGGAATGCTTATTGCGCGCACCTTTGCTGATTTGAAATGCAGAGGTTGGTCCAATATTCACCAATGCTTGCAGCACCGCAACGGTCACTGAACCTTAAGCCAAACGCATAGCTGGTTTGCGGTGGTTCACCGAACCCCATAAGCGCTGAACCTGAAAGCACCGATACGATGAACACGTAAGGACGGAGTTGAAATCCAAACGAAAATCTTAACAGAGCAAGGCTGAAAACGGTGAACCGCAGAACTTGATATTTGCTCACTGGACGAGGCTTTCACCTACCGATGGCTGAGCCACATTGGCACTGAGCTTTCGGCGGCCACGATTTTTGAAGTGGCCTAGCGCAGAGCTACCAAGCCAACGATCTTAAAAGCAACCTAACGCCCTGCTAAGTGGCTGACAACGCGACCACCGCACTTAACCAAACCACCGTAAACACTATACCTGACTTGAAC
>ENA-OWNT01001934-OWNT01001934.1-seawater-metagenome-genome-assembly--contig:-NODE-1934-length-23225-cov-4.813418_pt1 | contig 23225 bp, 14 predicted proteins | sample MGYA00238136_ERZ651165 | MGnify/ENA primary metagenome ERZ651165 (study PRJEB26861, sample SAMN08777766) | seawater metagenome | isolation source: coastal seawater | place: USA: Florida | collected...
CCATCCATCCATCCATCCATCCATCCATCCATCCATCCATCCATCCATCCATCCATCCATCCATCCATCCATCCATGTAAACTCGTCGTCTATGTCAATATGTTTTGAGAGAAAGTTCACACAGTACTTTTTGCGACACATACCTACGTCCTCCAGCGGTCCAGTGGCAGTGCTGACACTACAGGAACTACAAGCATACACATCTTGCCCGTCGTTGCTATTGTTTGGTGGTGCTGGCGCCATGTGGCGTAGCTTGAAAGTCTTCGTGGCCATCGCAACAGTGGTCCTCTCTGTGCGTGCTGACAACACAGCTTCCGGCTCAAACAGCGGCGTTGGTGGTGGCGACAACAACCTTGCAGGAGGCTCGTACTCGTGGGTTGGTGGAGGCAACAAGAACAGCGCGTACGGTAGCTACAGCGCCGTGCTCGGCGGCTACAGCATTTACACTTACGGGTACGCCAGCTCCGTCGGCGGTGGCCTCAACGTCTACGTCTACGGCTCGTATACCACCATCAGCGGCGGCTACTACAGCTACTTGTACGCACCGTACGGCACCGTAGGCGGTGGCGCGTATCATTACAACTACGGCTACGCTGGAACCATCGGCGGCGGTATGAACAATCTTGTAAGCCACTTTGGCGCAGTTGCGGGCGGCCAGTACAACAGCGCTTACTCGTATGGTGGCGTTATTGCTGGGGGCCAGTACAATTACGTGTACGGCCCATGGGGCAGTATCGGTGGCGGATGGTACAACATCGTCTATGCCTCTTCCAGCGTCATCTCAGGCGGCTACAGCAATACCGCGTACGATTCATACACTGCCGTTGGCGGCGGCTGGTCCAACACTGTGTTCGAGTACGCCGCCGTCATTTCAGGGGGGTTCCAAAACAAGAACTACGGCTACGCTGGCGCCATCGCCGGTGGCAACGCGAACTATGTAGGCAGCGACAGTAGCTACGGCGTCGTGGCAGGTGGCTATTCAAACAGTGCACTCGCTTACGCGGTGGCTATGCCTGGAGGATACGAGAATGCTGCGTATGGCGACTTGTCGGCCATTGGTGGCGGAAGCAACAACACCGTCCATGGCTACGCTGGGCTCGTGGCCGGGGGCAAGGACAACCAGAACTACGGATACGCCGGCAGCATCGCCGGAGGCTTCGCCAACTACGTGGGTTCGCTTTCGTTCGCGACTGTAGGAGGTGGCAACGTCAACAGCGCGCGAGGTTACGCGACCGTCATTGCCGGTGGTCAACGCAACTCTGTCAACGGTTCGTGGGGTGTCGTGGGCGGCGGCCGGGATAACACGCTGCACAGAAACGGCAACTCGTCGGTCATTGCAGGCGGCGCGCTCAACGTCGTCGACGCTCCGTTCTCGGTGGTGAGTGGCGGCAGCAGAAACACCGTTGCTAGCGGAAGTGATGCCAGCGCCGTCGGAGGAGGCAGTCTCAATGCCGTGAATGCCCCGTTTGCATCGGTCGCCGGTGGTCAAGGCAACAACGTGCGTGGTGCCTCCGGTGCCGTTGGAGGAGGCCGGCGTAACAACGTCGATGCGGCATTCGGTGTGATTGCTGGTGGCTCCAGCAACGACAACTTGGGCGTTGCCAGCGTCGTCGGGGGCGGGTTTCACAACACCGCGGCTTCCTCGTCGTATGCCGTTATCGGTGGTGGCCACTTCAACTACAACAACGGGTCAGCAGCTACCGTTGCCGGCGGCTACGGCAACTTCGTGGCCCCGTCATCTTCCTACGCGTCTATCGGTGGCGGCGTCGACAACAGCGTGCGCGGCAACGCGACGGTCATTGGCGGTGGAGCGGGCAACTTCGCCAACAGTTCATGGGGCGTCGTGGGAGGAGGACGCAACCAATACGTGAATTCTCCGTATGGCACAATTGGCGGCGGCCACAACAACTACGTCGCCGGATATGGCAGCACAATTTCAGGCGGAACGTACGTATCTGTGTACGGCTTGTGGTCCACCGTCGCAGGTGGGCACGACGTGCACGTAAGCGGTGTATCGAGCACGGTGGGGGGAGGACAGTTCCAACACGTATACCGTCCGCTCAGCACTATTGGTGGCGGCGACTCCAACTACATCTATGGATACGGCGGCACGATCGCAGGGGGTCGCAACATAAGCGTATATGGTTCGTACGGCACCGTGGCTGGGGGCAGAAACCAATACCTTTATGGCGTGTACGGTTCCATCGGCGGCGGCGGTTACAATTTTAACTACGGGTACGCCGCCACTGTGGCAGGGGGTCGAAACAACTTGGTAGGCACTTCCTATGGCACCATCGGCGGTGGCTGGTCAAATAGCGCTTATGAGTACGCCAGTGTCGTCAGCGGCGGGGAGAGCAACACTGCGTATGGTTCCTGCGGTACTGTCAGTGGTGGTACAAGGAACCGTGTCTACTACCCTTACGGTGTGGTCGCGGGAGGCTCCACCAACTTCAACGTTGGCTTTGGTGGTGTCATTGCTGGTGGACAGTCCAACTACATTTATGATTCCTACGGTGTCGTTGGTGGAGGAAGGTCAAACACCGCTTACGGCACGGACACTGTGGTCGCTGGTGGTACGTACAATCGCAACTACGGGGAACGCGGCGTCGTCGGTGGCGGCTCGTATAACGCCATCAACGCCATCGCAGCGACTGTTGTCGGCGGCGACTTCAACACTGCTGCTGGAGCGTGGAGCTCCGTCGGGGGCGGTCGCAACAACTCCCTGCTCGCCGCTACTGTGTCGTCCTCCATCGGGGGTGGGGAGCGCAATGTTGTGTCCGCTGCGTTTGCGACGGTGTGCGGCGGGTCGGAAAACGCCGTTGCCGGTAACTGGTCGCTTGTGGCGGGCGGAAACGACAACGCGGCGCTTGCAACTTACGGTGTCGTTGGCGGGGGTCGCCGAAACACTGCTTTCAGCTATATTGCCGTTGTCGCCGGTGGATCCTTCAACTCCGTGTACTCGTCTTGGGGCGCAGTTGGCGGGGGAGTTTACAACATCGTGAACTACCCATATGCGGTCATCGGCGGAGGTATGTATGACTACAACGCCGGGTATGGCGGCACAGTCGCGGGCGGCATCCAAAATTCTGTGTACCAATCATATGGTGTCGTTGGAGGTGGCAACTACAACACGAACTATGGTTATGCGGGTACAATTGCTGGCGGTCGATACAACAAAGTCAGCGGCGTGAACTACGGCACGGTTGGAGGTGGCTACGGCAATGCCGCGTACACGTATGCTGCAGTTGTTGCTGGAGGTCATGTGAATCGTGTGTACGGCGCATTTGGCGTGGTCGGCGGTGGCAACTACAACACAGTGCTTGCCGAAGGAGCAGTGGTCGGTGGCGGCGAGTACAACGTTGTTGGTGGTGCACACGGTGTCATCGGTGGTGGTGACTACAACTCCGTGGACGCGGTGTTCGCTGTGGTAGGCGGTGGACAGGAGAACGTGGCAACTGGCAATTGGTCGGTAGTGACTGGTGGCACCCGAAACTCTGCCCTGGGCACCAACTCGTTAGCCGAGGGCTCAGGCGCCGTGGCCAGCCACCATGCGGCCGCCGTGCTCGGATTCTCGGCCACAAACTCAACTTGTCACAGTGCAGGCAACTCCACAATCACGTTGTGCGCTGACAACGGCGTATTTGTAAATGGGCAATTGGTACCCAACGCTGCGGAAGTTGCAGCGATTCGAGCAGATCTGGCGGAGCACGCCACACTCATCAATGAGTCCTCGGTGAATATTGAGTTGCTGCAATGGACTGTCGATGCCAATGTGTCGGCGTTGCACAGAGGAGCAGCGCTACTGGAGTCGCGTATCGATGACGTCGTCAATGGCATCACTGTCATCAACGACAATATTCGTGCAAACTCTGCGCTCGCCAATGAGTCCTCAGCCAACATTGAGTCGCTACAAAGGATAGCAATGACGCTTGACGCCAACGTGTCCGCAATACATAGCAACGCAGCGGAGCTGGAGGAGCGCATTGACTTTGTCGCCAGCAACACAGTTGCCATCAACAGCGACATTCGAGCACACGCCGCTAGTATCAACGAGTCGTCAGCCAACATCGAGTTGCTGGGTCGCAACATGACGCACCTTGCTGACGAGATCCACGACGCCCACGCCCGCATCTCAGCACTGGATGTAAACGACACCTCTTCCAAGATGCTCGCACTGGGCGACGACGTCGCTGCTTTGACGTCCAATGCAACTGCACTTGCCGCCGACGTGGTGCACATTGCCAACGCCGTCACCAGAGTAAACCAGTCATTGGTCGAGCTTGAATCCATGGATATTGCAGTGCTGCAGTCAAACGTGACGAAACTTCTTCACTCGCATTCCTCCATCGCCGAGCACACAGCATCGATTGCGGACCTTCAAATGTCCGCTGAGTTGTTGAACAACACTGTCATCACGCAGGGTAGTCTGATGGCTTCCAACGAAGCAACTATCGCCAGTTTGGAGTCTGCTGCCGCAACGCAGCAGTTGGACCTTATCACTTTGAGAAGGACAGTTGCATCCCTGAACGTTTCAACCGAAAGGCAATCGGTGGATATGTACGAACTAGAAGTCTCTCTGTCCAGGTTGAACGCGACGGTAGCATCGCAGAACAGCTTGCTATCGGCCAAGGACGAAACCATTGCTGGCTTACAGTCCCAAGCATCAGAACAGCAACTGGAAATCGGCGAGCTGAAGAGCACGGTTAATGTGATGAACGCCAGTCTGACAGCACTATCTTTAATCGTCGAACAAATGGTGCGCGCGACATCGTTTGCTGCCACCACGCGTGACTCTGCAACAGAAAATGTGGTAACCACGGTGCAACGCCTCGCGGCGACTGACTGTGTGGCAAGTAGCCGCGGTCCATGTGGCGCGGCGACGTCCCAGGCCGCAACATTCTCATCTGTGGCGTCTGCTGCTCAGAGTGAGGTCACGTTCACAGCAGGGTATGACAGCTCAATGAACGGGAGCATCAACACCACCAGCACCACAACTGTCACCGATACCGCCACGCCAACGTGGGTTGGCACGACGACAACGTTGCCACCGCTCCCAGTTGTGACAGTGCAAGGTTGCGAGTCGTATACATGCGACTATGTCGCGGATGTGTTTGCGTGGAACTCTCCCATAGCAGTCGTCGCAACCGCAGAAGCAGCTGCCGTTGCACTGTTCCACTTCGCTCTGTTCACTGATGGCGGCAGCGTGGTGTGGCAACAGACAACTGGCACTCGCTTCGCGTCTTTCATTCCAAGTGACTTAGACATCACTTCGGTCCAGCAGTACCATTTGCATGTGTCAGTGGAGCTCGACGATGGCCGGTCGACAGCAGCGATCAGTGATACCCTTCGGTTCGCAGCTCCGCCGACATTCCATGGTGTTGCTGTGGAGTTGGTCAACAGCAGCGCCGCGGCTAATTGGTTCGAAATCCGAGTCAATGCAACGGACGCCACAGACCTGACTTTCGAGTATTGGGTTGTGGACTCCGACGGTGCCTGGCAGTACCTGGCCGGTAGTAGCAGCAGCAGTGTGGCCACTGTTGTTGTGCCAAGCACGCAAAACGTCACATTGCAGGTGACTGTGACAAACTCTTTCCAGTCTGCAGAGTCTTGCACAGATTGCCCGACGCTGCCAGCTTCATCGTCGTGGAACGTCTCAATCGACGACGTGCTGCAGGACGCGCTGCGATTGGTCGAGACTGGCGCTGCGGGTTCCGGCGTGCTACTGTCCGCGCTCGATGTGGCGGAGAATGACAATGACGTGGAATTGGTACTAGCGGCCTTCTCAAACGCAATGCATGCCAACAGCACATCGTTGTCCGAAGACGTCGTGGTGCTGAACGCACTCGTCGAAACTTCGGCGACTACGTCCGGCGTCATGGAGCTCGTACAGAGTGTTGGATCAAGGCTGACATCCGACGCGAGTTCTGAATCATTAACATTGTACCTGGATACCGTGGGTGACTATGGCACTGCGCTAGTGACACAAGACGACGCTCTGGATGGGGTTGCCGACATGGACGAGTACCTTGGGACAGTGTGCGCCGCAAATGCAGCTGGTGGCGTGCCTGACGGCGAAGTCAATGTCTTTGCCGAGGATTCGTACTCGCTTTCGTGTGCTTCGAGTGAAGACGTCGTTGCTGTTGATGCGGGTGCGGCGACCGTAGTGGCCGCGGTTGATGGGGTTTCCACGGTGGCAGTATCGACGTGGAATGGCACTGCAAACATGACAAACACGTCGCTGCTGGCAACTATCCATGGTGTCCACGTCGAGGGTGGTCGCACAGCCGGCGACGCTCTTGAGGTAGATGCGGCGATGACGCTGAAGCTGTCGCTGTCGAGTGAAGCGCACGCCATTCGCAAAGCTGCGTCATGTGTGTACTATGACGAAAAGGACGGGTCGTGGCTCGGACGCGGCGTGGTCCTGCGCGGCATGGAGCTCGACGATGCAGGTGGAGCGCGTGTGGTATGCGCAAGCTCGCACTTGACGCTGTTCACAGTGGGTGACTCTTCCGAGGTGGCCAGAGTGGTGGAAAACAAGATTCTGTCTTTCGCAGATCGCGTGGACAACATGAACAGCGTCAACTTCCTCGACGATGGCACCGCGATCAATTGGAGCATTCTGGGAGTGTTTCTGGGCTCCACTGTGCTGTTTGTGATTGTGATCGCGATTGCGAAGGTCAAGGGCCGTAAGGTGGCGGTGGAGAGAGGCCGCTTGACATTTCAGCAAGATGGCCAACTAAGTAAGCCCAACACGATGGGTTCAATGGAGTATGAGGCGGTGCTGCGTCGGTGGGTGTCGGGAGCAGACTCTGCGAAGTTGGTCGTGGTGGAGCTGCTGACCAGCAACGCCGTGTTGGGGTTGCTATTCCACTGGGACCACGAAGCTGTGGTCTTTGGCCGAGCTGACAAAGCTGTCATTCTCTTCGGGGCCGTCCTCATGACATTCGTGTCTTCAGCGTTCCTCTTCGACCCGCTGGAGACTGTGCACGGGGACCTGCTTGTGGCCCTGTGGTCTGCACTGGTGACCGCCGTGCTGACGAACATACTCCTGCTGCCGGTGCAGCACTTTTTGCCGTACATGGTCAGTAATGTCAACTCGCTAACGACGATGACGCGGATGCCCATGACGCTGCTTAAGCGAGAAATGAAACGGCGCAGCTGCTGGAAGCCGACCCGGCGCCAACGTGGCGCGGCGCAGGTGCAGTCGCAGGTTCTGATGCATTGGCTCACTCTGATGGGCGATGGGCGTGGCGTGCCACCACAGGCATGGAACAAACCGGCTGCAGACGACACGGTCGAACACGTGTCGACTCAATTGCACTTTTTGCACTGCGAGGTCAAATTGCCGTCCGCGACAGCAACTGCGAAGTCATTCTCAACCACGCACGCTGCGGCGCAAGCCAGCGGTGATAGTGCATCGACGGGTATCGTGCGTTTTCAGCGGCTCTTACGTTGGCGCAGCAAGCTGAAACGCGAGGTGCGCAACGTGGAGTTCCACGCATGGTATGTTGGACTGCGACGCCAAAGACACACCCTCGCGATATTGAGTGCGGCGGTGCTCCTGACCCTGGCCGCGTTCACGCTGTCGATCTGCCTGCTGCTGTCCGGCACGTTCAACGATGACGAGAGCTTGATGTGGGCCGGCGACGTAGCTCAGTCGCTGGTTGTGCAGATCTTCGTCACGGACCCAACAATCACGTTGCTTGTGATCTTTGGCAAGCTTTTCGTGAGCTGGGCGCTGTTGCGAAGAGGTAAGCAGCGCCTGAAGCGTCACCTGCAGGGCAAGGAAGAGGCCGTGGAGCAACAACTAGCGACCGTGAGTGCGAGCGTGCAAGTTGAGCAAGAGAAAGCGAGGGCTCTGCACGTGGTGGCGACGGCAACGCGCGCCGTGGTTGAACGAGAGAAGGCCAAGAAGACGACGGCAAAGAAACGGTGCGAATCAGCGCTCGAGAATATTGCGTTGGAAAGAGCAACCATCTCTCGGCAGCGACAAGTGGTCAGGAGGCCTCAACGTATCCAAGTGGAGAAGTGGGACACGGACGAGTCTGTGCTAAATGTGCGGGAGACAACAACGCGTCAATCACTGCAGTCAATCGAAGCCGCACTAACGGTGCTGGACACTGACCGGGGGAGTGCACGGGAGGAACTGAGAATGGCGCAAGAGACGATGGCGCAGTTGCAAAGGAAGTTGAAGAGCATTGCCAAAGCCAAGATGGCGCTCTGCCACGAGCTGGCCAAGGTGGAGGATAAGCCTGCGCCAGCGCCGAAGCGGACCGCTGTTGTGCCGATTGTGAAGCGGGGAAAAATGACGGCAACGACTAGGGATGCCAATGACGCCGGGTTATTTGCGACTGCACCGGCTTTGCAGGTCGAAGAACCGAACTTGGAGCGGGCTTCGATGCCGGCCGTGCAAAGTGCAGCAACGTCCGCGCTGAACGAAAGCAGCGCACCGGCGCCAGTGTTCAGTGGAAACCGTGCAACTCGCCATACTTCGAGTATCAGCAGGCAAGCGACACACACATTCCGCCGACGCTCGCGACGAGGGCATCCCACCTCACAGCTGCGTACTCGGCAGCGTGGCCCCATGACGTGGGCAGAGATTCGGGAACTGCAGAACTCCCTGAAAGCAAAGGCTGCAAAAGAAGCTGCGAAGCGCGCCATCAGACGTCGCCCGCGCCGCACGGCCGGGAGTTTGGGAAACTTGTCGCCGCAAGCTGTGAAGCTAATGCTTGAAAGGCGAGAGCACCGCAGGAAACTGCTGGAGCAGCGACGTCGCTCTCAGAGTCTTCAAGCTAATGGGCACAGCGCCGACAGCTTCGACCTGTGATGAGGAAGCACAGCGCTAGTTCAGCTACGAGGGGCATACACGGACGCTTTTGATGAATATAAACTCTTATGTGTGATTTTGATGTCATTGACCGTACGTTCATCTCCATTGAGTTCATGTCCGTGGCTGCAAGCTGCAAAGCAGCAGGTCTAATGTCTGCAAGGCATTTGTGACATACCCGTGCTCGTCAATGCTGTGATACAGCCCCAGCTCCAGATCATCGATGTTGCCGTCCGGTATCTTCACAGCACCACGAAGACCGATTCCGTGCCTGCTCTTCTTAGCAAAGCAGGTGCACAGCCGCGACAACTTCGGATTGCCCAACGCAACGTTGTTTGCCCAGTTCTTTGTTCCTTATTCATGCAATGAAACATTGACAAGCTTTCTTTTCGCGTTCTCAATTGTCCCTGGTTTAGATTCTACATAGTGCTGTAAATCGTGCTCTAAAAGCTGATTAAGCAACACCAAATTGACCATGCTTCTCGTTGCCGTCTTCCCTGCTCCAGCTGTAGCCTGCATATGGCAGGTTACGGCTTCGGTTTTGTTTGTTTGCTTCTTTCGTCGTTGTTGTTGTTCGACAATGTTGTTGCTGGTTGCTGGGTGCTGGGTGCTGGATTGCTGGATTGCTGGATTGCTGGATTGCTGAATTGCTGATTGCTGAATTGCTGATTGCTGAATTGCTGAATTGCTGAATTGCTGATTGCTGAATTGCTGATTGCTGATTGCTGATTGCTGATTGCTGATTGCTGATTGCTGATTGCTGATTGCTGATTGCTGATTGCTGATTGGTGGTTGGCAGGACTCAGCACGGCGTCGCCGCTTGGTAGCGCAGCAACAGCAGCAATGTCCAACGAACATCAGCGAGCAACGACACCAACGCCAACGAAACACGGCGCGCACGGGCGACAGCAACGAACGACAAACGACGACCAGCAAACGACGACCAGCAAACGACGACCAGCAAACGACGACCAGCAAACTGCCAATACTACCGCGAATGACCTTCCAGCGGCGGTTGTGCCCCAACTGCCGAGTTCCCGCCACACCACCACTGCACCGCTGACTGAAGGAGTCCGTCAGTCCGTCCGTCTAGGTGACGTACCATACTGGAGTAGACGGCAAAGTACTCGAGTAAGATGGCTTCGAAGTGTTGAAAAAAGATGGTTTGATGGTCGCAGTGCTTGGCCTCGGCGTGCATGCAGTCCGCGGAAGCCGTGATGCGTGATGGGTGAGGGTGGTTGCGATGGGTGGTGGATGACATCGTGTGCTGTCGTCATTGAAGCGCAATGCGGCGCCGCCAAAGCACGAACACGTCCAGAGAAAGTGGATGCCGTGTGTCCTCAAAGTGGCCAAGAGTAGGCACAAACACGTTTGGCGCTAGTTATTGCAGTGTTGGGAGTGTTTGCGCACAGGTGTGCTGGTTTCTAAGCATGTTGGTGTGGTTGTTGTGGTTTGTGTTTGGTTGTTCGGCACAAACTCGTCATCGGCACCAGCCCAACTCCCCTCGGTGCTGCCAAAACTGAAAGAAATGCAGGTTGCAGTCGCTTTTGTGAGCCACGTTGGACCAATGTTGCCGGCCTATTTTGTTGCTACCGATACCAGCACGCCGAGCTACCACCGACTCGCCTCATCATTACTTCCTTGGGAATCGAATAAAAACCGCAGACAAACAGAATGAGATAGCAAAAACTTACCTATCGCCAGCACGACCACGCCGACCTCGAATTTTCGATTGCGACATGACAGAGAACAAAGAAATAATGCGGTCGCTTGCATCGCGCGCACCGCTCGTGAAAGATACTCACGGATCCCCTGGCTGCCGGCCGACCAAAGCCGTTGAGGAAACCAAACAAACCAAGCGAACCACGTGGCGAAGTGTATTCGAACGCCTCCCGGCAGGCTACCTCGCACCGGTATTTACCATCGACAACGTCCTGTCGCATGGAGACTTGGATCGTCTGCAGGAAGTTCTCGCAGCGGCGGAACCCTTCTCTTGCGGTTCAAAGTCGGTACACTACCGCAACACCAACCGCACCAAGATCGAATGCCACGACACGGCTGACCACTTGTGGGACGCTGTACGGCCGTTGTTCCAACAAATAGGTTGCCATTTTCGCGCGTTTTGATTGTTTGCAACACGACAACGACGAGAGTCACTCGTGCGACAACGTGCTGGTTATTGTAGGCAAGCTCGTCATCGATGATGCAGACGCGGGAGTGGGACGGCCTTATCCGTACGGCAGGCAAGCACTCTCACGCGTCTTCCTCGTTGCACTGCGTGAAGTGACGACCGCTTATTTGTTGCTGTGCTGCGCGTAGCTCCGGCGAATGGATCCCTGTTGGGGTGTCCCCACAATTCAGAGTGAACAACTACGGCCCTGGACAACACTTCGGTATTATTTGTACCAATGCTGCGCTGCAGGTGAAAGGCGAATCATTGTTGTTGCTGCCTCCAGGCCCTCACTACGACGGATTCAACAAAATTGGAGAGCGGCGCACGTTCTTCACGCTCGTTGTGTACCTCGCGGACACACAAAAGGAGCATGGCGGGGCGACGAACTTTCTGCGCGCCGATACCCCGCTCAAGGCAAACGCTGAAGGTACAAGCACGCCGTCCCAGCCCCTTCGGTGATCGTTGTACTTCAACTTGTGTCTGGGAGACGTAATTGGTTTGCTGTTTGCCGCAGGCGTCCACATGGCGCAACTAGAAGACATCATGTGAGTTGCACTGCTCAAACAAAAGTCATCGCACGAGTGTTCGCATCACATTGTTGCTTTTGCGACTTGCAGGGCCTCTGTTCAACCGCGCGCCGGATCCGCGGTGGTGTTCCACCACTGGACGAAGCACGAGGGGCAACAACTCATCGGTACGGCTTCGGGTGTGCACCAGCATTTTTTGTGCGATCGCCGTCTTCCGCAGGCGCTGTCAAATTTAGTCGATGGATGCGTTCGATTGTATTCTTTCAGGCGGTACGAAGACCATTCTGAACTGTGATGTGTTGTTTGAACGAATCCCGGGCACTGGCCGCGCTTTGCGAGACTCCGAGGTGTGATAACATCTGTTTACGAGAGTAGCTCCCATGATGTATATGTTGGTGCTTTCCAATCACAGCTGTTGGTCTCGTGGTTGGTAGATTGAGGCAGCTCAGGTGTTGCGAGAAGCGCAACTGCTGGAGGCCGCGAGCAAGTTTTCGGAAGCCATTAAATTGTACAAACGAGTGAAAAGAATCGACGAACAGTATGCGGCTGATCACGGAGTAGGCTAAGGGCACAAGCTTTGAATCTTGTACGTCTACAGACGTCACAGACGTTGCGTCTCGGTTGGTTGGTTTTCTGTGCACTCGACGTGGCAAGAAACCAGAATATGGATGTAGCGATGAAGCGAAGCGAAGAAAATATATGCCGTTGTGCTGTAACACTACAACGAAAAATGGTCAGCCATCGACGAGTCGAATTCTGCCAACAACTGCTGGCTTCTGCATGTTTGTAAGTTACATCAACTCTGGCAGTGTGCTCGGTCTCTCTGTCGCTGCATGATGTTAAGATCACTGGTAGTGTTTGGCCGTGACAGCTTGCTTCGTTGAAGGCCCGCGAACCGCCACAACTTGAGTTGTTGGTCTAACTTTTCTCATGCCGGGTGCACCGAATTTGGCAACGAGTCCTTTGATGATGGCAGCCAGTGCTGGTAAAAAGTGTACATACGGCATCCAGGTCCAAATGGTGACGAAAGCCGTTTCAGTCGACTCGTCCATCGGTTGGCACAGGTAATACCCATGCAGATAGCACAACAACGCGATGTCAACCAGTCGAGTGAACGCATGGACACCATTTTTCAGTGGGTCGCGAAACGGAAGGATCGCGCCAATGAAACCCACAACCACAACCTCCGACGCAATTGTCACCACAACCTGAACTTGCGGCTGTAATGGAAATGCGAGGACGACCGCGCAGGTCATCATCTCAATCATAAGCACGACTTCCATAAAAGGTGCCGCGTTGTTTCGCCATCGTGTGAACGCTGCGGCACATCCACCTTTCGCGGTAGAATTGGTCTCTGCTTCGTCGAAACTGCTTGCATCGTCATTGTCACCCACGACCGCAGGGCCATGAAAGTCAGAAAACGTGCTTCCGAATCGCCGCCCGAAACGCGATACTATTTTGCCACATACGCGCACCGATTCAAAGCCCCACTGTGTTGCTGAACCTCGCCATGTCTGCAAGCCATCGACATCAAATTCAACGCAATGCCAATGAGAAGCAAACGCACAAGCGACTCAGGACGCAGTGAAAACCCACCTTGGCTGTGATATTGAACACGTAAGGACGCCAAAGTATTTCGTATGAGCTAATTGCGGCGAATATAGCGACTGTCAACATTGCTGGGCAACAGAAGTATACACCTATCATGGCGATGCGTGAAGGTGTCTCGTCGTGTCGCAAAGAAGTGTCGGCAATATTGGTGGCTATGGCGGCTAGCATAGGCGTCAACCTACAGACAGATGTGTGATCGATTGGTGGTGAGACAATACCAAAGGACCTCGCCTAGCATGGACGAACAAAACGCAGAATGCCTGCTTACAGAGTTGGCATCAACATCAGCACAAGTCGCGGAACTGGTGAACTAGAGATCATGGTTGCCGCGCGATGTATTAAACTGCCTTGCTTGGGACTGGGTTTCGTGTCTTGCGGTTGTCGTTGGCGCCGCGAAAGACTGGTCGACGCGGTTTCGTCAGAACTGCACTGTCGCTTATCTTCCATATCACGTGGAACCTTCTCGTCCAGAGTTCCGCCAGCTTCGGTTATCGAGCAGCAGCCACATTTGAGAATCGACTGAAGAATCACGTTCACCACCGCAGCACCAATAATCAACGCCCACACAAGAGCGAAATGTGCTGACAGAACAACAGAACCTCCAGATATGATCGCATCCAACTCGTCCCAAGCGCTTTGTAGATCCAACTCGTCCCAAACGGAGGAGTTGACCAATGGCAGATCTCCATCCGAATTCCACTTGACATCCCATTGACTCTCGTTGTCACAGAATAACGATACTATGGACGCTTCTCCGTGCTCTCCCAGCTGTCGCCGGCTTGAGGAGACGTTAGTTCCATCATTCGCCGTTATAATGGGGAAGAAAAAGAGGTTGAAATAGGTAAAGACGCCTAGTGCGTAACTGGCTGCGGGTGCAATACCCCTAAACTTGGTCAACGCAGTGAACAACGCTACGCGCTGAAAATGTTGCACAACACGCCAAGTGGACGCCGCACTCATGTGCGGTACGCATGCATAGGTTGTGGTGAGTAGCTGGGATAGCGCGGGCACAACGACTCCCACAACGACGACCAAAACAAACGCTGCACGGGCTGAGGCTGTGGGAGTGTTAGCAAGCGCAGCTTCTTTGGACTGAACATCTGCCGATGTTGCGTCAGCGATGCAGACACAATAAATATCACTATCTGTGTGATTGGCGGAGCGCAAAAGCTGCCTCCGAAAGTAGGGATTGTAGTACGTTGCTGCCGTCGTCGCCGCTGCCGCCGCCGCCGTCGTCGTCGTCGTCGTCGTCGTCGTCGTCGTCGTTGTCGTTGTCGTCGTCGTTGTCGGCGGCGTTGTCGTCGTCGTCGTCGTTGTTGTCGTCGTCGTTGTTGTTGTCGTCGTCGTCGTCGTTGCTGTCACTACTGCAGTTGCCATCGTCGCTGTCGTCGCTGCTCCTGTGGACAGCTTTAACGGTACTGATGTTGAGATGGCGAGTAAAGTGTTGTAGAATAGACCTAACTCCCCAGTGGTGTTGTCAAACGTTATGAAGCAGCCGCTTGGTCGAGACGTGTTGTGAGACAACACCACCGATGGATATGCAACCACCTGTTCCGCATTTATGCCTGACACCACGTCCTCGTACACAGTTCGGCCAGCGTCTTCGCAAGTGGTGTCCGATACAATTGGAATAGTGTCAGGTCCTGAGCAACACGCGGCTGTACTGCCGAGTGCATTGGCGTCAAGCGAGTCCTGTGCTTCGTATATCCGAATGTTGCCTTGCGCAACGACTCTCAGCGCAAGTGAGGCAATTGCAAAAGCAACAGTGAAAACGCATTGCCATGTTCCTGCTCGAGCGGACTGTGCGGCGAACCGACCGTGCGAAGGCATCGTGGTCACTTAGTTGCCAATATGCTTGGCAACAAACGGATTGTGCACATTGCGAGAAACTTCATTGAATTTTGCGACAGCTTCAACTACTTGCACCCACGAATAATTAATCAAGTGCATCAATGTAGTTCTCAGCTATCGCCATGTGTGACGCGCGACTCCCAAAAAAGCAATCGCCAGAACAGGCAACACGAAAGTAAGTCCGCCACCCTTGGAGGCCGAACTATGTGCCGAATGGGTGAGTGGGTAGGTCAGGTCGTGGAAGAAGTAGTGTGAACCGGCCAATGCACCAGCCAATTCACCTGCCAATTCACCAGCCAATGCACCGGCCAATGAACCGACCAGGCGGTCGACTGACCAACCAACCAACCAACCGACCGACCGACCGACCAACTACCTACAGTTGCTGGCACCAAAACACAACACCGCGCACGTGACACGACGTCCGTCCGTCCGTCCGTCCGTGACTCGAGTATCATTGCTCGAGGAACGAAGGCGCATCTGCGGCATCTGCGCAACGAACAACAACAACGTCGTTGTCGTCGTTTGTCGTCCGTCGTAGGGATCACTGGTGAATGAACGAATGATGGTGCCGCCGGACTCGTTTTGATTAAAACCATGATTGATTGAAACCGAGGAAAGTTGAACATTCAGCAACTGGAGCTACGGTGTTGCTCATGAGGTTTCACAACTTTTGACACGGGCAACTAGGTAGTCCAAGTACTCGTAATTCACTGCATAGTCGCGCGAAGGGCACTTTATGTATTCAGGTGTTTCGTACTGTACTGTACAAAACAGTTTTTTGGCTTTTGACTTTTGACTTTTGATCGAGTCTTGATCTGATTCACATTTTCACATTTTGACTTTTTAACCTTCACAATCACTGTACTGTACGATGATTTCTATATTCTAACTAAACCGTTACACCCCTTTTGAAAAATAGACGATGGACGTTGATGTTCCCAGATTTGAATTTTGAAAAAATAAGATGTCGTTGTCGACAACCAGCCAGCCGGGACGAATGACATTCCATGGCAGTGACGCAGCGACGCAGTGTCCGTCCGTACGTCGTGCCGTTGGCGTTTGCGCGGGAAGCACCGTTTACAAATATAAGTAAGTCAATTGTGGACTGCGAATCGCGAATGTCGATCGAGTCCCAAGATGACGAATGTTCCGAATATGATAGGTATCGCGGCCTAGTCGATGTGATGCGATGCGATGCACGGCGAACACACATCGAACCGGTGGACGATTTTCGCAACATCGAGTTTCGTTCGATGTTAATTTAATGCCGCAAAAACGCACAACACCAAGATATCGGTGGTGTTGTAACGGAGCTCACAAACTCCCCGTTGGTGTCGTTGCATGCAATGCCACTTCTGAGCTGGCCGCGCAGGATAGGAGAACGCCCCAGTGCGTGCCGATGCGTACATACGAGCGAGGTCCTGTTGATCACGGCGCGCGCTTGCAGAATCTCAAACAAATAATCAATGCAGAAGAAAGTAACAAAAAATATCATAAAAGCCATCTAACAAACAGTGCACCCGGCGTCAAGGGAGGGACGGCGCGGGTCACCATCAATCTAACGTTGGCGCGGTTTCCGCACATGCGGCATCTACCACGCATCATTCGTAGCCGCCGCCGCTTTGCGTGCATCGTAGCCACCGGGTCGACCATTGCCGCCAGGCCGTCCTTGAGGCCCGCGATTGTTGCCGCCGCGCGATCGATTCCCTCTACCGAATTGACGCACATCGCGACCGCCAAAGTTGGCTCCGCCTTGCCGGCGGTCGCCGCCGCCGTGCGTCATTTCGTGGCGTCGATACTTCAACCACTCGGGAACGAACTGATTCGCCTCCTTGAGCAGTTCTAAAAGATCTTTAACAATGTTGTTATTCTACAACAGCAGCGTGGCAAGGCGCAGTGTTACAAAACCAGTCCCGAAGAGTTTTGCGTTGATGACGCGCGAGTGCCAACGCGCAAATAGCAGGAAACGCACCTTGTCACAGAAAAAACCGGAGGCCGTGCCAGTGTTGCCCGCGCGACCTGTCCGGCCGATGCGGTGGACGTAGGAATCGATGTCCGACGGCATGTCGTAGTTGATCACGTGTTTGACCTCGGGGATGTCCAGTCCACGCGAGGCGACGTCTGTGGCGACGAGCACCTGGCACCGACCTGTTTTGAAATTGAACAAAGCCTCCTCTCTCTCTTCCTGCAAAGACAAAAAAAAAAAGACGGCGCAATTCAGAGCAGGCTCGTGGGAAGAAGTGTGTCTGCTTGCATGCATGCCGACAACAGGACACGCCAGCTGACTTGCCTGACTTCTGTCTCCATGAATCGAGGTGACTGAGTGCCCGTCGCAATAAAGGGCGTGTTCCAGATCGTCCGCGCTTCGCTTTGTCTCCACGAAGACTAGCGTCAGCCCTCGCAGGTGAGGCTCGCGCAGCAACTCGCAGCACTTGGTCAGCTTCTCACGAGGCTCCACGTAGTACAGGAACTGCTTGATGTTGTCCGTGGTCGAGCCGACGCGACTGTGGGTGGTGCACACGCAAATAGCAAGTGCAGATGAGCAACCACAATTCGCACGACGTATTTTTCCGCCAATGCAATGTCCAGCACGTACCCAACGGTCAGGAAGATGTAGTCGTCAAGGAAATCAGACGCTAGCCGCTGAATCTCCGCCGGGAACGTTGCGCTGAACATCAGCGTTAATCGGTCGCCGGGCGGGGGCATGCCCGTGGTCTCCACGATTCGGCGAATTTGGGGCTCGAAGCCCATGTCCAGCATGCGGTCCGCTTCATCGAGCACCAAGTGCTCGCAGCTGCGCAGCGAGACCTAGACATCGTCGCACACACCATACATGAGAACGCAGAAGCATCAACGACGCCCCCACGGGCACACTGGTGCACACCGACCTTTCTGTTTTCCACGAAATGCACCAGCCGTCCGGGTGTGGCCACGAGCATGTCGCAGCCACGGCGCAAACTTTCGTACTGGTCCGCACACTTGGTTCCTCCATACACAACAACCACCTTGATCCCAGTGTCGAACGTGAATTTCTCCGCCTCGGCAAAAATCTGAGTTGCCAGCTCACGAGTCGGTGCCTGAAAAGCCGCAGCAACATCGGGTGTGAGACGGGGTCGCACGGCGTCGCACTGCGTGTGCAGTGCAGTGCAGTGCAATGTGCGGGCCGGTCGGCCAGGCACATTGGACTCACCAACACGAGCGTCGTTGGGCGAGCCTGACGAGACCGCCGATTGTCGTGCCGCTCCAAAAAGTCGGTGCGCAGGATCAGAGGGAAAAGAAACCCTCCGGTCTTACCCGAGCCCGTCTGGGCGCAGGCCATTAAATCTCTCTTCGCAAGTGCAATCAGGAGAGACCTGTCCGGAGCAAAGCAGCAGCGTGGTCAGCAATACTGCGCGATGTTTGCGGCGCCGCATTCCACCGCACACGCAAAAAGAGAAGCTTACCATTTCTGCACCGGGGTGGGGCTGGTGAAGCCAGAGCGTTTGATGTTGGCGAGCATCTGCTTCGCGGCGTGTGAACTAGCCAGGGCCTCGATTTCCATGAGCTAGCACAACAAACCAAAGCAGAACAATGCCAAAAACAAGCCGGCAGAAGCGTGAGCGGGTGAACGGGGAGGAAACCACCGCACACCGGTGGACGGCGGGCACATCAGGCCAGGGCCTGATCCTGTGCGGCGGCGAGTTGCAGAGCGCATTGGGAGCGCAACCAAGCAAGCATACGAAGGAGCAGGTGGAAAATCACCTCTTCAAACGTGTCGAAGCATTCAGGGCATTCGCGCCCTGTTGCCTGCACGGGGATGTTGTCGTATTTGTCAAAGTTGATCCCTTTGCCCTGCCCTTTGCCGTTGAAGAGCCGAGCTTCGTTCTCCTCCTTGCTGAGCATGCTCGCGGCAGCCTGGTCAATCCAGCAGCAGCAGCAGCAGGTCACAAACAGAGGCCACACACGAAAAAATAAAAGCTCGCTGCCTCACGAAACGTCGCTGCCTCACGAGCATCGCCAAGCAAGCCGCTGGGAGAGCACTTAACGCACCTGTTGTTCGGATGCTGTCGTGAAGTGTTTGGCGGACTTGTGCAGGGCTTTGAAATCCTTGTCCGCACTGCGGACCTCGGCCTTCTTGGTCCACCATCCGCCGCCGCTGGTCACACCCGCAGTCGCGGTCACCGCCTTTTTCTCCGGCGCAGGAGCGGGGCTTTCTGTTTGCGCTGCTTCAGTGCTGCCCTTTTTCACGGCGTCAGCAGCGGTTTGTGTGCGATTGGAGCCACCGAGGGTGACGCGCTGAAACACTGGGCCATCCGAGCTGGCTTGGGTCGAGCCGGCTGGAGCGGTTTCCGCGCGAGCCGGCAAGGCCACTCCCGCTGTCTTCTCTGGCGCCGGAAGAGGAGCGGGCGCCGGCTCGGCGACGGACGCCGGCTGTGCGGCGGCACTGGAGTCGGCGACGTCAGGGGCGGGTGCCACGGGCTTCTTCGTGTTCTTTTTGAAGACCATTGGCCGGGATTGGTTGCGCCTGGAACCGTGGTTGCCACCGCGGTGGTTGTTGCCACCATTGCCGTTTCCGCGGTGGGCGCCGTCGTCCGAGCGATGGTAAAAGTCGTCATCGCGCGAGTTCCCGCGACCGTCACCGCGAGAGCCGCCGCGCCGACTGCCCCGTGAGGAATTGCCGCGCCCGCGCCCACGGCCCCGCCCTCTGCCGCGGCTGTTTCTGTTGTTGGAGTCGCGGCCGCCGTCGTGGTCGTCGCTGTCCCCTCTGCCGCGGCCTCGACCACGGCCTCTCCCCTTCCCACGCCCACGACCTCGGCTGCGGCTGCGGTTGTTGCTGTTGCTGCGGCTGTTGTTGCTGCGGCTGTTGTTGCTGCGGTTGTTGCCGCCGCCGCTGTTGCCGCCGCTGTTCCTGCCGCCACCGGCACCGGCGTTGTTGTTCGATGACCTCATTTTCGAAGATCCATCGTTGTTCTTTGAAGAGTTACTACTCATTGACGAACTGTGGCTGCTCGGAGATGCCAGACGAATTGGTGGGCGGAGAACGGAGGGGTGGAAGCAAGGAACGTCTTCTCACTTTCAACACATTGTCGCTCGACCACGCGTCGTCCTGTGTTCAACGCCGCGCCCAGATCGTCCTTGGTGTCCGGGCGAGAGGGCGGGGCGCAGCACGGGAAGAAACGAACAGAACAAAACGAAGGCAAACCGAAACGAAACGAAACGAAACGAAACGAGCAAAAACAAAAGCGCACGCAGGAGATGGAGATGTGTCTGGTGTTGGCCCCTTGTTCAGATTGCATTCTGCATGCCCGTATCCGGTCCAAGTGGGCTTGAGCATGGCCAAGCAGCAGCTGTTCTCGTGTCACGCCAGTCAATCAATCCAAGATGGGGCCAAGCAAGCAACATGTTGAAGCAACATGTCCAACATTGGCAAGCAACGTGGAAGAGCCAGCTCTCAACCTCGCAGTCCACGCAGCCCGCCAAGTCCGCGAGATCGGCCAACCCACCAGCACAAGACCGCCTCGGCCAGACACTCCATCAGCCGACCACTCAAGCAGATCATGCGACCTACCTACCTACCAGACGCGGCAACAATCCGGCCAGTCAAACCGACGCTGGCAAGCACGGACGGGAACCAACAACGAAGGAAACGAAACGGTGCAGCCCACCCACCCATCACTCGTTCGATCACGAGTCAACGACTCCAACAACGAATCGCCCAACCACGTCACCTATCTGCGCGAGCAGGTAGGCAGGCAGGGCAGCCAAACTACCACACAGAAACAACCACACAACCGCAGACAAAGCAAAGCAAGCAATGCACTACTTCAACAGCAACTTGCGTTGCTGTCGTTGTTGACGTCGTCGTTGTTGTCGTCGTCGTTGTTGTCGTCGTTGTCGTCGTCGTCGTCGTCGTTGTCGTCGTCGTCGTCGTCGTCGTTGTTGACGTTGTGGTCGTCGTCGTTGTTGACGTCGTCGTCGTCGTCGTCGTCGTTGCCGTCGTTGCCGTTGCCGTCGTTGCCGTCGTTGCCGTCGTTGTTGTAGTGTTGTGTTGTTGGTTGGCTTCGGCGGCTTCGGCGGCTTCGGCGGCTTCGATGGTCTTCGGCAGCTTGTTCGCTTGCTTGCTTGCTGACGCAGTGCCGTGCGCTTCCTTCCATGCGCTGACTGACGGCTGGCTGACGGACGCACGAACAGAAGACAGACAGACAGAGGGACAGACAGACAGACAGAGGGACGGACGGGACTGACTGGAAGTAAGGAAGCAAGGAAGGAATCAGTCAGTCCGTCAGTCAGTCAGTCACTGACTGACTGACTGGGAGTGGGGACGGAGGGACGGAGGGAGGGAGGGAGAGTGACTGCAGCTGCACACACACACTCACTCACACACTCACAGTCACTCACTCACAGTCACTCACTCACTCACTCACAGTCATTCATTCATTCAGAGTCACAGTCGCAGTCGTCATCCATCCATCCATCCATCCATTCATCCATCCATCCATTCATTCATTCACTCATTCATTCATCCATTCATTCACTCACTCACTCACTCAGTTAGACAGACTGACTGACTGACTGACTGTGGGTGGGTGGGTGGCAGAAATCAGAAACTGCTGGAAGGCTGGCTGTTTGTTTGCTGGCTGACTCACTCACAATCTCACTCACAATCTCACTCACAATCTCACTCACAATCACAGTGAGTTTGAGTTTGAGTTTGAGTTTGAATCCATCCATGCATCAACCCTCTCTGCGGACCGTCCGTCCGTCCGTCCCGTGTTGCTTGTATTCGTATTCAGTGTCTTCATTCATTGTTGGTCTGTATCTATCTAGCATTTGAAAAGAAGTTATGGAGAGAAAGGTCAGTTGGAACTATGAAAATAGGAATGTATGGTTCATTCCAATGTGCACCCACCCACCCACCCACCCACACGACAAGTAAGTCCAAGCAACAGCACAACCAAGCCACCGACTGACTGACTGACTGACTGACTGACTGACTGACTGTGACTTGACTGGAGTCTGCCTGGGTCGGCTGCCTGGGTCGGCTGCCTTGGTTGGTTGGTTGGTTGCCTTGGTTGGTTGGTTGGCCAACTAACCACTCACTGTCACTCACTCACTCACTGTCACTCACTCACTGTCATTCACTCACTCACTGTCACTCACTCACCGTCATTCACTCACTCACTGTCATCATTCATTCATTCATTCCTTTGCCTTCCTTCCTTCCTTCCTTCCTTCCTTCCTTCAGACAGTCACTGTCAGTCAGCTCACTCTCTCACTCACTCACAGTCACTCACTCTCAGCTCACTCGCAGCTCACCCACTCACAGTCATTCACTCACTCACTGTGGAAGTAAGTCAAGTCCAAGGCCAAAGTTCGTTCTCTCACTCACTCACTCACTCACTCACTCACTCACTCACTCACTCACTCACCCACTCACTCACTCACTGCACTGCACTGTGCACTGTGCCTCAGTGACCACGAGAGAGTATTGTTTGTACTTTCAGTACAATGCTTAGTACTAAGTACGAACTGTACAACCCTTCACAGTGGCAGTGGCAGTGAGTGAGTGAGTGAGTGACCGGCTGACCGACTGACCGACAGTGCGGCGCTAGTCTGGCAAATAGTGTGTGTTTCCAGTCAGCGCTTACACGCAGTGTTCATAATCGAATATGGGTACTGTACATCCACTATTCCAGCCACAGGTCAAACCATAGGTCACAGGCCACAGGTCGCCTCACCGCTCATCACAAGGGACGACGGAGTCTTCCTGTATCTATCTTTGCTCCATTTTTCCATTTTGAATACGCCTTTACGCACAGAGCAAGTATGCATAAAGTAAAGCTGTATAGCAGATACAGGGAGCACTTTGAACTTTGAAAGTGTGAGTGTGAAGAACAGCAGCTGACTCACTCACAACTCCCACTCACTCACTCACCCACCCACTCAGCGACTGACCGACGCACTGGGTGGGTGGTTGGTTGGTTGGTTGGTTGGTTGGTTGGTTGGTTGGTTGGTTGGCCAGCTGACTGACTGAGAGTGACTGACTGAGAGTGACTGACTGAGAGTGACTGACTGAGAGTGACTGACTTGAGTGATTGGGTTGGATGAATGGATGGATGGATGGATGGAGTGGATTGTGACTGACTTGACTGATTTGACTGATTTGACTGGCTGAGTGGGAGGAAATGAATGGATGAATGAATGAATGGACGAACGAATGGACGAACGAACGAACGAACGAATGGATGAAGGA
>ENA-OWNT01001936-OWNT01001936.1-seawater-metagenome-genome-assembly--contig:-NODE-1936-length-23221-cov-4.416177_pt1 | contig 23221 bp, 23 predicted proteins | sample MGYA00238136_ERZ651165 | MGnify/ENA primary metagenome ERZ651165 (study PRJEB26861, sample SAMN08777766) | seawater metagenome | isolation source: coastal seawater | place: USA: Florida | collected...
AACGACAAACGAACGACAAACGAACGACAAACGAACGACAAACGAACGACAAACGAACGACAAACGAACGACAAACGAACGACAAACGGAGCACAAAGCAACGACGAACGACGAACGACAAACGGAGGACAAACGGAGCACAAACGAACGACAAACGGAGGACAAAGGAACGACGAACGACGAACGACAACGAACGACAACGAACGACAGCGAACGACAAACGACAAAGGAACGATGAACGACAAACGAACGACAAACGAACAAAGGAACTACAACGAACGACAACGAACGACAAACGAACGAACTTTGGAACGAACGAACTTTGGAACGAACGAACGAACGAACGCAGACTTTGGATTCGCTTTCGTTGTTCCTCCACTTAAGAAGCAGACGTTTGCGGTGTAATATCGTGCAAGATCACCGTGGGGCTACGGTACTAAAGTTACTTTTGCGCTTACAAGCATTTGGTAGTTAAACTACGGTTTGTTGCTGTATACTGTACGTAAATGCAACGGTCGGCCATGTGATGCATTTCTGAATAATGGTAAATTTCATTCGGTCGGCGACGGACGACGACGACAGCCGTTTCGTCGTTTCGTCCGCCGTTGTCGTCGTTGCGTTCGTTCGTTCGTCCAAAGTTCGTTCGTTCGTTCGTTCGTTCGTTCCAAAGTTCGTTCGTTCGTTCGTTCGTTCGCTCCAAAGTTCGTTCGCTCCAAAGTTCGTTCGTTCGTTCGTTCGTTCGTTCACCAAAAGTTCGTTCGTTCGTTCGTTCGTCTGCTTCGTTCGTTCGTTTGTCCGCTTCGTTCGTGCACACTGCCCTATGGCTGTATGATGTAATTGGCAGACTGCGGGAGCCGCTCTCTGCTCTCTGTGTGTCTTTGTGGTGCTGTGCTGCGTTGCGCGGCGTTGCGTTGCGGAGCTGTGCGGTGGTGGAGTGGATGATGTTCGGTGTTCGGCTCGCACACTTTGTGCACAGACACGGTGACTTTTGGGTGAGTTGGTGGTGGTGTGGACTTGTGAGACTCGTGAGACTCGTGTGACGCGCATACCATAGCGGGCAGAAACCGTGAGGCAATCTGAACATCTGAGCGACGTGGCTGTACTCCCAGCAAGCGGCTTATGGGCACGGTGCATGCAGTTGGCAATTGCGAATTGCGGGGTTGGCGCGCGAACCACAGACGTCGTGATGTCGGTTGCGACAACGTAGTGCACCTAGCACTCGAGTATGGGTATTGCGTTTGTTGCCAGGACGTAGGAGTGACTTGTGCCGACGCACTGCAGCAAGAACAGGTCGTCAAAGATACGCGTTGCAGCGAAAAGCGACATCGCTTGCACGGCGTGTGACAAACCACACAGACGTAGGGCATAAGGCAGTGTCGGGGAAGGTTGATTGCCTACTCCATGGTTCCCGGACAGGCGCACTGACTACCGATGATTAATCCCCGACCCATTCCTCGTCTGGGCCTTCCGCTTCTTTTTTTCGGGGCAATCGAAAGTTGACACAAATCACGCCAGCCCCGCAAGTCAGCGGTCGCTGCTTCCGTACAAGAGACAGCTTAGTTATACACAAGACTTGGGCAGGAACAAAAAAAAAAAATGTGCAGTTTCTTACGTGCAATGCAGTCGTGGTGTTGTTTGCACGTGTCTTACGATCTCCCTGAGCGGCGTGGCACTGTCGACGGCCGACCACGAGAGGCTGCAACTCCTTTTTCCGCCATCCCAAAAGTGACCGACCTGGCTTGCGCAAACGACCCCCCCTCGAACACCAAACCAAAACCAAGTCAAAAAAGTGGCTCTACGTGCTCAGAAGACCAAGAGGCAGCCTGTGGTGGCGTCCGCCGAACGCAGGTCCGGGCAGCGGATTTTATGACATAAATTTCTTCTACCATTTTTATGGTAGTTAATTTTAAACCATGGATCCAGTGTTTTAAAATGTATCCCGCAACAAGAGAGGACAGCCTCATAAAAGAAATAACCAGCCCTATGGATTGCGAATGCGATGTAGCACAACACACAACACTGTCCCTAGTAGGCACCGATGAGTGCCAGACTCAATTTGAAGCAGTGCAGTTCTGCCATCGCAGTACCAGCATGTTGTTGGATTTAGAACATCCAACGTAAATGGAGTTTCCATCGGGTGCCACCGCGACGGCGTATGGACTATCCATGTGCGTGGTATTCTGTATCCAGCCCACAATGCTCGGTTGTGTTGGGTTTGTCTTTACATCAAGGACTGTGAAAGTATCAAAAGAGTAGGCGCTGACATATGCAAACTTGCCATCAGGAGACAGCGCAATATCGTCCGCTCCTTTCAAGGGGGTGAACGATTTTATGGAGCCCGCAACAGTTGGAGCGGACGTGTTGGTGCCAACATCAATGACAGTAACGGCACTGATTTCTGTTGCGGCAACGTACACGAACTGGCCTTGCTTGCCAACAGCCAACTTCCGCGGCAACCAGAGGTCCTGCGTGTTCTTGTCAATACTACCAACCCTTGTGATGTTTGCAGGATCAGTGCCGACATCAAACACCATGAACGAACTCTGGAGGTACTCAGTCGCATAGGCGTATTTTCCATCTGAAGACAACGTAACTCCACCAAAATATAATGAGGAGGACGTATTCCCAACGTGTCCAAGAATCGTCGGATTGTATGGATCTGTACCAATATCCACCGCAATAAGTCCCAGATCGCCAGCGCAGGTAGTGAAAGCATGAACCTCGTCAGGAGAAACGACCACGAAATTAGTGCCAGATGCCGATGGTATTTCGACGCTACCAACTAAACTAGGGGCACTGGGATTTTGAACATCAATGACACTTAATCGCGATTTTGAGCGCACCAGTACGAAGTGTCCGTCACTTGAAATGGCAAGCCCCCATGGGAAAGTCATATTATCATTGTCTTTGAAAGTTCCAACCATCCTTGGACACGATACATTTTCCACGTCCACGATGTGTAACGAGTGCGCACCATTATTCGTGACGTACGAATACTTACCACTCGGTGCAACAACAATCTGAGAGGCAACAGCACCGTCAACATTTCCGACGATGATTGGATTGCTCAGCTCTGCAGAGCAATTCAAAGATAGGAGCGTAGTCGTGGTGGACGTAAAGGATGTTGACGTCGAAGTCGTCGTCGTCGCTGCCGCTTCAAAGAAGGTGTCCAACTCCTTTGAAATATTCCGCCCTTCGACCAGCAAGCCTTCCGTGCAAATGCATACACCCTCCACCAACAGCTCAGGAGCATTTGGGTCAGCACAAGTGCCAGAGGCGAGACCACGTCGCTTCGTTGACACGGCAGTAGACAGACGCCGAGAACCAGCCAACGACTCAAGTCTTTCTGCCGTTTTAAGTCGCCACAGCTTGTCTTTGTCGCGTTGAGTGGTGGTCGCAACAATAAAATAGTCGTATTGCTGCCGTAGTTTTGCAATATCTTCTCCAAGTTCATTAGCCACTGCAGTAAGTTTCGCGTTGTGATCTTTGAGTGACTCAACCAAACTGCGCAAGTCGTCGGTGTCGGAGCTACCAACGACTACGACTGCCAAGAGCAAACTCGAAACCAAGAGAAACATCGTTCTCTGGGGTTCGTTGTTGAAGCCCTTCCGCAACAAGTCAAACAAACCAAAACACACAAAAAATTAAACAGGAAATTCGCGTCAATCACTGTCGCTACATTATACACACCACAAAAGGTCTTACTGCACACGACAAACCATCTCACTTACTTGCAGACGTACGACGGCTCCTTCGAAGCACCTGATGTCGCCAACACAAACCACAGGACAAAGCAAGGACGACGACAAGCAACCGAACACGGCAACCAAACAAACAACGGTGCCTGCTGCTTGGCATTACCGGTATGTGCTAGCAGTGTTGGCGTTCGTTCGTTCGCGTGTCTGTGATCTGTGACTGTGTGTGGGTCGTTGTGTGTGTCTGCGTGTCTGCATACACGATTTCACCCTGACGCTGCCATCAACAACTCACTAAACCGTTGATATGGTTTAGGACTTTTGGCATTCGTCACCCAAAGCATTTGTCCGGGTGACAAATAGCCAACTCGGGTGGATGGGGGTGGGTGGACGGGTTGAACGCACGCAACCGACACACGCGCGCACCGTCACCGCGTGCACGCGAGGCTGTGTGAATTTCTCGTTCGACAACTTCGACACTCAAAAGCGTCGATGATGGTCTCTTTCTGACTGTCTGACAGACTGTCCGACTGTCAGAACTGAAACTTGTGATGATGCCGAGCGACCCTTCCCTTCACTGTCAGCCCATACAACATTAAAGAAGGCTATGAGTGAAAACAATACCGACTAGTCAGTACCTCGGTCCACAGGCAGTACACAGTATACTGGTGTTGTTTTTATGGTCTATGGCTATAGCCATATATAGTATAGATATGTAGCTCATTTGGGGGTTTTAGAGCTTTAGTACTAGTACAGCGCATTTTGGAACTCTGTCATATAGCATAGCATACAGTTGTTGCTCTTGTGCTCTGGTGTGTGTGTCGTTTCACGTTCGTGCAACGGAACAACCAAACGAACTCGACGCACCACAGACCCGGAAGCAAACAAGCCAGCAAGCGAACCAACCAACCTGCGACGGTGTATGTCAGCAACAGACACACAGACACAAAGAGAAGCAGGGATACGAACAAACTCAAAATGGACACAGCGACAGGCATACACGCTACCACACTGACGAACAGCCAGCAAGGGAAACAAACATCATTCGTTGCGGCCACAACAACCAGAGTCAACACGCGAAGTAACAACCCAACAGCTAAGACAGTTGGTTGTTGCCGCAGATAACGCAAACCCTGACCACCGTAAATCTTCGTTGTAGTTAGGTGCAACCTTTACTTGAGTCAGGCACCGCACACGACCAGTAGGCTGGAAAACACCCACCACTCCCCCAACTTGTACATACCTTCACATCACAATGGTGTCCGCCTTTTGATGACCCACAATGAAAGCAGGTTAGATTGCTCTTCGACAAACTGCTGAACGAAGGCGGCCGTCACCCAACTCTCGAACATTCGCATGATCCCATGGCAGGGCGTTTGTGTTAGGTTAGTTGCCACAGACGTTGTTGGCGTCGGATTTTCCGTCTGCAGCGCATTGAAACCGACAAACCTGCAACTGTTGCCTATGTAGACCTTTTTTTTTTTTTTGGCTTCATCACGCCCTCGTGCACACCGACGCCAGTTGCTGGTTCATCATGGGCAATGCAATGGGCTTGGCCCTCACCGCCGGCAGCGCCGAGATCGTCCAGACGCAGCACAATGGCTCATTCGTGTTCCAGCAACTTCGTTCGCAGGCAACTGAAGTCCGCAGGCGTCTCCGGATGTCACACATGAAAGACCAATTTATGTCTTGGCAGGACCAAATCTCACTCGCCAACGAACGAGGCTCTTTGATAGGATTGATGGGATGCCCAATTCACTTGCACGATGTTGACGTCCTGGTGTCTCGTATCCGGCCTGAGATGTTGTCCTGTCTAATGATGTCCTACAACGAAATGACAGCTGAAGTTGTCGACGCACTGCTGAAGCACCTGGACAGGTGTGACAAATTGATCGAACTCGAAATCAGCAACAATGCCATCGGTGACGCCGGACTTCAAAGTCTAGGCACCACTCTTGTTGGAAACTCCACGCTACAGAAAGTTGTGCTGACGAACAATGCCGTCACTTCGAAAGGAGTTGCTCGCTTCGCGCAGACGTGCCTGCGGTCAAATACTACACTGCAGAATTTAGGCTTGAGGTCCAATGGCGTTGGCGGCACTGGACTGCGAGAGTTGTGCAACGCATTGGTTGAAGCAGCGGCAGACGGCCCTCTCTCCAGGACAGAGTCGCTGCATACTCTCGACCTTCGGGGTTGTGAACTTACGGAATCGGATGGCGAAGCGCTTAAGGATCTTTTGTCGTCGAACGCCTATGTTGAAGATCTCACTGTGGGTGGGAACAAGCTGGGTGATGAAGGCCTCAAGCTCATCGCCGAAGGCTTGCAGCGTAACGCAACATTGAAGGCACTGAAGATAGCTGCCAACGACATCACAGATGCAGGAGTGCAGTTTTTAGTGCGTGCTTTGGAGGTCAATTCGTCGCTTGAAGTATTGCTTCTCCACGCGAACGGCAGTCTGACAGATGCATCCGCGGACGCCCTCGCCGCTGCCATCGTAGCCAATCTAAAGTGTCGACTGAAGGTTGTTGCCACATTTGCCACACAAATTACTCAAGCCGGTCAACGTACCATCAAAGTTGCTCTCAAGACAGCGAGGGACAGGCTCCAGGAGACCAAGACTAGCGACTCTCAACCTCGCTTGGGTATCACGCAACAGGTGATCCCGCCCGAAGTCCACGATCTTTGGACTGCCAACATTCGGCAGTTTTTGCTCTACAAGTGCAATGCCAGCGAGGAGGCCTTCCAAGCCAGGTCGAAACTTGTGGCCGCGCAGAAAAAGCTGTTCGCTGCGTGGGCCAGCGCAGACGAAGATTTTGACTCCCAGACTAAACGCCACGAGCAATTATTCGCCATTTTGTCCGAGATGAAGTCGGTTGCCAACGCCGAACAAGCCCGGCTGCTGCGATTCGCAAACGAGCTTTTTTTTGTGATTATTCAAGAACGGCTACGAGGCGAATTGACGATATTAAACAATACCGTGCGACTCGAAAAAGGTGTACGGGAGTGGCAAACTTTGTCAACACCAGCTGTCTGTGTCGGCCCGTGGGTGGAAGAAGCGGCGTTGAATGAATTGCACATCAAAGCTTCGTGGACTAACGCAGAATTCCACAGGGCAATGCGCAGTTTAGTGGACTTGTTCAACCGAACGGATACCATCGAAGATTATGGTATAGATCAAGAAATCTTCGGAAAGCAACTAAAGCGGTGGGACCCAGGCGATGGCTCCAGCCATAAAGTATTTGTTGTGTATGATGAAGGCCCTCTCAAACGAATGGACCGTTGCCGCAGCAAGTTGGCAGAATACACTGCAGAAACTGAGGAGAACCGGCGTTTTCCGTATCCGCGCGCATCTCGTATTCAAGACATTGTGCGAGGGCAGGTGCGCGCTTCCAGCCCGTACACCTTAGCAGTTTTCTTTGCTTTCCTCCGTCGGTGTGAAGACAACGACCCGCCCATGATTATCGGGGACGTGTTCGAACTTCCCCCGAACTGCAAAATGCAAGTGACCCGCGTCAAAAACGGGTTCAACTCGTCGGATGGCAATGTGCAATACCGCTGTGCCATCGTGAACGTTTGCTACAAAGGTCACATATGCGAACTGCAACTGGCACTGTCTGACCTGTACAGCATCAAGAAGCAGATGCACATGTTCTACAATGTCGAGCGATCCCACTCGTGGAGCGGCTTATTGAACAAGCCAATGGGTCGACTAAGGCCGAAAATATCGGTGGTGTTTTTGCTCGGCCCTCAGGGTGCTGGCAAGAGCTCGGCAGCAAACATTATATGCTCCAAGTTTGGCCTTGGATTCGTGGGTATCGGCGATCTTGTTCGCAGGGAGAAAGCAAAACAGCCAAAAACAAAACTTGGCGCTCTGTTCGACGAGAACACTGAAAAGGGGCAACTGCAGCCATCCCACATCATTTTCCGGATGCTCTTAAACCAGATGCAGATGCATCCGGAGTGCACGACTTTTATCGTTGACGGTTTTCCCCGTGACGTCACTAGCGTCGAGCAATGGAAAAACCAGGCATCGTCATGCGAAGCCATTCTTGCGGTGGTATTGGAAGCAAACTTTGAGCAGCGTCTGCAGCGGATAATGCAGCGAAATCGAAACAAATATGACACTGATATCGAGCATCAACGCAAACGCGAGGCACTTCACCAGGAAAACTCATCAAAGGTGTTAGCGGCACTTCAGAGTGAGTTAGGCCTCAGGATCGCTAAAATTGACGCTTCACACGATTTGGATCACACTGTCTTGTTGTTTGAGAGAGTTTTAGCAAATGTAAAGTGATACTTCAAGGTGTGCATAATGTTCTGCGGCGTATGCTGCAGTGACCTGACCTGCCTGCCTGCTTCAAGTTGAAAAAACGTTTCAGCACTCACAACAAATAAATTAATTCTGTTCGCTTCGACTACTATTGTCATTGATATTATTCCCATTGCATTTTCACAGCGGCAACATCGATTGGTTTGCAATCGTGGCCTTCTACGTGCAGCGCTCACTGCTCGCACCACATGCTCGTTGCTGGGTTGCTGACACAAACAACGGAATAGGTGTGTTGTCAACGCCGACTGCGGCGTCAACGAGCTGCCGTCGGGTTGGGATTCCAGTCAATCGTGGGCTCTTGTCCTGTCTGTCCTGCGACAGGGGCGTTCTTGAGAACTTCCTCGATGGAATGCAGCACATTGTTGTCAAGACGTGTTGCGCAACTCAGGGCACCAAAATTATCCGCGAGCTGTGACTGCTTCGTTGCTCCCAAAATGACCGTGGTAACATCGTGGTTGCGCAAGCACCAAGCAATCGCCAATTGTGCCATAGTGCAATTGATCGACTCCGCGATGGGTGACAGTGCAGACACGCGCCGAATGATTTCAGACCACCCACCAATATCTGCATGCCGCTTTCCATTTTTGAATTGATTCAGGATATACGATGCGTCTGTTTGTGCGAGACGTGAGTCTGGCGGGATGCCATCGTTGTACTTGCCAGTCAAAACGCCGGACGACAGAGAAGACCAAATTGTAGTTCCCATCCCACGGTGTTGATACAGTGGCAGATACTCCGACTCGAAACGACGACGGTGTAGCATTGAATATTGTGGCTGTTCGCAAACTGGACCCACGAGACCGAGGCGATCCGCGATGTGCCAGGCGTCTTCTATTTGTTCTGCACTCCATTCGGACGTGCACCAATACAAAGCCATGCCCTTGTCGATCACAAAATTAAAACCTCGAACTACCTCCTCCATCGGTGTTCGCGAGTCTGGCCGATGAGCAAAGACCACATCGACATAGTCGACCTGCAGCCGGACTAGGGATGCTGACAGCCCTTCAATGATATGCTTCCGCGACAGCCCGATTGAATTTGGGACCCAGCGGCCTGGGCGAGATGAGCCCCTTTCTGTGCCAAAGAATATTTTCGTGGACAGCACGAGTCGAGAACGAGGGAGGGGGTACTCACTTTCGAGTCGTTTCAGTGCCCGTCCCATGACTTCTTCAGCAAGGCCGTCGTGGTAAGCCTCCGCGTTGTCAAAGAAGTTGATTCCGGCATCCAGGCACAAACGCATGAGTTCATAGGCGTGATCGTCAGAGAAGTTGCCAAATGTGATCCAGGCTCCGAATGAAAGTCGACTCACAAGAAGACCAGAACGCCCGAGGTTCCGATACTCCATCAACCGGGCGGCATCAGTGGCAAATCTGGGGATTTGGCGGCACTCGTTAACGGCGTTGTCATTGCAAGTGTCCCTCAACACTGAACCAAAGGCGACATCGCTTACCAGAGTCGTGAGCGTGAACAGCAGAAGAGTGATGTCGACGACCTGCATTGTCAACGCTCAAATCACTGCTTGGTTTGCAGAGTTTGTGTCGAGGGTATAAATTCAAAAAAAGAAAAGTGGCCGCACCACTCGCCATGGGAAAACGTGCCTGACCTGCAAACGTCCACAGATGCGAGCAGACCCGCGCAGTGCACAGTGCATTGCTGCGAACGCCATGTATGTTGACATGGTACGTACGATCAGAATGGAACTGACAACGAACTAACTTTCTCGATAAGCCCAATGACCCAACCACCTGCAAATAACCTACCAACCCACCAACAACCAGCAGATCAACTCACAGACCAAGCCATCAACCGACAACACGACCACAACAACGACGACGAAGACGGCAAACAAACAAACAGAAAGAAGCAGCAGCACTGCAACAAACACAAAACGCAAGGGCACAAAACGACAAAACAGAAAAACAAACAGCAACATCACAGACAACAACAACAACAACAACAACATCACAACAGAGCAACCACCTACAACAAACAACACAAGAAGGACGCGAGAGCACTGCAGGCTGAGTGGTCGATCTTCGAGGCGACTTCGGTGGCTGAAGGTCGGGTCAGCCAGTCGCCGACCGATCATCGTCCACCCACCGTCGATCGACGGTTCATCGTCAACCGATCTAATAGCCATCGGCTGTGGGGTGTGGTCTGGTCGTGGTGTCGTGGTGGGTTCGTTGTGACGGGTGACTCGACATACGAGCTAACTAACTAGGTTCGTTGTGTTCGCCTGTTCGTGTCGTTTCGTTTCGTTCGCTTGTTCGACGCACGGCAGGCTCTCCGTGATCTGTGTTCTGACATCGAGTCGGTGTGAGTCGGTTAGATGTATGTGTGCATGTGTGCAGGAGTTGGGATTTCTCGCTTCTTGTAACTACGCCGTGCAGTAAGTAAGTGTGATTGCCCTGTTGCACCGGTTGATGCGTTGAACCGTGCGTGCTTGCTTGCTTGCTAGTTCATTGATTATTTTTTCCGTATGTTGCTTTTGCACTCGAAGTATTCGCTGATGCAATTGGCCGGTGACTGCCTCGTCAGAGTCGCTGAAATATTCTCGCGCGATACAAAGGTATACGGAGGGCCAAGTCTGTGGCCTGCACTGAGATCAGCGGCTCAGTGTTTCCTCCCTGGGTGCCACATTTAACGGTGTCAACATGCAGGTTGAAATGACAGACTTGAGCAGCGCGTCGGCTCCTCAGGACTCGGAAAACACCGAAGAGAAAACTTCCGCCGACCGTCCCACCCCTGTGAAAATCAAGCAGTCGGAAGACAGCACAGAGAAGCCAGCTGAATCGCCGTCATGCTGCAGCGGCCCGGCCGCGACGCCAGTTGCTTTCATTGGGTGGGGCTTTTTGTTCAGCGTGGTGTATTGCGTCATCGTCGCGGTTGCCACCCACGTTCACTGGCCAACGAGTGATTTGTGTCTGTTCCCTCCGCTCCAAGATTTAAATGGCACGCACACAGATTTTCCCAACCCACGGTGCCCCGACAGCTCACGATTCGACCAAGATCAGGGCACGTTTTGGTACTACTGGCGATTACCAGAAACACTTTGGTACTCGCAGTTTACGGCTTGGATGTTTTACATGCTGCACCAAGGGTCCTTTTGGGGGTTAATATATGTGGCACAGCGACAATACTCAAGTGACCTTCAACCCAAGCTCGACAACAACGACAAATATGCACCCACGATGCGAAAGCTAAACTGGTGGGCAATGGGCATCAACGCATTCTTCGTGGTGTTGCACCTGCTCCACACTCACTTCATGGGGTACGATGCTTTGGCTCCTTCCGTGCACGAGTTTGCATCGGAGGGCTCTGTAATTTTGCTTTTGGTCATCACAATGATGATGGAAACCGATCGCCGTGGGATGTTCTTCGGTCAACCGGTATTCTTGTTCAATGAGGCCCTGGACGTCGCCAAACGCTATCACGGGTACTTGTTTTCCTGGGCCATCACATTTACGTTCTGGTATCATCCGATGGAGGGTTACTTTGGCCATTTGTTCGGGATTTTTCACGTGCTGATATTGATGCTGCAGGGTTCACTTATGTTCACAAACGCGCATCTCCACCGCACGTGGCGCATGGTGTTGGAAGCGTGGGTATTCTTACACGCCTCCGTGATATCCACGCAGACACTGTTCAGCAACTCATGGCCAGTCTTCGTGTTTGGTTTCGGAGCTATTTTCGTTATTTCGCAATTACCGGGCTTGCCATGTATGCTGAAATGCCATGTCGCAGTCCGCGCCATCCCGTTTGGCGTATTTGCAGTTGTTTATGTCCTGGCATTCAAATACGTCACAGAGTGGACCAGTGTCGGCGCTGGTGCCTTCATCCCTGTCGCTGTGTATTTGGGCGCCATTGGTCTGAATTTAGTCGTCATGCTGTTCTTGGTGATCGGGCGGGCTTGCTGCAAGGAACGATGTCTTGCTGACGCCAATCAGCGGCCAGCATCAACTCCGATGCAAAGGGTTGGGTTCACCGTGTTTTTTGTGGTCATTATGGCACTTATTATTGTCGGAGTTTGCCTAGCGGAAGTGGTTATCGACCGAGAAAGCACTTTGGCAACAGTTGTAATCTGTTCCGTCATGGGAGCTGGGCTCCTGTTTAGCCTTGTGGTTCGTGTTGTTGAGTGTGCATTGGTGCCATGGTTGCCCACGTTTGATTATCACTGCGAAATATTTGCTGGCAGGTGCTGCAGTGCGCGGTTCCGCGACCCATAGATGGCTCGAGGCGGGACGGCTGCGTGCCGTGTTGCTGCTGGAAGCAGCCAGCATGCTGCGCAAACTCGTGTTGCGGAAAATGCACCAATTCTGTCTATCCCGAATCGAGCGAGTATCTGCATCATGGTTGCTGTGCTGGACGTGCACACGCGGACGATGTTGCACAACCGCCATCAAAGACTGCGGAAGCAACTGCGACGAACATCTCGAAGTAACAAAATAACATCTGAAACCCTGCGATCGATTATTATTTCATGCACTCTACGATTGCACCAACGCTGGACCGTCCTTCAGCCATTTGTTCGAGTGCATAGCTGCAGTCCACTCAATATGCTCCAGTGGGCCAGCAGGATTTTTCGGGACGGTTCCATGGACTGATGGGTTGTCCAGAACCTTAAAAATAGCAAGAGTGTCTCCAGTGTTGACCGTTGCGTGCGTCCACCACCTACGGATTAGACGTGGAACAGAAGGAAGTGCAGTTGAAGTTTCGCGGCGGTCGTCGAACGGAAGCAGCAGCACGGAGTCACCAACCCCGGCAACACAACCAAATCGCCTGGCTTCTGAAGAATCTCAACAGGTCTGCAACGATTTTTCAAATTGATGTGTTCAATGCTGAAATGCTGTAAATGCAATTGTAGCCCACACGTCGACGCCGGACTCACCGCGAATCTTCAGCCAACGTTGGGTACCTGCAAGCAATGACCGTTGTCAACATGGGTAGGGCAAGCACTATAGCACGTCCAACACAAGTAAGTGCAACGTACACGAGGCGCATCCAGTCAAATGCTGGGATATTCGCAAATTGAGACATTGACTGCCACAACACATACGTGCGACAGACACATGGCATTCTTGAACTCTTTGAACCATAGTCCCGAACCAATGCCCATAAGTACGCACCGGTGGATAAATGAACCATCGCTTCGTGCCATGGATCTGCCCCACAACGAACAAGAATCAGACTGACGTCGAACCACCTAAGAAACGGCCCAGCCATCAAAGATATGGGAACATACCATCACGTTGACTGCAAGCGCGTGCGTATGAAAATTTGAACCTGTTACCCCATGCGAAGAGCGATTTCGTTATTCGGCGTCATGCTCTGAGGTGGAGTCACGCATCAATAAATACCTGCGCCGGTCGAACCGAGGGAGAGGGTCCAGTCATTCCAACTTCCCGGCGCGCCTGCAAAGCCATCCCGGTAGTTGTGACTTACAGTTTCGGAATTTTACTTTCAGAATTATAGCGCAACGTCTGACTTGCCCGGCGATGGTAGATTAAGGTACTCTTGAAGCTCATACGGAATGCACTCCATGAGCGAGTTCATGACTTCGACCTGACATTTCACACACCGTGTGAGGCGTGTCACTTACACCGTGCAGGCAAGGGAGGTACTTGACGTGCCCGTGCAGCATACGAAATAGCGTCAACACTGTCATCAAGAAGGAATGCGACACTGCTGTCCACAAGGGTGCCTTCGTTTGTGTCCAACAATGGGCTACGAACGTGTTTGGACATTAAGCAAATTCATCATATCGCAGTTCCAGTGGAGTTCATGTGTGAATGCTTTTCATACCTATTGAAGATGTAGTGCGGCCGTGATTCATTGGTTAAGATTGTTGTGTTGAGATACCGATTTACGCCATCACGCAATTCCTGTAGTAAATGAAAGTGCGCATTTGCATTGCAATTCGACATATTTGTGAATATGCCGCATCACGCATCACGCATCAACTATGCTCACCACCAACTCTGATCCATTTCGGTTGTAGGCTCGAAAGAGCGTTGGCACCTACTCGTGAGAATGCAAGCGCTAGTGATTTCAGTCGAGCACGCAAATGCACAATACCAAGCGGCCACACCTTTGCGAAATCCGATTGCAAGAATCGATCACGAGACCACTGATCCATTGCATTTGCGCAGCTACTCAATGCCCCCCGCACAACCACTGGTCGACCAACTGAGATATAATCTCTGATCAAGGAAGCCTGCAACACACCAAAATAATCAGGCATAGCATTCACGTTTTAGCCGTCAACTGGTCGAGACGACCACTGACCAGATCTATTTGCGTTGCGTGGACAACAGGAACAAGTGATCCCTACGTGCGCAACGCAGCAAGCAGTAGCGTGAATCAACCACGGGCGATATGCACAGCGCAAGATGAAGTCGACACACCGTCCAACTAGCCAACGGTCCAAACGGAAACGTGTCATTCGCGGGCATCCATCCTGAGCCCTCTGACAACGGTGGTGCAGGATCAACTTTGTCGGAAATATTTGAGCATACTTCGTTCGGCCACTGTTGACTGTGGGCAATGTTATGCAGCGTATGGTACAATGCGGCACTTTCTTCGACGTCGAGCCGTTTCAAGAATTGCAAAACTACGTGAGCCATAGTTCTTCTCAATGGGAACTCGACAGCATCGACAATAATGTCAATTGGGGAATGCCCTATTGGCACAGACACACTTGGTAAGCGCTTGTGGGTATGCGCCGCCTGTGTCAAACGTCTCACCAAACATGTCCTTCTGCTGCAACATTTTTGGGCCTTGGAGTGTTGATAGAACCGTCTACAAACAAATGGATCCGCTCGCGTGTGAAGATCGAAAAAATGCGGAACAGTATACACGTCAGTCCCTGCAAGCCGTGTTCAGCACCTGCAGTGTCACCAAGTCGTTTTGAATTATTGCGAGGTGCGCAGGTGTCATCCCAAACTCATCAGTGTGTCTGCGGCTTGAAGCTATCGCTGATTTTGCTGCGTCTGCGTCCATGAGCCACGCGCATTCGCCAGCAGTCACTTCGTACTACAATACCAAAAATACAACGATGAAGAGAAAGTTACAGGAATCTGTTCGCCTGCCCGACTGACCTGGCCCATACCGCTCTGGCGGTTAGTTTCTTTGCAAACACTAAGCAATAGTGTGGCGAGTTGCTGAGGCACCTCGGTCCACCACGGTACCACTAGCAACACCACCATGACGCCAACTCATGTCACTTGTATCCACAGCCGCAACAGTACTCCTTGCGAATCACGCACCTTCGCTAACCTCCAACGCAGTGTAGTCCCATGGCTTGCCTACGAAGGTCAAGGAAGCGTGACGCACTTACTGTGGTGGCTTTCACATGCGTTCGAATCGCTTACCACACAGTCTCGACAGCGCACGAGCATCCCTGCGCAACGGCATTTCTTATGTCAATGACGAGTCATCACGCAGCAGGGTCCTTTTCGAGCGACAATACCTATTGATATCACTAAGTTCGAGTGTGGCTCCGCCAGTGGACGCTCCTAACTCAACGGTGTTTTTATTGACAAATGAAAATAGCACCGATGCCTGCAGGTATGCGTTTGCTGAGTTTGATCACATTGTATGCCGCAATGTAGCGCCTGCAGTTGCACCCGTACCCTGTTAGCTTGTTGCGCAGTGCCGCATATCACATCTGCGCCCTACGTTTTCAGCACGCGCACGTCAACCAGAAGGTAAAGCTGCAGATGGTTTCGTCAACATTGGGCGTGGTGAAACCCGCACCGTTCGCTTCTCCGCCTGCACAGCGGCAAAGAGTTTCTCTTTTATCCGCGCATACTCTCGCAGGCAATTCGACACTTCACGGTTGACGTCACTGGTGTCGACGTCTTCCACAACAGCATCAGTGTTTGTGTGCTCATTTGCGGAGTGGTCAATCTTCGACCGTGCTGTAATGAGGCTTGATGCACCCGCAGAGAATTCTTTCAATCGGCGCTGGTAGTCAACGAAATTGTGTGCTGAATCCTACGACGCAATGTATGCAGATTAAGTGGCGAAGCTACAAACGTGACTAGCTTAGGTTGGCTTACGTTGTGGTACATTCGACGGAACTCTTGGCGACGCCCAAACAATCCCTATGTGTGCGTTGCGACATCATAGTCAAAACCTTTCGTTGACTGCATCACGACAGTCATGGCAACTCGCCATCGCAGTGCCAAGTCTGGTTGTGTAGAAAGCATTGTGAGGATCTAGCTTCACAGCTCGCTTCCAGGATTCAATTGCCTTAAGAGATCGCGAGCAATGTTAGGTTGGTAACATTGCATATTACGGCCGCAATCTTTGCCAAACCTTCACTGGCTCTTGCATGTCCCTGTTTAGAACGTCTCCCTGTAAAAAACAGTTCTCCGCGGTGGCACAGACATGCTCCTCCACCTGCGGCGCATCATCGCCAAGAGCTGAGCCACATCGTCGGAACGGAGCGCAGCAAGGATTCAACAGCACCGCACCTGTCTAAATATAGCGTCCGCTCCACGCCCATCGCCAAGCATCTGGAGGGTAATTCCCTTTGCAAACATCAGCTTAGGGTGGTCTTGATGCAATTCCTATTGCGTCGCAGCAGACATCATGATTACGGAACTGCGAGTCGTCGTTGACAGCACTGGTGCTACTAGAGCCGAGAGCAGTGGGACAACGCACCAGGCCACGATCAATATCCTTCATAGCATCCTGAAACTGCCCATTTTGCCCCAACAACAGCGCCCGCACAACATAGTGCTCGGCATTGGCGGGCCTACAAGCACACAATAATTCGTAGGCGTGTCAATTAATAGCTCGCACTTCCTAATGGCACTCTTCGCAATGATGTGACGAACTCTAGCTTCATTGCGCAGGTTGCTGCGTGTATGGCGATTGCCCTGTCCGTTTCCTGTGCCATTTCGCGGGCATACGCATACCACAATGCACCTGTCCACACGTCACTTTCGGCAGAGCGATTCAGCACTCGCGTCACGCCTGGTGGGTGGTCGCCGCAAATCGCGGCGTTGACATTCACTGGAGGAGGGCCACGACGCGGGGTTCGGTGTCTGTGATTCGAACGGCGCCTTGCAGCACTTCCTCGGGAATGCGAATTTCGGGCTGCACGAGGCCGTGAGTTGATCAGATATGGTGCTGCAGTCGCACTAACTTCACCCTGCAGGCGACTGGCGGTGCAGAGCACCAAGAGAGCAGCCACTGCCTTAAACATTGCGCACACGTCCAAATTGTTCGAGATACACTCGTAGAAAACCTGAAGATGGCAAATTTGCAGATCAAACAAGTGATAGCCTCGTTAATCGTGAACAAACAGTATGGATTCGTGCTCGTGAGACGCAACAGCCAGCATTCAGGCAAGTCGGGCTATCGCAGCATTTCACAAGTGCAGTCAACCTCCTCATCGCGGTGCCTTCGCGCTAGTATTTATCGTACGGGATGAGGGTGCACAGACACCTTGATCAGGCCAGTCAGTGACGTGCAACCCAAGGCGTGTGCACTGCAGCGTAGCGTGGACCACCGATCGAACGCAGAAAACGTGAGTTGACGAACGACGAACGACGAACGACGAACGACGAATCGCCGACACGGCAAATTGATGGGCAACACCACAACAACGACGCTGCTGCAACTAACTCACTAATAACTGCAACGACGAAACACGCTGAAACCAGTCGTCGTTGTCGTTGGCGGATGAAATGATATTCAGCACTACTGCACACTTGATCATAGCTGCTACAATTTCACTTAAACAACGGGCGCGTGCACATAAAAATGTTTGTCGTTCATAGCGTACAGTACACTGATGGACAGAACGTCTTTCAAAGACGGCACTTCCACAAAGAGGGATAGGAAAGCACATAGTATCGCAAAATACCGCATTTCACAGAACCAAGTACTATATTCAGTACTGTAGGTATGTATGCAAATGGTATAAAACACTTTTTGAGGCAACCAAGACAAATCCGCCCATTGACCCCCACTCACTCACTCACTCACTCACTCACTCACTCACTCACTCACGCGTAAGTGGGCTGGCTTAGGGTGGATGAATACACCGCATTTCATAGAACCGGGTACTACTCACAGTACCCTCGGTATTCGCCGAAATGGTATAAAACAATGTTGGCTGGCTGCTGCTGGGTCGACTGCTGGCTGTGAGTTCATTCGTTGGCAGGTGGAGTGAGTGAGTGAGTCATCGATCGATCGATCGGCGTCAAGGGCGCGGGGCGCGTGTGTTGGTTTGTGCGGTGGTGCACACACACACACAGCACACACATACTGTTGTTGGTTCGTTGGAGGTTGGAGGTGAGGTGGTGCAACAAGGAACGGAACGGAACCCACAGCCCACAGCGCTTCCCTCCGTCCTTCATTCTGCCTGGCCTTGGCCTTCGTCTTTCTTGTTGACCGAACGCGCCGCACGGAATTCGGACAACACAGCACCTGGCGCGAAAAAGAGGAGTTTCACTCACTCACCCCGGGAAGTGGTGTGTGGTAGCCGGGAACAGCAAGGAGCAAGAAACAGGGGGGGAGGACCCTGTGGTCTGATGAGCGCCGCGCCGAACATGCCGTTGACGCCGACGATGCTGGCGGACTGAAAGACAGTGACGTTGTAGGTTTGCATCGTAATTGCTGCAATTGGGTGTCGAGGGTGAAAAACGAGTGTTCCGTGGAGCTCCAAGCATTCATACCGCAACGCCAGCAACCGCGCGGCCTGGTGCGACATGCAAAAAAGAAAGTTTGTTGAGAGCAGAAGCTCTCGAAGCACTCTGGGAGGGACTCGAACCCCCATACTGGTCGGATGATTGGACTTCAGTCAAGAAGGCGCAACGATGACCTTGCTCTACCTGTTGAGCTACCGGAGTATGTTCTTGCAGAGTGGATCCGAACGCTCTTCTAAAGCGTGAACTCGCCTTTCGCGCCGATCAATCACCTTGCGGTCACCCAAACCTTCCCACCAGCAAGCGTTCATCCTGACTCACCCCAGCAAAAAGAGTAGAAAAGACTCTCGCGAATGCACTCTGGGAAGGACTCGAACCCCCATACTGGTCTGATGATTGGACTTCAGTTGAAGGCGCAATATGACCTTGCTCTACCTGTTGAGCTACCGGAGTTTGGTGCCTTGAGAGAGTGCTCCGAACAACCTTCTAAAGCATCAGCAACGCCGATCGTGACGACGTTGTTGTGGGCGTGTCGTATCCTGTTTTCACACACACACACGCACACGCACGCGCGCACCGTCGTCATCGCCGCCGCCATGGGTCAACGAACAATCTTGTGCACCGAGAATGTTCATGGTGAAATGCCACGAGCAAAGCGAGCTCCTGAATGTGTTGACAAACAGTACTGTCGCACACATGTTTAAAATTACAATGTTGAAACTGAAACACCCAGCTCGACGAGGATTACGACAGCCCATCATCGACCGCGTCGTCGTATTCATCGTCACCAACGAACGGCGGCAGGTCGCTGTGAACAGCCGTGAACGTTTCCACTTTCTCCTCTGGTTCGGGGCTTGCCGCATCCCCACTTGTACTTCCATCACTCGCTGGTCCCAGATCGTAATTGTAATCTGCTTTGATCATCTCAATAATAACGGATTGGCTCAAACTATTCACCATTGTTCCAATTTCCAACAGACGGTCGGCGTCGTAGTGCAGGAAGAAGTCTCTCAATCGCAGTTCAAACTCCGTCCCTAACACATAATACACACGTACATCGCACCAAACAGGAAAAATTAGGTCAATGCCGATGGAATCATAAACAATTGGACCACTGCATGTCTTAGAGTGTCACACAATGAGTCATCGCACCACCACCGCGCCGCGCCGCTCCACACCACACCACATGCCCACGCCCACTGCCTCCAACACAAGACAACTGACCTTCTCGAAAGTGAGCCTTGCTGCAGTGCGCTGCATACTGCTGAAGCGTACGGGTCATGTCGTGCTCAAGTGCGCGGACGAGCTGCTTCTGCCGTTGGACGGCGTCTGGTAGGATCAACGAGCGTGGCTTGTTGAAGTCATCGATCAGTTTGATGAGCTTCTCGTGTTCGCGCCGGTATCCTTTGATCGGCTCTTTGGCCCGATCGCAAATGTCCACCGCCCGATTCAGCCACGCCGTCATGGCCTGCGGGTTTTTGAGGAAGTAGCCGCGGCGCACGCGCTGCCGCAGGTAAAAGTAGTGAATTTCCAAAAACTTTCCCTTGCCAACACTCACGTGGCTTCTGGACTCTTGCACGAGACGAAACGCGGTCAGTGGGTTCCACACTCCCCATTCGGGGTGATTGCTCATGGAGAGCAAAAAGCCAATGACGACTGCGCAACTGCAGCACATACCAGGGGCACACACAGAATCGATGACATGCGGGAACGATGCGGCCATGATCTGTCGGGCAGCTCACCTTCGACTGCGGCCAGCCTTGCAATGGACGTACACCTTACGATCTGTGCGCGGCGGGCAGGCAGACGCAGGTCTCATGCCGAAAAATCTGCGAATGAAGTTGATCCCTTCCTCCAGCAAGGACACCTCCATGGCCGAAAAGTCCTCGGCATTCAGAACCTTATGCTTGAAGCCAGCGGCGCGGAAGTCGATGCCGTACTTCTCGAGCTCGAAATTTTCGACGCACGAGACCACAGCGTGGACGTTGTGTCGCTTTTTCAGAGCGGCGAGATGGTCTTGGTCGGGCAGCTGGCCCAAGATAATCCCCGTGGACGTGCCATCTCGGAACATGATTTCATTCCACGTGTCGTACCTACATGGCGGTCACGGCGTGCACTTTTAGATTCGTGACTACGTCTTGATGCACACGCAGCCGCATGCGTCAAACCTCATTCGATTGTAACTCAGGCTGATTTGGAAAGCGAGTTTCTTGAAAAACATCGGCTTCTTCGCGTCTTTCGGTTTGGGCAAGCCAGGGTTCTCCCCGTCAGAGCCACGTGGGGAACGGTCGCCGCTGGTGCGAGGTGATGTGAGCATCTGATTCCCGCCAGTGTCTCGCACCAACTTGAAGTACACTTCAGTGTTTGTGTGGGCAATTTGGCACTTCAAATAGAAGGATTTCCCCAATTTTGCAAGGAGGTTCTGGGGCACGTCGCCCGTGTCTAAAGCGCGGCACACCTGCTCGATGTCTAATGCGTCGCTGTCTAGGACGGTTTGAAACACTTCTGTCATATCTACAGCAACACACAACTGGTTGGCGACGGACGTGGCACGAGGACACAAATCACAAATCAATCGCAAAAGTCCACGGACCATGCTCGGAACTTGGTTCAAATCCGATCTCCTGTGGAACGGTGCTAAAGGTGAGTTTTCTGCCCCCAAGATGGGGTCCTGAAACACGCCGTGCAGCTTGCACGTGGTGAACGTTGCCGCCATTCGCAGCATGGGCAACTGCGGTGCGGTCCATCTTATATTGCAAGTGATGACTCCGTGACGCTGCTGCACGGCTTCGACGCTGTGATGGCGCGCGTGCAGAGAAGATTAGCGGGGCGCGGTGCGGCGCGGCGCTTCAACGCATGCTTCTGCTCTCGGAGATATTAGGTGCTGCGGTTCGGTCGCAGTGCACGTGGCGTTGCTGCGGTTGTCATGGCCGTGGCAGTCGAGGTATCATGGTCCGTATTGGGGGCGGGGGCCGGCGGCTACAGGCGTACGGTCTCACTTTGCGGAGATAACAAAACGTGGTTGAACCGTCTGTCCACCAACCCCTTGCACGAGATATTCGACAACAAAAAGTGTATGGCCAAACCAGCTACCTCCATCTTGTTGGTCCGCAGTTTCCGCGCCAAACGAGCATCGGGTTAATGAAGACATGGGCAAACGCCGTCACTCTGCCGGCGTGTCATACATTCACAGATCTCCCCGGTCAGCACACACGAGAGTCAGGCAGCAGTAGACGCCCCTTAATCGTGGCAGTCATCCATGGCAGTCACAGCAAACGCTGCAATTCGTAGACATGGCAAGCCGAGCGCTCAAACGATCACAACAAGTGTTCAAGCAAGCGAGCCGAGCGAGCAGGCAGGCAAGTCGAGGTCGTGCACAAACAAGCGAGTAGGCCAACCAACAAGCAGCCAACCTGCCAAGCCACAACGAAGCACGCAAACAAGCAACCAGCCAACACACTCATCGGCCATGTCCGCAACCAACCAACACTGCAACCAACCAACATTGCAACCAACCAACACTGCAACCAACCAACCAATCATAGCAATCCATCCATCCATCCATCCATCCATGCTTCATCGATCGCTTGCTCGTTGCTCGCTTTCTTGCTTCTTCCATCGCTTCAATCAATCGCTCACTTCGTCCCGCTGACTGTCTGTCGGTCACCTAAAATACCACCCACTCACTCCCACTCCCACACCCACACCCACTCGTCACCGTCGGCGCCGTCTGTCTCGTCACCACCCACCCACCGACGCACCGCACACACGCACACGCTCACTCACTCACTCACTCGCTCACTCACTCACTCACTCACTCACTCACTCGCAGTCAGCCAGCCAGCCAGCCAGGCACAGCCCACAGCCCACGGTCACTCACCCACTCACTCACTCAGCCTATGAAGGCGCAAGCGCTCACTCACTCACTCACTCACTCACTCACTCCCACCAACTCACTCCCACCAACTCACTGCTGCCGACTCACTCCCACTCACTCCCACTCACTCCCACTCACTCCCACTCACTCACTCCCACCCAGTGAAAGTGTGAGGATTATGAGCTCCATGGAAGAATGTGCTGTTATTTACCCGTTCACTAGAGTTATCTTTAGCGTCATCTTGCCTGCTCTACCGTTGAAAACGATGGTTTTGACCCATGTTTGAGGTGCATGCACATATTGTGATATGACTGGCTGACTGCGACGCACAACAAACAACAAACAACAAACGCAAAACGCAGTGCGCGATGTGGCTGACTGAGAGTGAGTGAGTGAGTGGCGGACTGGGAGTGAGTGAGTGACTGAAAGTGACTGACTGAGAGTGAGTGACTGAAAGTGACATCGTCATCACAGTTCACAGACAGACAGTCAGACCACAGTGGCTGGCTGACCGCGAGTGCCTTCCACAATGTTGCTAGCTCACTCACTCACTCACACACACTCACACACACTCACTCACGCACGCACGCACGCACGCACTGAAAGTGAAGCACTGACTGACTGACTGACTGACGGAGAGCGACTGAGTGAGTGAGTT